>Ga0214472_10004382_pt1 | contig 14899 bp, 12 predicted proteins | sample RVTome_6_FD_207662 | JGI IMG/M metagenome (GOLD analysis project Ga0214472, IMG submission 207662) | Soil microbial communities from uranium-contaminated site in the Upper Colorado River Basin, Wyoming, United States - RVT140D175 | ecosystem: Environmental > Terrestrial > Soil > Contaminated >...
GAGATCAGCGACGATCCGCCATAGGACACGAGCGGCAGCGTCATTCCCTTCGCCGGCGCCAGCCCGAGATTGACTGCCATGTTGATGCCGGCCTGAACGCCGACCAGCACCGAAAGCCCGGCGGTTGCGAGACGTACGAAGGCATCGCCTTCCTCGACGGCGCGCGAGATGCCGCGCAGCACAAGGAAAGCGAACAGCGCCACCACAATGAGGCAGGCGACAACGCCGAATTCCTCCGCCGCGACCGCGAAGATGAAGTCGGTATGCGCGTCGGGCAGGATACGCTTGACCGTGCCCTCCCCCGGTCCCTGGCCGAGCCAGCCGCCGTTGAGGATTGCCTCACGCGCGGTATCTACCTGAAACGTGTCTCCCGATTCCGGATCGAGGAAGCTGTCGACGCGCTCGGTGACATGCGGGACCATGACATAGGCCGCCGCGAGGCCGGCCAGCGACACGAGGCCTATGCCGACGCTCCACAGCCAGGCCAGGCCGGCCATGAAGAACAGCGCGCCCCAGACCAGCGTCACAAGCATGGTCTGGCCGAAATCGGGCTGCAGAACCAGAAGCGCGACAAACACCGCATAGAGCAGAACCGCCACCAGATGCCCCGGCTGATCGGTCCGCTTGCTGCCCTCGACGAAAAACCAGGCCGACAGCACGACGAAGGCCGGCTTGGCGAATTCCGAAGGCTGGATCGAAACCGGGCCGACGGTGAGCCAGCGCGAGGCGCCCTTGATCGGCTCGCCGAACAGGATGGCGACCACCATGAGCGCGATGCTGACAAGGAAGATGGCGAGGCTGAGGCGCCTGATGTCGCGCTGGCCGAGCGGCGAGATCGCCAGCATGACGACCAGCGCCGGCCCGAGGAACAGGAGCTGGCGGACCACGAAATGATACTCCGGCTGGCCGATCCTGACCGCCACCAGCGGGCTGGCGGCGAGCGTCAGCACGAGGCCCGCGAAGGCCAGGGCCAGCACGCAGGCAAGCATCAGCCGGTCCACGGTCCACCACCATTCCGCGACCGGTCCGCCGTCGCTGCGCCGGAAGCTCATGGCGCGCCCTCGGCCGGCTCCGCGCCGCGCGCGATGAGGCGGTGTACCGCGTCGCGGAACGCCGCACCGCGCGCCTCGAAGTTCCTGAACTGGTCGAACGAGGCCGCCGCCGGCGAGAGCAGCACCACCGGCTCGGGCGCGGCGCTCGCGCACGCGCCGGCGAACGCCGCATCGAGCGCCGCGTCGAGGCTTCCCGCGATCTCGTGGGCGACGCCGCGACACGCCAGCGTGGCCGCGAACTCGCCCGCCGACTCGCCGATCAGATAGACCTTCTCGATGCGCGCGAAGAGTGGCGCGAGTGCCTCGATGCCGCCCGCCTTGCCGCGCCCTCCAGCGATCCAGTGAATGTCGCGAAAGGCGGAAATGGCCTTCTCCGCGGCCTCGGCATTCGTCGCCTTGCTGTCGTTGATGAACACAACCCGGCCGGCGCGGCCGACTTCCTCCATACGATGGGCAAGGCCGGGAAAGCTTGCAAAACCGGTCCCGAAACGGTCCGCCGAAACGCCGAGCGCCATGAGCGTGGCGGCCGCCGCGGCGGCGTTCTGCATGTTGTGGCGGCCGCGCAGCGAAGCGATGCCGGCGAGGTCGGCGATGCGCCGCGGCACGTCGCCGGTCTGGTCGATCAGCATCGTCGCGTCGACCCACACGCCACCCCGCTGCGGCGCATCCTGCGAGATCGGAATGACACGGACACCCTGCGGGACTCGCGCACCGAGCGCCGCCGTTCGCGCGTCGTCATGCCCCAGCACGAGCACGTCGCCGCGGCCCTGCCGGGCGAAGATGCCGCATTTCGCGGCCACGTAGCCGTCCATGCCGCCATGGCGGTCGAGGTGGTCTGGCGACAGGTTGAGAAACACGGCCACTTCCGGCTTTAGATGAGGCGTCAGATCGATCTGATATGACGAGAACTCAATGACATACACTACAGGGTTAACGGCCGGTGAAAGCTCGAGCACGGCGTGGCTGCCGATATTGCCGCCGAGCTGGTTGTCGATCCCGGCGGCCGACAGCAGATGGGCCACAAGCGCCGTCGTGGTCGATTTGCCGTTGGTGCCGGTAATGGCGACGAGCCGGCCGGGCGCCTTCGACCGGGCAAGCTCCTGTACGAACAGCTCGGTGTCGCCGATCACGGGCACGCCGTGCGATCCGGCCAGCGCCACCACCGGATGCGGCCGGGGATGGGTCAAGGGCACGCCGGGGCTCAGTACCAGCGCATCGATCGAAGCCCAGTCGAGCGTGTCCGGCGGAGCGAGCTCTGCGCCCTGGGCGGCCGCTTTCTCGCGCGCCTCCGCGCCGTCGTCCCAGGCCACGACCGCCGCGCCGCCGGCCCTCAGCGCCGCCGTGGTGGAGATGCCGGTGATGCCGAGCCCGAAGACCAAAAGCCGCTGACCGGCCCTGTGGCGCAACGGGATCATGGCGCGCGCGGCGGCCCACCCCTCATCGCAGTTTCAGCGTCGACAGGCCTGCCATGGCCAGCACCACCGCGATGATCCAGAACCGGATGACGATGGTCGATTCCTTCCAGCCCTTCTGCTCGAAATGGTGATGCAGCGGCGCCATGCGGAACACCCGCTTGCCGGTCAGCTTGTAGCTCGCCACCTGAACGATGACCGAGACCGCCTCGAGGACGAACAGGCCGCCGATGATCGCCAGCACCAGCTCGTGCTTCGCCGCGACCGCAATGGCTCCCAGCGCGCCGCCCAGCGCAAGCGATCCGGTATCGCCCATGAAGATCATCGCCGGCGGCGCGTTGAACCACAGGAAGCCGAGCCCGGCGCCGATGACGGCGCCGCACACCACCGCCAGCTCGCCGGTGCCGAGCACGAAGTGAACCTGCAGATAGTCGGCGAAAACGGCGTTGCCGACGAAATAGGCGATGAAGCCGAAGCTCGCCACCGCGATCATCACCGGCACGATGGCGAGCCCGTCGAGCCCGTCGGTGAGATTGACGGCGTTGCCAGCGCCGACGATGACCACCGCGCCGAACGGCAGGAAGAACCACCCGAGATTGAGCAGCAGGTCCTTCACGAAAGGCAGCGCCATCGAGGTGGCCAGAGGCTCTGCGCCGATCCGCATGAAGCCGAACGCCGCGACGCCGGCAATCGCGAATTCGATGCCGAGGCGCACCCGGCCCGAGAATCCGCCGCTCGTGGCCCGCTTGATCTTCAGATAGTCGTCGTAGAAGCCGATCATCCCGAACGACAGGCAAACGAACAGCACCAGCCAGACATAGGCGTTGGCGAGGCTCGCCCAGATCAGCACCGCGACGCAGACACCGAGCAGGATCATCAGCCCGCCCATGGTCGGCGTGCCCTGTTTCTCGATGATGTGCCGCTCCGGACCGTCATTGCGGATCGGCTGGCCCTTGCCCTGGCGGATCTTGAGATTTGAGATGATCCACGGCCCGAACAGGAACACGATGACCATCGCCGTGATCGTGGCGGCGCCGGTACGGAACGTGATGTACCTGAACAGGTTGAGGACCGGAACCGTGTCGACGAACTGCGACGCAAGCCATTCGAGCATTCTGTTCAGTCCCCCCCGCTGCCGGCAGCGTAGCGGTCGCGCAGCGCTTCGCTGATCCGGGCCATGCCGGTGGCGAACGACCCCTTCACCATGACCACGTCGCCCGCGCGCAACTCGCGGACGAGCGGTTCGGTGAGGGTCGCGGCATTCTCGGCATAGCCCCCTCTAAGCTCCGGCGGAAGCTCTTGATAAAGGTCGCGCATCAGCGTGCCGCAGGCAAAGACCAGGTCGACGCCGGCGCCAACGATCGGACGGACCAGGGCGCGATGCTCCTCGCCCGCCTGCCGGCCAAGCTCCAGCATGTCGCCGAGCGCCGCGATGCGCCGGCCGCGAGCCCCCGTTTGCGTGCCGGCCAGGACGGAAAGCGCGGCGCGCATCGATGCCGGATTGGCGTTGTAGCTCTCGTCGATCAGCACGATGTCGCCCGCGCCGGTGGCGAGCGCGGACTGCTCGCCGCGGCCGCGGCCCGGGCGCCAGTCGGCGAGCGCCAGCGCGGCGAGCGCCAGATCGCCGCCCGCGAGCCTGGCGGCGGCGAGCACCGCGAGAGAATTTCGCACCAGATGGCGCCCCGGCGCCGCCAGCTTGTACGTCACCGCGCCGCCCAAAATCTCGGCCTCGATGACGACGCCGCCGCCAGCGGCGACCTCTCGCAGCAGCCGCGCCTCTGCGCTCTCGTGCTCGCCGAAGCCGACGATCCGCGCGCCGGCCGCCCGTGCCGCGCCGGCAAGGCGCTCATACTTCTCGTTGTCGCGGTTGAGCACCGCCCAGCCGCCCGGCTCCAGCCCGGTGAAGATTTCCGCCTTGGCGTCGGCGATCGCGTCCAGCGAGCCCAGATGCCCGATATGCACCGGGGCGATGGTGGTTACCACCGCGACATGCGGACGCACCAGGGCCGACAGCGGCGCGATCTCGCCGGCGTGGTTCATGCCCATTTCGAACACGCCGAAGCGAGCCTCGCACGCCAGGTTGGCAAGCGTGTAGGGAACGCCCCAGTGATTGTTGAAGGACGCCGGCGAAGCATGGGTCTTTCCACTCGGCGCAAGGGCGAGCGCCAGCGCATCCTTGCTGCCGGTCTTGCCGGCGCTCCCGGTCAGCGCAACGATGCGGGCGCTCGAGCGCCGCCGCGCGGCGGCCGCCAGCGCTCGCATCGCCGCGAGCGGATCGTCCACGCGGAGCAGCGCACCCGCCACGCCCTCGCCCTGGAAGCCCTCCCCCACCACCGCGACGCGGGCACCGCGCGCCAGCGCGTCGCCGACGAAGCTGTGGCCGTCGAAGCGGTCGCCGGCGATGGCGAAAAATGCCTCGCCCGGCCGGATCGTGCGGCTGTCCATTGAAACGCCTGTGACCGCGCCGGCCATCTCGCCCTCGAGCCGGCCGCCGGTCGCGGCGACGAACTCGCCCGCCGGCCACAGGCCTCTGCGCGCACGCTCGCTCACGCCGCCCGGCCCTCGCCGAGCGCCCGCCGCACTTCCTGATCGTCGGAAAACGGGATGACGCGGTCGCCGACGATCTGGCCGCTCTCGTGGCCCTTGCCCGCCACCAGAAGCACGTCGCCCGCGCCGAGCCGCGCGACGGCGGCAGCGATCGCCTCGCGCCGGTCGCCGATCTCGGTTGCGCCCGGTGCTCCCTCCAGGATCGCACGCCGGATCGCGGCCGGGTCCTCGCTGCGCGGATTGTCGTCGGTAACGATCACCTCGTCGGCGCCCTCGCACGCGGCCCGGCCCATCAGCGCGCGCTTGCCAGCGTCGCGATCGCCACCCGCGCCGAACACTGCGATGATGCGTCCCGCGGCATGCGGCCTGAGCGCCGCAAGCGCCACGCTGAGCGCGTCGGGCGTGTGCGCATAGTCGACGAAAACGCGCGCACCGGATGCGGTGGCGCCGATCAGCTCGAGCCTGCCTCTCGCGCCGCTGAGCTGTTCCATCGCCGCCAGCGCGTCGTCGAGCGCAACGCCCGTGGCCGCCGTTGCCAGCGCCGCCGCGACGACAGCGTTCTCGGCCTGGAAAGCACCAGCGAGCGGGATCCTGAGCGCCCGCCTTGTGCCCGAATGGGCGACCTCGACATCGAGATGCCCGGCATCCGGCTCCAGCCTCTCGAGCGCCACGTCCTCGCCGCCCCGGCCGACGCTCATCGCCCTGAGACCCGCCCCACGCGCTGCCGCCAGCGCGGCGTCGCCGGCCGCGCCGCAGCGGTTGACGACGGCAAGAGCGCCCTCCGGCAGGAGTTCGCGGAACAGCCGCAGCTTGGCATCGAGATAGTCGGTGACGGAGGCATGGTAGTCGAGGTGATCGCGGCTCAGATTGGTGAATGCGCCGCCCGCGAGGCGCACACCATCGAGCCTCATTTGGGCGAGACCATGGCTCGACGCCTCAATCGCCACGTGTTGCGCCCCCTGGCGGGCAAAAGCGGCCAGCGCCCGGTGCAGCGTAACCGGGTCGGGCGAGGTCAGCGCCACATCGCCGGTCCCCTCCAGACCGGAGACGCCGAGGGTGCCGATGCTGCCCGATCTGCGCCCGAGGCACCGCCAGATCTGTTCGGTGAACGAGGCCACCGAGGTCTTGCCGTTGGTCCCGGTGACGGCCACCACCACGTCGGGCTGCGTGCCGAAGAACGCCGCGGCGATACGTGCCAGCGCCCGGCGCGGTTCGGACGCACGCAGCACGGGATAGTTTTGCGGCGCCTCGATCGGCGCCTCGGCGCCGGCCAGCACCGCCGCCGCCCCCGCCGCGATCGCCGCCGGCACGAAGCGCGCGCCCTCGACCTTGCTGCCGGGCAGCGCCGCGAACAGCATGCCCGGGCCGGCCTCGCGGCTGTCGGCCGTGAGGCCGGTGATCTCGACGGTTGCCGAGGCGGGCTCGAGACCCGCCGCCCTGGCGAGGTCAGCGAGCCGCATAGCCGTCCGCTCCCGTGTCAGTTGGTTGCCGCGAGCAGGAAATCCGCAGCCTGCCCGTCGGCCTGATCGTCCGGCACCACGCCCAGCATCGGCGCGATGCGGCCGATGATTCCGGCGACCGTCGGAGCGGCGTTCCAGCCAGACGTCGCATAGCCGTGGGTTTCCTTGATTCCCTTGGGTTCATCCAGCAGCACGACGACGACGTAGCGCGGCGAGTCGACAGGGAAGGTGGCGATGAACGTGGTGAGCAGCTTATTGCTGTCATAACCGCGCGGCCCCGCCTTCTCCGCCGTTCCCGTCTTGCCGCCCACGCGATAGCCGGCGACCGCGGCCTTGCGCGCCGTGCCTTCCAGCACGTTGAGCCGCATCAGATAGCGCATTTTCGCGCTGGTGTCGGCAGAGATGACCTGCTTGGCGTAGAGCTCCGCCTCGGCGCGCGAGCGTTTGAGGAATGTCGGCGCGATCAGGTGCCCGCCATTGACCAGCGCGGCCGCCGCGGTCGCGGCATGCAGCGGCGTCACGCCGAGTCCGTGGCCGAATGCGATGGTCATGGTCGACACCGGGCGCCAGGGCTCGGGTATCAGCGGGTCGGAGGTTTCCGGCAGCTCGGTGGCGATGCGGTCGAGCATGCCGATGCGGCGGAGAAACGCCTGATGCGTCTCGATGCCGGCGTCGAGCGCCATTTTCGCGGCACCGATATTGGACGAGTAGACGAAGATCTCCTGGAGCGTCAGATAGCTTTTCTTGGCGTGGTAGTCGCCGATCGACTGCCTGCCGACACGGATCGGCGTGCGCGCGTCGTAGCTCGTTGAGAGCGTGGCCACGTGCTCGTCGAGCGCCATCGCCACGGTGAACGCCTTGAACGTCGAGCCGAACTCGAAGACGCCCTTGGAGATGCGGTTTATGCGGTCGGGTTCCAGCGATTCCTTCGGATTGTGCGGATCGTAGTCAGGCAGCGAGGAAAGCCCCAGCACCTCGCCCGTTTCGACGTCGAGCACCACCGCCCCGGCCGCTTTCGCGCTGAACTTCTCCATCGCCGCGATCAGTTCGTCGCGCATCGCATGTGAAACGCGCAGATCGACCGAGAGCGTCACCGGCGACGGATCGGCTGTCCGCGCCCCGGGGAAGCGCGCACCGATGCCGAGCTCGTCGAGATATTTCTCCATCCCCGCCTGGCCCTGATTGTCGACGTTGACATACCCCACGACATGCGCGAGCGCCCGGCCGGCCGGATAGATCCGCCGCAACTCGTCGATGAAGCCGATTCCCGGCAGTCCCAGATTGTGAATCTTCGCCTGCGCCCTGGGCGTCATACCGCGCTTCAGCCACACGAAATCGCGTTCGCGCGACAGTCGTTCACGCAGAAACGACCGGCTCAGCTCGGGCAGCGCGATGTTGAGCTGATCGATGGTGTCGCCGATGTCGAGGATGCGGCGCGGATCGGCGTACATCGATGCGACCTTGATGTCGGTCGCCACGATCGTGCCGTTGCGGTCGAGCAGGTCGGGGCGCGCATGCGGAACCACCGCCGAATACTGCCGGCCCGCCTCGGGAGGCGGGGTGAACTCGGCGAAGTCGACCAGCCGCGCGGCGATCAGCGCGAAGCCGGCGATGAACGCCCAGCCGACGATTTTAAGCCGGCGCCTGGTCGCGACGTCGAGTGGATCGTCGAAATAGCCGCGAATGCCGCGATCGGAGGGTTTGCTACTGGGACGCGCGAGAAAACGCATGAGGCACGATCAAAGAGGCCGGAAGCGGCGAGTTAGACCTCATCAAGCTTGACGAAGGGTTACGCGATCTCCCTGTTTCCTGTTCAATTGCCGATTTCAGCGCCGACCGCTCTCCACCCTCTCGAGTGACGACAGCGAGCGTTCCACGAGGTCGGTGAGCGCCTCGGCCGGCGGCATTTCCGGAACGTCGGCATAGGTTTTCATCTGCCCGGCCTGCACCGGCTGCAGCGCGAGATTTTCCTCCGCCAGCCGCTGCAGCCGCCCCGGCTGGTTCAGCAGACTCCATTCGGCGCGCAGAATGACGATTTCCTCGCGCTGTTCCGCGATCTGCTGCTTCAGGCCGGCGATGTTCCTGGCCACGTGCCCGGTGTCGTATTTCACCGCGTAAAGCGCAATCGCGACGACGATGGTGGCCGCAACCATCATCACCTCGACGAACCGGATCATCCCGGACCTCCCCAAACCGCGCCAATGTCGGGCACGCCGAGCGCGCTGAGCTCGCCCGGCGCCAGCTCCCCCGGCCAGGCCGGCGCCTCGGTCCTTTCGGCGACGCGCAGCCGTGCCGATCGTGCCCGCGGGTTGGTTTCTATTTCGTGAGCGCGCGGCCGCCTCACCGAGCGGCCCGCCATGCGCAGGCTCGGCGCGCGCGCCGTCGCCGGCTCAGGCCGGTGGCGCGACGGCTGGCCGGACTGCCCGGCGCGCTCAGCGATGAACCGCTTGACGATGCGGTCCTCGAGCGAATGGAACGACACCACGACCAGCCTCCCGCCCGGCTTCAGCAGCGCCTCCCCAGCGACAAGCGCGCGCGCCAGCTCGCCAAGCTCATCGTTCACCAGAATGCGGATCGCCTGGAAGGTGCGCGTCGCGGGGTGAATGCGCGAGCCCGCGCCGCCCGGCTGATGGCCGACCGCGCCCGTGACGATGCGCGCCAGTTCCGCCGTCGTCTCGATCGGCCGCTGCGCGCGCGCGCTGGCGATGGCGCGCGCGATTGCCCGCGCCCTGCGCTCCTCGCCGAGCTGCGAGATGACCTGCACGAGATCGGCCTCCGCCATGGAATTGACGATCTCGGCGGCACTGGCACCGCTGCGGCTCATGCGCATGTCGAGCGGCCCCGCGCCCTGGAACGAGAAGCCGCGCGCGGCGTCGTTGAGCTGGAGGCTGGAGACGCCGATGTCGAGCACGACCGCGTCGACCGCCGTGACGCCGCGCGAGCGCAGCAACTGCTCCATTTCGCCGAAGCGGCCCTCGACCAGGCTGAGACGCGGCGCGAACTGGCGCACGAGGCTGGCGCCGGCACGGATCGCCTCCGGGTCGCGATCGATCCCGATCACCTTGCAGTTCGCCGATTCAAGCAGCGCCCGCGTGTAGCCGCCGCCCCCGAACGTGCCATCGACGATAGTTTGGCCGCCGCGCGGCGCCAGCGCCTCCAGCACGTCCGGGAGCATGACGGGTACATGGCGGGCCAGTCCGCCAGCGGCGACTGCGCCGCGGCCCGCCCTCACGCACTCTCTCCATCCGCCGCGCGCCGGCCCCGGGCGCCGAGCAGCCTCCTCAGCTCTCGCACCTTCTCGCGCGCGGCGGCGAGATGCGCCTCGAAATTATCGGGATTCCAGATCCTGAACTTGTCGCCGAGCCCGACGAACACCGCCTCGCCGTCGACAGCGGCGTGCGCCCGCAGCGCTTCAGACAATATGACACGGCCATCCTGGTCGAGCCTGAGGATTTCCGACTGCCCGAACAGGGCGGTGGACAGTTCGTCACGCGCGTCGGAATAGGGATCGAGGCCGTCGAGCAGGCCGGCAATGGTGTCGACCAGCGGACGCCCTCCGGCATCGATCGCCTTGGCGTCGAGCGATGGGTAGCAGAACACGCCGTCGAAGTTGCCCTGCGCGATCACCGCGCGAAATGGCGCCGGCACCGAGACCCGGCCCTTGGCGTCGATCCTGTTGCGATAGGTGGACACGAACGGGTCCATCGCGAAACGCATCCCTCCATCCGCACTCCGCGCGAGCCGCGCCCGGCTAGCCCGATCCGGCAGGCGACGAGGCTTGCGCAAACATCCCCCTGTCCCCGCTGAAGTGGGGCCGGCGGGCGCCGCCGCGCGCACCGCCGACCCCGAGTGCCACCCCAGTGCCACCCCCGCCTCATCCGGTGCCGAAACTGACAGCTTTCCGTCCGCGGGATGCAAAACAACGGGATGGTCTGGGATATCATGGGAAACTATGGCGGTCAATGGAACAGACGCGTTCAGGGGCGGAATCGGCTGCCGAAAAGCGCCTTGCCGGAAATTCCTGCACCGGCGACCGAATCGCGCGGAACGTGTAGACTGCGCAGGCTGCGCTGCGATGGCGGCACCTCGCCGCCCGGGCGCGCCACTTAACCGGAGGGGGATGCCATGGACACCAGTGCCGGAGCGGTAAGTCTTTCAATCGAGCTCAGATACCTGATCTACGTGAGCCTGTGGCTCGCCGTATTGTGGGTTCCCTATATCCTTGCCCATATCTCCCAGGTCGGCGTCGTGACGGCCCTCGGCTACTCCGACGCTGAGCTGGCGATGCCGGTGTGGGCCCGGCGACTGAAGCGGGCGCACTACAATCTGGTCGAGAACATCGTGCCGTTCGCCGTCGCCGTGGGCGCCGGCGAGATACTCAACATCCACACTTCGATTACGGCCACCTGCGCGCTCGTCTTCCTGATCGCGCGCCTGGTCCACCCGTTCGCCCAGGTGCTGGCCATCTGGGGAACCCGCACGGCATCGTTCGCGGTCGGATGGGTGGCGGTGGTGGTCTATCTGCTCGCGATCTTCGGCTGGGTCTGACCCGTCCGGCCGCGTGCCGTCCCGCGCGGCAGCCGAGTGCCAGACGGCCTGTAAGCCGGGTTCTGTCCGGGAGCCGTAGCTCCCTGGATGGCCATTCATCTGGGACCCGCGTTGCCGCGCGCCTCAAGCAACCTACCCGGGCGGCGGCGCTGGAGATCGCCCGGGACAAGCGTCCCGTGCCGCCCCTATTCGGTCTTGCTCCCGGTGGGGTTTGCCGTGCCGCTCCCGTTGCCGGTCGCGCGGTGCGCTCTTACCGCACCCTTTCACCCTTGCCCGGGCGAGCCGGGCGGTTTGCTTTCTGTGGCACTTTCCCTGGGGTCGCCCCCGCCGGGCGTTACCCGGCACCGTTTCTCCATGGAGCCCGGACTTTCCTCCACCGCCAGCGCCGGTTGGCGCGAGGCCCGCAGGGGCGCGAGGCGGCAGCGGCCATCCGGCCGTCTGGCGACGGACATATAGGCGACCGCGGGCGTGCCGTCGAGCCGCGCGTCAGCCACAGCCGGCGCGCGCAAGCACGCTGGCCAGCGCCTGCCGCGTCGACCTGTCGGCACAGCCGTCGACCCGTGCCGGCCTCCAGTGGCGCTGAAAGGCCGCGACGACGATACGCGTCGCCATGTCGAAACGGCCGGTGGCGTCGATTTCGTAGCCGAGACGCGCGAGACTGCGCTGCAGCGCCTCGACCGGCGCACCCCGCGCGCCGTCAGCGAGGACATCGCTGGCGTCGGGCGGCGCGGGCTCGGCCCAGATCCCGACCCCGGCCGCCGCGAGCCGCGCCCAGGGAAAGCGCTCGCCCGGATCGATCTTGCGCGCCGGCGCAACATCGGAATGGGCCAGCACCCTGTGCGGCGCCACGCCGTGACGACGCACGATCGCGGCCGACAGCGCGCTCACCGCCTCGACCTGGCGATCCGGGAAGGGCGGCAGCCCGGCGACGTGGCCGCCATTGTGCACCTCGATGCCGACCGAGCGCGAATTGATGTCACGCTCGCCCGCCCAGAACGAGACGCCGGCATGCCAGGCGCGCTTCTCCTCGGCCACCAGCGCGAACACCCGCCCCCGCGCGTCGACCAGATAGTGCGAGCTCACCCGCGAGCGCCCGTCGCACAGCCAGCGCCGCGCCGCCGCCGCCGACGGCATCCCGGTATAGTGCACAACCAGCATGTCGATGCCGGGGCCACGCCGCTCGCCGAAATTGGGCGACGGCGACGCGATCGGCTTGATCGCCCCGTCCGCGCCGGCAACAGCCGCGCCCTCAGGCAAACCCGCGCTCTTTCTGGATACGGTCATAGGCATCGTTGATGCGCGCGAGGCGGTCATTGGCGATCATCACGAACTCCTCCGGCACGCCGCGCGCCACGAGCTGGTCGGGATGGTTATCGCGCACCAGCCGCCGATAGTGCTTCTTGATTTCGCCGTTGCCCGCTTCGCGCGGGATGCCGAGCACGACATAAGGGTCCGTCGCCTCGGGCTCCACATGGCGCGCGCTGATGCGCGCGAACTCCGCTTCGCCGAAGCCGAAGCGCCGCGCCACCTGTCCGAGAAATCGCCGCTCGGCGGGATGCACGACGCCATCCGCCTTGGCGATGTGGAACAGGCCGTCGAGCACGTCCTCGAGGATCTTTGCGCGTGGCCCGAACATCTGCGCGAGCTGGGCCGCGTAGGCGTCGAATCCGGCCGTGTCGCCCTTCGCCAGGTTGAAGATGCGGGCAACGTTCTCGACCTCCGATTTCGGAACCTGGAACACCTGGCGAAAGGCGGCCACTTCGTCGCGCGTGACGACGCCGTCAGCCTTCGCCATCTTGGCGCCGAGCGCGATGACGCCGATCGTAAACGCAATCTGGCGGTCGGGCGCCGCAACCTCGCCGCGCTCGCGGTCGATCGCATAATGCCCGGCCACCGCGCCGATGATAGCTCCGACCGGTCCTCCGATGGCGAGCCCGGCGGCCGCGCCGGCCAGCTTTCCCCAGATCGACATGACCGGAAGCTAGTACAGATTCCCGCGCGCAGACAGCCGGCGGCAGGCGAAAAGCCCACAGAATTGTACTTTAACAGGCACTTAATTAAATGATATTGGTAGTCCGCGTGAATATTGCGATCGGAGGCAAGCACATGGCCCGTTTCACAGGTGGCTGCCTTTGCGGCGCGGTGCGCTACGAGAGTTCGGCCGACGCGACGTTCTCCATCCATTGCCATTGCGTCGACTGCCGCAAGTCCAGCGGCACCGGCCATGGCTCGCACCTGGTGGCTCCGATTGACGCGGTGACCGTTACCGGCAAGCTCAACAGGTTCGAAAAGCCAGCCGACTCCGGCAACATGGTCACGCGCTGTTTCTGCCCGACCTGCGGAAGCCCGATATACGCGACGAGCGCCGGCATGCCGCAGCTGATTGCCATCTGTGCCGCCAGCCTCGACGATCCCGAGGTGTTCCAGCCCCAGATCATCGTCTACGATTCGCGCCGCCCGACCTGGGACGCGACTGCAGTCGACCTGCCGCGGTTTCCGGCCATGCCGCCTCCGCAGGCCACGTGACGGCCACCGCCGTCCCGGGCAGCAATTCCGCGCCGGCCGAAAAACGTCTAAGAAGCCCGGATGCAACCGGGCCCGGGCACTTTCGACTTCTGGATCGACCGCGGCGGAACCTTCACCGACATCGTCGCGCGCGCCGGCGATGGATCGCTGACCACGCTGAAGCTGCTTTCGCAGAACCCTGAAGCCTACCCGGACGCGGCGCTGCACGGCATTCGCTCTGTGCTCGGCGTGCCGCCCGACGCACAGATACCCTCCGATCGCATCGCCACGGTGAAGATGGGCACCACGGTGGCCACCAACGCGCTCCTCGAGCGCAAGGGCGAGCGCACCCTGCTGGTGACGACGCGCGGCTTCCGCGACGCGCTCGAAATCGGCTATCAGGCTCGCCCGCGGCTGTTCGATCTCAATATCGTAAAGCCCGAGCTCCTGTATGAGCGGGTTGTCGAGGTGGGCGAGCGCGTGCTGGTCGACGGCAGTATCGACGTGCCGCTCGACCTCGCCGGCGTCGCTCGCGATCTCGAGGCCGCGCGCCGGGCGGGTTTCAATGCGCTCGCCATCGTGTTCATGCACGCCTGGAAGTTCCCCGAGAACGAGCGCACGGTCGCCGACATCGCCCGCAGGATCGGCTTCTCGCAGATCTCGGCAAGCCATCGGGTAAGCCCGCTGATGAAGCTCGTCGGGCGCGGCGACACGACCGTGGTGGACGCCTATCTTTCGCCGATCCTCGCGCGCTACGTCGACCGCGTCGCCGCCGAGATCGGGGTCGGCGAGACGGGGACCCGCCTCCTCTTCATGCAGTCCTCAGGCGGGCTTGCCGACGCGGCCGAGTTCCATGGCAAGGACGCGATCCTGTCCGGACCGGCCGGCGGCGTGGTCGGCGCGGTGGAGACCAGCCGCCGGGCCGGGTTCGGGCGCATCATCGGCTTCGACATGGGCGGCACCTCGACCGACGTCTCGCATTTCGATGGGGCCTTCGAGCGTAGCTTCGATACGGCGATCGCGGGCGTTCGCATGCGCGCTCCGATGATGAAAATCCACACCGTGGCCGCCGGCGGCGGCTCGCTCCTCGTCTTCGACGGCGCCCGCTATCGCGTCGGGCCGCACTCGGCCGGCGCGGACCCGGGGCCCAAATGCTACCGCCGCGACGGCCCGCTCACCGTCACCGACGCCAACGTCATGGCGGGCAAGGTGCGGCCCGAATTCTTCCCCGCCATTTTCGGCCCATCCGCCAGCCAGCCGCTCGACGGCGATGCCGTGCGTCGGGCATTTGCCGAGCTTGCGCAGGACATCGGCGACGGCCGTGCGCCCGAGGCGGTGGCGGAGGGGTTTCTCATGATCGCGGTCGAGAACATGG
>Ga0214472_10004385_pt1 | contig 14890 bp, 13 predicted proteins | sample RVTome_6_FD_207662 | JGI IMG/M metagenome (GOLD analysis project Ga0214472, IMG submission 207662) | Soil microbial communities from uranium-contaminated site in the Upper Colorado River Basin, Wyoming, United States - RVT140D175 | ecosystem: Environmental > Terrestrial > Soil > Contaminated >...
CTTCCAGTGTCTACGTGACCAGGAGCCTTTATGGGGCAACCCTGGCCGCCTATCGCCGGAGGTTCACCTCCGAGCAGATCCGGGTTTACCGGCTGGAAGATCTTGACACCCCGAATACCGGCACATGGGACCGGATCCTCGGTCATCTCGGGCTCGCTTCCAGCCCGATGCCCATCGAGCGTCGCAACGAGTCAGCCCTGCGACCACAGTTCACCCCTGCTCTACTCTGGCTCTGGGAGAGGAATCTGCTCCCTTCTCGAGGACTTCCTGCTCCCTTGCGTCGGGTCGGAAAGCGGATCCTCACCCGTAGGCCCGATGCCCGATCCCGGCTTCTCGACAGCGCCGACGCTGCCGTCGGGGACAGGATCATGGAGTTGTTGCGATCCGACCAAACCGTGCTCGAAGGGCTGTGCGATGGTTCTTCGGTTGTATCGCATGAGCTTTGAGATAACCTGCACCGGGTTCTCCGAGAAGGGGGGTGAGAGAGAATGAGGTTGAGTTCGGGTGGCCGGGTCGCGGTGCTGATAGTGGGCACCATCGTCTCGGGTGCGGCCTTCTTGCTCTACGAGGAGCTCAGACGCGGCCGAAGCAACGACTTCCCCTTCCAATTCGAGCCGCTGTTTCTGCACGGTCTGCTCCTGTTGCTCATAGGAGTCATCGGGGTGGCCATGATCAGCGTTGCGTTGACCGGGGGTAGAGGCATGGCGGTCCTGGCATCGCTACTTATAGGCGTTCCTTCGGTCGCACTGGCGGTGGCCCCATATCTGATCGTCATTTTGGAGTGGGACTTCGTTCCTGACCGACTGGTCGGTGACGGCTTCCACCAGGTGGGGATGCTCGGCATTGGAGCCGCCCTGGCGCTTCTAGTGCTTGGCCTCGCTGGCTTCGGCTCCGGTCGGAGAGCCGTCGACGCCAATGGCGGTTGACCGGACACGCCACCGGTCGGTCTGCTGTTCCGAGGTCGTCGGGCTGACTCGGCGCGGCTTCCTTGCGGGAGCCGCCAAAACCGCCCTTCTCCTCGGCGTGGGCATGGTGGCAGCCTCATGCGCTGCCGAGGGACGAGGTATCCCTCGCGTGCAAGGTGCCTGGGAGTCCATCGGCGACGCACCGTTCACCAGGCACGCCCACAGCGGCGCCTCGAGCGGTGGCCGGCTTCTCGTCATGGGCGACCGACGTGGCGTTGCCCTACAAGAGTCCGCCCCCGCCGAGGGACAAGCACAGATGACCATCCACTTCTTTGGGCGTGAGTTCGAGTTCGAGACATCAGACGTCGTCGACGTGCCTGCAGGTGTCCCGGTGCGGATCATCCTCACCAACGAGGGGATGGTCGATCACGATCTGACCTTTTCTCAGGCCAGGGTCTACCTGCGTGCAGCCCCCGGGGAGACGTCGGAGACGATTGCGGTGTTCGAGGAGCCAGAGGTGTATTTCTGCTCGATCGGCGGTCATGCCGAGGGGGGAATGGTGGGGGACCTCCTTGTCGACGGGAGGAGGCCCGAGCAGGAGGGGGTGACACGGGAGACGGGATCGACCGAGATGTGGTGGTACGACCCCGTGGAGAACGATTGGGAAGAAGCGCCGACACTGCCTCATTCGTACGACCACGTGACAGTGGTTTCTGTTGGCGGCGATGTCTACTCGATCGGGGGTTACACCGGGGACATCGGAAGTTCCAAGGCCGATGTCTTCGTGCTTCTGACCGGCGCCGAGGAATGGGAGCGTCGTAGTGATCTCCCGGTGGCCAGGGGAGCCATGGCCGGCGCAACCGATGGGGAGCGAATCTTTGTCACCGGCGGCCGCTCGGAGGCGGAGGGAACACCGTCTGCGACAGACCTCTTCATCTACGCACCGGAAGATGACAGATGGACCACCCACCAATCAAGGCTGCCGACCGGCCGGGATCACGTAGCCGGGGTGGTGATAGACGGCGTCTTCTGGGTGATCGGTGGCCGTGGAGATGGAAGAAGGGTGAGCTCGACACCGGTGACGGAGGGCTTCGTTATCGACAGCGGGGAATGGGTCGTTGGCCAGGACGTGCCCGTACCGGGCAGCGCGGCCGGGGTGGTCGCACTCGGCGGGCTGGCTGTGGTGTTTGGCGGCGAGGGCCCCACTTCCACCCCATCGGGTGCGGCGGGACGGAGCTACGAGGTGTATCCCGAGACCTTCCTCTACGATCCCACGTCCGACATCTGGCTCAGAGGGCCTAACGCGCCACTGCCTGTCCATCACCCTGCATATGACGTGGTCGACGACACCCTGTATTCGGTGGGTGGAGGGACGGTGTCAGGAGTGTCAGCCACCCGGGCGGTCCAGGCTTTCAGATTGACCTGAGGAGCGCTGAAGGATGAATCGGAGCACTTCTGCAATCTGCTCGACGCACGAACGGTCGGTTTGGACACCGATTTCGGGCTCCCGGGAGGTCGCAGCCTGCGTAGCCGACGCCCATTCAGAGTAGAGACCGGCAAGGATCTCCTCGAGACGATCGACCTCGTTAAGCCCCACGATGATCGCTTTCTCCTGGGCCCGGAGCAGACGTGAGGTGTCACCTTCGGTCGGTACCAGAGCGAGAACTCTCGGGGCGAAGGCGAGCGACTCGAAGACCTTACGCCCGATCCACCATTCGTCGTCTTCGGCGAGTATCAGGGCGACATCTGTGGCCGCTACCTCGGCAATGGCGTGCCTGCGATCCACAACCCCCACGAACTCCACTCGGTCGCCTCCTGGAGCCGATGAGATCATGTGCCGCTGAGCTTCGGTGGCCGGTCCCACGATTCTAAGTTGAACACTGTCTGGGGGTAGCGAGCTCAGGGCGGGCAACAGCGTCGCCGGATTGAAGAAGCTGTCCTCTCGGCCCTTGGTGCCACCTTGGAAGGACCCGACATAGGTGACGGTGAACGAGTCAGGGTCGCGACCGGACAGAGATGGGTCGGCGTCGATCTCCGGGTAGCCGTTGGTCACCACAAAGCAGCGTTCGGGATCGAGGTTCCGATGAAGTTCGAGCAATCGACTACGGGTCCCTTCGGTGACTGCGATCACCGCATCAGCGGCTGTCAGATACCTTCCCTCGAAGCGGAGCATTCTGCGAGCCCACGTCTTGCTTCTGCCCCGCAGCCGTCTGTTGAAGCTGGGTGGATCACGGATCTCCTGAACACAGGGCACTCCGAGGGAGGTGGCGAGACGATCGGCGAGAATCATCGCGCTGAAGGGCGGTGAGGTCGCATAGACGAGCTGGACATCTCTGAGGGAGTCGACCAGACGAACGCCGACCGATCTCGCCCATATTGCAAGGATGTCTGGAAGCAGCGCCTCCCTGAGAGCTCTTCTGATCAGCGGAACCGAAGCGAGCCCGCGCACCAGCGGATCCAGCCGGCTTTCAGGCTGCCTGACTGCCCGGTCGGCAATAGGGGGAAGGGTGCCACCCGACTGTTGTGTCATCCATCGTTCGGGAATTGTCACCGGAGCGAGCTCGAAGCCGTGGCTCGAGAGATATTGGAGTACCGCTTCCACCCGATAGGTGCCGGAGGTCTGCATCGGCGGGAAACGAGCCGTCACATAGGCAATCCGATCGCTCATCGCATGCCCACGGGGGTCTCAGTCTGTGGGTGCCAGGTAGGTGATGACCCCGGCACCGAACTCGGCAATGTAGATGATGCCTGACGCAGGATCAGTGGCCATCGAGAGGGGGGCGCCCAACGCCTGAAGCACTATCTCCTGCCCCTCCACACTCTGGCCGTCGTCAGCCAACAGAAGCCTTCGGATGTCTCCGCCCGACCACCATGCGAAGAGGAGATCCCCGTGCCAGTCCTCGGGAAACACACCTTCCGTCACCTCGAGCAGGGCGTTCGACGACGGTGGCACCAGCAGCAGCATCCCATCCGCTACGGACTCGTCGAACGGTGACAAGTTCCGACATTGACGTGGATCGTCTCTGCCCCGATTCCGATTGGCATGCCCGTAATAGGCGTCCTCGACCACGAGATTGAGTTGATCGGGGTCGTTGTCGGGTGGTGGGCCGAGTGTCTCGCAGTCCATCGAGGCCGGCACCGGCTCGGACGACCCATTGTCCAGGCTGTACAGATACCCGTTGGAGTGGAACATGATGTCGTAGGTGTTTCGGTGGCCTGGGGAGAAGACGCTCACGTCACCGCCAATCATCTCGGTCTCACTGGTCGCCAGTTCCGAGTCGTAGAGGATCTCGCCGTTGAAATCAGCGGCGTTGACGTCGGCGACCAGGATGGCCCCAGAGAGGGGTGATTCGTCCCAATCCCTCCATCTGGGATCGTCGGCGTCCGCCGGCGCCCCTGAGCTTGTCGTCCCACCCTGTGCGATGTAGAGCCGCCCGTCGGGCCCGAACTCCAAATCGTTGGTCCCGTGGTTGTGACCTGATACCGGGAGACCGGAGATGACCACCTCGGACTCCGAGAAGTCCGGAGCGGTCAACTTGACGATCTCGTTGGCGAACGGTCCATCGGCAGTTCCGTTGACGAAATTGTGGGAGAGATACAAAGCCGGCTGCTGGCCTCCGGTGTCGAAAGCGAGACCAAGCACCTGGTTGAAAACGTCGTCCTCGGCAATGACGTCTACCGAGGTGGTCGTCCGGCCGTCCTCAGAGAGGCTCATGGCCACTATCCGGCCCCCGAGCTCTGAGACGTACAGTCTGCCGTCCGTTCCAAACACTATCGAAGTCGGTTGGACCAGCCGCACGCCCTCCAGTTCACCACTGTCGAATGGGACGTCTGTGAGGGGCGGTGGGGGAGGATCGCAGGCCACCAGCGTCATCAACAAGAGAATCACGAGAACAGGTTGTTTCATCGATCGGATCCCCACGTCTCGACGGTGGCGACCTCGGAGTCTGTGTCGCGCCCTCCGAGCCTGCTCAGCGACCAGACCACCGCAGCTCCGATCGACACGATCACCAGGGCGCCGAAAACGCCCCTTCGCACACCTGCCACCCTCGAAGCGAACAATGCCCATGCCATCTGGCCGACGACGAGCCATGGAATGTTACCGATTCGATCGGCCAGACGAGGGGCAAGATATCCGAAGGCCAGGATGCCCAAGGAGGCGAACACGCCAACGACTCCCCCACGCGAGGTCGCGCCATCGGCGATGGTTATCCAGGCGAATAGAGCCGGATAGGCGAACGCACCGGCTCTCCCCAGCCGACGCCGGCCAATAGGAAGCAACGCGAGAGGCAGGACGGAGCCGGCGAGGATCAGGGCACGGCCGACTTCAGGTATCCCCACCACGAGGGCTGCCGTCGACGCAGCAAAAAGGGAAGCGGTGGGAACACGTTGCCCGAGGGTTTCCTCGGCCGCCGACACCAAGAACACGAGCACGGCCACCGCGGAGAACAAGATGAGCCGGTAACCCGGGCTTCCCGGAGCGCCCACAGCCAAGACCGCGGACCCGAGCAGGGCAATGCCTCCTCGCCGCCAAGATTGTCCCTGCAAAACGCTGGAACCACCGATGACGGCGAAGATGGGGACCATTACGACGACGACGGTGGGGGCATGCCCGCTCACGAAGAGCCAGGTAGAGACGGCAACCGCCGCCAACCCGGGCCCAATCTCAGCCACTCGGTCACGTCCTGGCAGTCCGCCCAGCCAGCCGATTGCTGCAGCCACCAGCCCCAACGCAGCACCAGTGAGGAACTCGGGGCTGGCAACCAATGCCAGGGCGTCTCCCGCGATACGACTCAGGCGATCCACCTGGTGCTCCATGCTCTGCCCACGCCAGCATTCGACATCATCGATTCCAACCCCACCACATCACGGGCCTCCGGAGCTCCGACCTATCATCGCGGGCCCGGTACCCGCATTAATACCCGGACAGCATGCCCATCTTGCGGGCATACTCCAATGTCCTTCGGAACAAAAGCAGGCCGCCACCACCGATTATCACCGCGAATCCGGTGAGAGCCCACAACGCGACGCCAACCGGTATCGAGAAAGACCCGGCGTCAGACATGAGTTGCTCTCTCGCCGCGGTCACGACGTAGGTGTGAGGGATCATCCAACTGAAGACTCGCAGCCATGGTGGGAGCTGGTCGACCGAGAAGACGGAGCCGGCAAGGATCGTCGCCGCCAGCGTGTAAAGCCTGATGATCGGCTGTGACTTCTTGGCCAGAACCAGAAAGCTGGCCGAGAGGATCCCTATAGCCTGGCTGGCGAATATGCCGACCACCATCAGGACTAGAAAAGTCGGCAGACCGCGGAGATTGTATCGAGCGCCTAGCACCCAACCCATAATCAACACTAGGGCTCCATTGGCCATGCCCAACGCGACCCGCCAAACATTCATGGCCATCGGGAGCAAAGTCCATGGGACCGGTTCCACGAGCAGAGTTTCGAGGGTCCCACGCTCCTGGGCCCTTTGTAGCGAGAAACCGAATCCGAACAGAGCACTCTGCATGACGCCGGCAATGGCAAGGCCCAATACCGCAAAAGTGAAGTAATCACTGCCGAAAAGCTCCGAGTTCTCTGATCCGACCGTGAGTTCACCGATAAAAAAGGAGGTTACGACCGGAACAAACGTGGCCAATTCGCCCAGAAGGAAAGACGCGGGATAGCTGAATTCGTCGACGTAATCGATCCGCCAGAAAGCCGAAACCATCGAACTGGCGGAGCGCGCCCTCAGCTTGACTCTATCGAGAGCAGTCACCACAAGCCTCCGATCGACCTGAGGAAGCCCGAACGCACTCTCTACGTGTTGTCATCAGGCTGCTTTCCTCACGATGTGAGAGAGTATCCATATCTGATCAGGAACGGAGCAGTCAGCACTGTGACTGTTCGACGCGCAGCAGGGTCGAGGCTCGACCGCCATTCATCATCCAACCTCAGCTCCACCGGACCTGATCGAAAGCGAACTCGAGCATTCCCACTTGCAGTGTGGTTTGCTCCGAGAAGGGCAGTGTGAGAACCCTGAAGGGGTAGAACGTCCGGATCGACGTCTGCAAGTGCGGCGATCCTTCTGAGAATGCCTTCGGGGTCTGCGATGAAGTCCTCGTAGAGCACACGCGTGGTGGAGCCGAGCGCGTGACTCTTCATGACGAGTTCGGATAGGGCATTGGTTCTCATCCATGAGACGGCAAAGCGGGCAGCCACCACAGGCGACTCGTCATTGTCCGATCCTGCTCGCAACTTGCGCAGTCGAGACCACAGCGCGGCGCGTGGGTCCCGGACCACATGCACCAGGTGCGATCTCACACCGGGCATCCGGTTGAGCAACGCGGCGTAGGCCGGGTTCTTCGAAGAGTCGATGAGCACCGGGCCATCCTTGGTTGCTGCTTTGCGATACACATGCGCCATGATCGGCACATAGCGGCTGCCGATCTCATCCGTCGCAGCCCGGTTGAGGCCGACGCGCGAACCTCGAAAGCTGCGCACCCATGCCGTGCGGAGCTGTTCGATCGGACGGGGATCCTCCAGAGGGACTCCATTCGTACCGACTTTGGAAGCGCTCTCGAGTGGAGCGTCGAGGACTATCTCGCTCCAGAATGGGCAATCCATAACATTGAGCTGGCAACCGCATTTGGGCCAACCACGACCTCGTTGCCCCCATACATTGTGTGCTTCTCCGAGGTCGACAAACCCTTCGATCCCCCCCAGCACCGAGGACAGGATCGTCGTTCCGCTTTGGCGAAATCCCATGAGAAACACCACCGATACCGGGCTGTCCAGATCTCGCTGCCGGATCATGGTCGTCGGTGGCTGCCATGGTCGGGACGCTCCAGGTACCAGAGCGTTCGGCGAAATCTGCCAGCGTCACGACTCGTCCCCGACGCCGAAGTGATTTTTAGCTACCTTCCTCGCTTCTGGATGCCGGACCCTGTTACTGCCCGTGTGACTCCAAGGCTGGAACCCCTTCGGGCCCTGCACGGTAACACGCCCGGGTGTTAGTCTCTCGTCCCGAGGAGTCGACCTGGGAGGGATCCTGAATCGATCACCCGAGAGCAGACGCGATTCGCTGCGCGTGTTTGTAAAGGGAGAGCAAGAGTTGGCTGCGCTGTTTACGGGCGCAAACTCGGCCATCCCATCAGCCTCGAGCCGTAACGAGATTCACGATCGCTACAGCGATGTCCCCCTCATCGTGCGAACGGAAACGTCTGAGGGCGTAGCGAAATGGTTGTTGGAAATGAGCGGCGCCGCGGCGCCCGGTGGGCCTCATCACCTCACCGGCGTGTTCGACTTTCGACCAGATATCGTCATCACCTCGATCGCACCCGAAGTCGAACTCCTGACACCACCTGAGGCGGAAACGATCGAAGAGTTCAAGACCAATGCGGCGACGATTGTTAAAATGCTCCGCCTGCATCTCAATGCCAACGTGTTCTGGTGCAATGCGACAACAGTCGACGTCAATGCTCAACCGACGAATCATTACGGCCTCTCGGTTGAGCCGCGTTCCCTTCGGGTTCATCGGTTATGCCTAGCCCTGGTTGATTTGTCACATGAGTTTGGGATTTCGATCATCGATGTCGACCGCATCCTTGGAGAAGCCGGATTCCAGCCCAATGTGAACGCCGGCTCTGAAGCAACACGTCCTCGTCTTCTGGTTCGGAAGGAGATCTTTCGAGTGCTCGAGGATTATGGGTACTTCGATGAGCGTCCGATCACGGCTCAAGTCGGCCAGAACGGTTCAAGGGCGATCTGAGTGCCCCTGCCGGGATTCGTCAAGGCCGGCTTATCGGCGTGGCGGTTCGTCGCCGGGGATGAGACGAGCGTCGAGCAATGGGCCAAGAAGAGGTACCTCCACTATGTGTCTTCGCAGCTTCGCAAGGACCGTGGGAGGGATTGGGTCCAGTGGTCTGGTAGGCGTTTCACAATCGTGAGCGAAGCGGAGGACCTTCCTGAGCCTCGCCGCGGAATCGTCCTCCAGGGCGGCTGCGATCTGCCATCGATGTTCACCATTGCCCCCATCATTCGCCAAAACATCCGAGGGACCGTGGCAATAGCGAAGCTCACCTCAGGAGGAGCTGGTCGACACCGAATGGATCAAATCGTCCAAACTCTTACGCCGATACCCGCCGTGCACACGAAGGCAGTGATGGAGAATCTGAAGCTGCGTCAGGACTACTTCGAGCCCATCCTCTTCAATGAGCGTTTCTCCATCCCCGCCCATCCTGAGTTTGGTGTATATCCCCAAACCGTAGTCGTCATGTCGATCGCAACCGACCTCACAAGGACGGCCTATGCACATAATGTGCACGATTTCACCGTGGATCCGGGAGGATGGTGGCTCAACCAGTCTTTGGATCGGGTATTGGACGATCTCTCGGCTGTGGATTGGTTCAGGTCAACATTCAGGTCGGTCGGCAAGCTCTCGGTCGAAGCATTTCAGGAAAGCATCGCCATCGTCGTACGCGAGTTGAAGCGGCGCGTCGGGTCGAAGGTGATGGTGTACAACAGCCTCGTCATCGACCCTGGCAATCAGACACACAACTATCAGTTGATCAAGAACCCCCATAGCACTCGGCGGCGTCGCTTCGCTGTGGCTCTTGCTGAGGCGTCGCGCGCGCTCGACTTCCACATCGTGGACGTTGACCGAATCCTCAAAACTGAAGGTGTCAAGGAGCAGATCGACTTTGCTCACTTCCCGATTGAGAGAATGGCTCCGATCGGCGAGGAGGCAGTCCGGATCCTGAGTGAAATGGACGTCGTATGAGCGTGACCAGATGCTCGATTGCGGGTGATCAGAAGGCCAAGGAGTCCCGCCAGTGATCTACCGCGTCGTTTTGCCGGCCCAGATCTCCGACCATCGAGGCGGCATCCTCATCCGATGGCATAAGAGTCCTGGCGACGCAATTGCGTTCGGGGACGATCTGTTCGACGTCGTGGTCGACCAGATCGTCGTGTTGCAGCGCACCAAGAGAGCAGCTCTCATCGCCCGATCGAGTCGAAAGCTCCGACGGCTCAAGAACGATTATGAGGAAAGGGTGGACCGGCGGTCAGTTGCGGTGAGAATCACGGCGGCCGAGCCGGCCCATATGCGTCACATCCTGACGCCAGAAGGGGAGAAGGTTCGAGTGGAAGATTCGGTGGCGCTGGCAACGACCACCCCAGCAGAGCCTTGCCCGATAGATTACGACTTGAACTCCACCACGCCACTCCGAGCAGTGGTCAATATCCTGGATCCGGCTGAGTGATGCCAAGCACATCGTGGAATGGCCCCAGGGAGTCGGAGCAAACCACCGGAACCTCCCTTGAACTGGGACGATGAGTATGGATTTCTCATGGACCGATGAGCAGGTGGCGCTTCGGAAATCGGTGGTCGAATTCGCCCAGAGAGAGCTGAATGATGACCTCATCGCCCGCGACGCCGATTCCATTTTTTCCCGTGATCTGTGGGACAAGTGTGCTGCATTCGGGATCCAGGGGATGCCTTTTCCGGTCGATAACGGAGGCCAGGGGGCCGACACCGTAACGACCATCCTCGCCCTGGAGGCTCTTGGCTATGGCTGCCGCGACAACGGGCTCCTCTTCTCGATAAACGCTCACATGTGGTCTGCCGCCATGCCCATTTGGCGCTTCGGCAGCGACGACCAGAAGGAGCGGTATCTGAAGGGCCTTTGTGATGGAACCCTGATCGGAGTTCAGGGCATGACCGAGCCCGGGTCAGGTTCAGATGCCTTTGGGATGACCACGACGGCACGGCTCGATGGTGACCGCTACATCCTGAACGGCTCCAAGACGTTCATCACCAACGCACCGGTGGCCGACGTGTTCGTCGTGTTCGCCTCCTTAGACCGTAAGAAAGGTTGGGCAGGCCTTAGTGCTTTCCTGGTGGATAGAGGAACACCGGGGCTTGTGATCGGCAAGCCGTTCCACAAGATGGGTTTAAGAACATCACCCATGAGTGACCTCTTCTTCACTGACTGCGAGGTCCCGATAGAGAACGTTCTCGGCAGGCCCGGGTCGGGAATGATGATCTTCCAACACTCGATCGAGTGGGAACGTAGTTGCATTCTGGCCAATGCCATCGGCTCGTTGGAATGGCACCTCGAAGCCTCCATCGGTTACGCACGCCAGCGTGAGCAGTTCGATCAGCCGATATCCAGGTTCCAGGCGGTGTCACACAGGCTGGTCGATATGAAGGTCAGATTGGAGGCTGGTCGTTTGTTGCTCTACAGGCTCGGCTGGCTTCGCGACAACGACCAGTCAACGCCGCTCGACGCGGCCATGGTAAAACTGTTCCTCAGCGAGAACTTCGTCGCCTCCAGCCTGGATGCCCTCCAAACCCACGGAGGGTACGGGTACTTGACTGAGACCGGGCTGGAACGCGAGGTCCGGGATGCCATCGCCAGCCGGATCTACTCGGGTACCTCGGACATCCAAAGGAACGTGATGGCCAGGCAGATGGGGCTGTGAGAGAGCCGTATCTCATCCATCACTACTTGGAACGCTCGGCCGAGTCAAACCCCGACCACGCCGCTGTTGTCGACGGCGAACGTACGATCAGCTATCGCTCCCTGCACGAGAGAGCCGGCCGCATCGCGTCCCTTCTCGCACAGTCAGGAGTGGGGCGCGGAGATCGAGTGGGCATCTATATGACGAAGTCGATAGATGCAGTGGCGGCTATCTATGGAACCCTCCGCGCAGGCGCCGTCTATGTGCCGCTCGACCCGAGCGCCCCGCCTAGGCGAGTTGGGTTCATTGCCGGCAACTGTGGTATCCGCCATCTTGTCACGGAGCGACGCAAGCAACCGGTTTGGGAGGAGCTGATAGCAGCCGGAGCCGGGCTTCAACATCTCGTCGTCATGGACGACGATCGGGCCGAAGGCCACATCGCGGGAGTCGAGCTGCACCCTTCATCGGAGATTGACCAGTCGTTCGAGGAGCCGGGAGACGCGAGGACTATCGAAAACGATCTAGCGTTCATCCTCTACACCTCGGGGTCCACGGGTGACCCAAAGGGGGTCATGCTGTCGCACGTGAACTGTCGCTGTTTCGTGCGATGGGCGGTCGACGAATTCGAGGTGACGACCACGGATCGGCTCTCGAGCCATGCTCCATTCCACTTCGACCTTTCCACCTTCGATCTGTTTGGCGCTGCAGCGGCTGGAGCGTCTGTGATTCTGGTGCCTCCAAAGCTTTCGGTGTTCCCCGGCGAGATGAGGCGTTTCATCGAGTATCACCGGATCACGGTCTGGTATTCGGTGCCTTCGATCCTCACATTGATGACCGAACATGCCGGGATCGAGACCGGAGCGATGCCCAGTCTCCGGACGATCCTCTTCGCCGGTGAAGTGTTTCCCACCAAGTACCTCTCCCGCATGATGCATCTGCTCCCAGATGTGGAATTTGCCAATCTGTACGGGCCAACGGAGACCAACGTGTGCACTTGGTACCGGGTGCCCAGGGCGCCCGAGGAATCGGCGCCACCGATACCGATCGGGAGGCCGATAAGCAATGTCGAGACCTTCGTGATCGGTGACGACGGTACCGAGGCACCGGTAAGCTCCGTCGGTGAGCTTTACGTCCGCGGCCCGACGGTGATGAAGGGTTACTGGGGTGACGCACAAAGGGCCTCAGAGAAACTGGTGCCCAGTCCCCTCGAACGACACCTAGGCGACCTCGTTTACAGGACCGGTGACCTGGTGGAACAGATGGCTGATGGTGGCTATCGCTTTCTGGGTCGTCGGGATAACCAAGTGAAGAGCCGTGGATATCGTATTGAGCTCGGCGAGGTCGAGAGCGTCGTAGGCCAGCATCCAGTCGTCATCGAATGCAGCGTCGTCGCGGTGCCTGACGAGATGATCTCTAACCGGATCGTGTGCTTTGTTGCCTGCAAGACCGATCTGGACGTGGATGAACTCACGCGTCACTGCGCTGACCGAATGCCCCGCTATATGGTCCCCGAACGATTCATAGGCTTGGATTCCCTTCCTAAGACCTCCACCGGGAAGATCGACCGGCAGGCCCTGTTGACGCAAGCCAACTTCTGAGCACGAGACCTCCTCATCTTGTCAGGAGAGCTTCGACTCCACGAAGGCGGATATTGCCGCAAGCGTCTCGAAGTTGTCGAGATTGACCTCCTCAGGCGTGATTTTCACGCTGAATCGACTCTCAATGAAAGCTACGAGCGTGAAAATGCCCAGGGAATCGATGATCTCCTCTTCCAGAAGATTCGTCGTCTCGACGATGGCTGATCCATCCTTCACGAACTCGGTGGTGATGAATTGCTGGATGGTGGTCACTACCTCGGCCATGACTCTCTTCTCCCCACGTTCAGCAGATGCTACTCGGGTAATCGATGGGACCGAACGTCAGATGACCTCGCCCTGCACCAGACAGGCAGCTGATCCCGGTGCTCCGTCGATTGGAAGCAGATGAGAGGTCCATCGGCTCTGGCAAGACCCGAAGAGCTCACACCAGATGCTCACCAGCTGGTCACGCCCAGGAGCCATCCTGCCATTGCGCGATGATTGTTCCTGATTCCTGGATCATGATCGTGGAATTAGGATGGATGCCTAAGAGGTCGAAGTCGTCAGGACTCAGACCGCAATCAACGAACTCCTGGTTCGAAGGGTTCTTGACCTTCTCGTTGTACACGACTCGCGTGTAGGTGGCGTTGATGTGCCGGTGAAGAGCAGCCGGCGGCTGGTTGTGGTCGTCTACATACAACAGCCCATCGGTCCGTATGTTCTGGTAGGTCTGGCCTTGTTCCCGTGCGTTCGCATGCAAGATCACCGCCACTCCATCCCCATTCTCCTGAAGCACCATGTTGCGATAGGTGTACGGGTTTCGATAGGCACCATGGTCGACACCGGAGCGGCTGTTTCGATATGCGACGCTGTCGGCGAGGAAGTGCGCTTCGTCGGTGTTCTGCCACACGATGAACCCATGACCCACGTTGTTGTGGCTCACATTGTCCCTGAAGTCCCATGGGCTCAACGACTGCCCACCAGGCCACCAGAATCCACCGGAGTCGTCCCGGCCCTGAACCCCGACGACGGCACAACCCACGACTCTGGAGCGTCGAGCCATCCCCAGCTGAAAGCCGGCCAGACGATTCTTCTCCTCACCGCCGGGCCCAGCCCCGACGACCATGGCGAGACACTTCTGGTAGGAGATGTCGTGGGATTCGTTGCCCTGTCCCTCGTCCCACCAGAAAGGGCGTTTGGTCGTATTGTAGGCGACACAGTCCTCGAATCGGATCCCATGTGAACCGTGCGGAACGAATGCCCGGTTTCGACCTCCCTCCACGACGACACCCTCAACTATCGAGCCGGAGACGCTCCCGCCATTGTGGTGGAAATGGAGGGGATAGAACCCAAGCGGCGAGGCGCCACAGCCAACGAGCGCTATGTGACGGAACTCGGAGGGCCCGGCGCCAGAGTGCATCATCACACGGCCCAGGTTCTTCAGGGTGATGCTCCTGGTCAGGTTGGCCACTTCTGCCTGCATCTTGCGACCGTCGAGGAGGGTCACTGCGGCCGGAGCGGCCACGGCGCCCCAACCACCCTTCCAGACAGTCTCGGTCGGCTTGTAGACGCCGACCGCAGTCGGAGCGACCGCGAGGCGATCGCCGTTGATCCATCCAGACACCTTGGACCCGACTCTGGTCCAGCCCGTCTTTCGCCGGCCCACGAGTCGAATTCGGCCACCGTTCTGCGCCAGGATCTGATACCCGTTGCCCTCGAGCGTGAACGAGTCGACACCAGTGAGCATGCCTTCCACCGTGAGGTCACCCGTCAACGCCACATCACCGACGATGGTGGCTATCGCCCCTCTGGAGACCGTGAGCGGACCCACCTGGCCAACCAGTTCGAAGCTCTCCTTCACCTCGGCCGGACCAGATGTGGTAATCGTCGAATCGTCCGCCGAATGCTGATGAGACATCGACTTCGCTTCATCCCCTCCATGGGCCGTGGCCGAGTCATGACCGG
>Ga0214472_10004386_pt1 | contig 14889 bp, 11 predicted proteins | sample RVTome_6_FD_207662 | JGI IMG/M metagenome (GOLD analysis project Ga0214472, IMG submission 207662) | Soil microbial communities from uranium-contaminated site in the Upper Colorado River Basin, Wyoming, United States - RVT140D175 | ecosystem: Environmental > Terrestrial > Soil > Contaminated >...
GGCCGATCTTGAGGTGGAATGCCTGGTGTCTCAGATTCCGGAGACGTTGCACCCCTTGGTGGTGGATTTGGGCGTGGGAGATTCGCTGCTGGTTAAGGATTTGGAGTTGCCTGACGGTGTGACGGCGTCCAGCGACGGCGACGAGCGCGTCGCCACGGTCCGCGCGGTGATGGAAATGGAAGAGGAAGCGGAAGCGTCGGAAGAGGTCGAGGGCGACAGCGCCGAGCCGGAGCGGATCGGGCGCGTTCGCAAGGATGATGACGCCAAAGAAGACGGGAAATAGTTCTTGAAGGCTGGCTGATGACGTGAAGCTGATTGTCGGCCTTGGAAATCCCGGTCCCAAGTACGCGGGAACACGGCACAACGTCGGATTCGATGTGGTGGACGTGCTCGCGTCGCGGTGGCGGATTCCGATGGCGACCGAGAAGTTCCACGCTTGGTTTGGTGACGGCGAAGTCGCCGGTGAGCGAGTGGTGTTGCTCAAGCCGACGACGTATATGAATCTGAGCGGTCAAGCCGTGCAGGCGGCCGGTCGGTTTTATAAAATAGAGTTGGATCAGCTTTTGGTGGTCAGCGATGACGTGGCGTTGCCGTTGGGGTGTCTGCGGATGCGGGCGAGCGGCTCAGCGGGCGGACACAACGGTTTGCAGGACATCATCAACCGCCTGGGCAGTGACGAGTGGTGTCGCTTGCGGATCGGCGTTGGCGAGCCGTTGGGCGGCTGTACACAGCATGTGTTGGGCCGATTTGATCCGAACGATGAAGATGTGATGAAACCGGCACGAGCCCGTGCCGCCGACGCCGTGCAAAGCTGGATCGAGCACGGCGTAGACTTGACGATGACGCGTTTTAACGGTGATTTGCCGCCGAGGTAGACAGAAGCTATCCGTTGGGATGGCGGTGGCCGAGCGGCTGGCGTAGGAGATAGATGACCTTGAATCAATACGAAGCAATGTTCTTGTTTGATCCCACCTACGGGAGCACGTTCGAAAATTGTGAGGCGGAGATCGGCCGTCTCATGGAACGGGCTAACGGCGAGATCCTGTTTTGCCGCAAGTGGGATGAACGGCGATTGGCCTATCGAATCAACGGGCGCAAGCGCGGGGTCTATGTGCTGGTGTTTTTCAAAGCGCCGCCGGATCGCATCACGCCCATGGAACGCGATGCGAAGCTTTCCGAGCACATCCTGCGTTTGATGGTATTGCGCGCGGATGGCTACACCGTGGAGCACATGGAGCGGGCGGCGGAGGCCCGCGGGGAAGAGTCGTCCAGTGCGTCCGAGGCCGATGCCAATTCGTCCAAGGCGATGCCTTTCGCCGGTGGGCAAGTTGAATCGATAGCGGTAGCATCTGAAGTCGCGGTAGCCGAGCAGCCCAGTGACGAAATAGCGTCCGATTAGCGTGAGGCGGTTTGCGGGTAGCGCAAACGTGATGTTCTCTTTGAGTTGCGGAGGATCCGATTATGGCTAGTTATAATCGTATTGTGCTGATGGGTAATCTGACGCGAGATCCCCAGTTGAGCTACACGCCGTCGAATGTGGCGATCTGTAAATTCGGAATAGCAACCAACCACAAATGGAAGGACCGGGAAGGCAATTCCCGCGAAGAGGTGTGCTTCGTCGATTGCACACTGTTCGGGCGCGGCGGCGAAGTGTTCAATCAGTATATGTCCAAAGGCCGTCCGGTTCTTGTCGAAGGGCGGTTGACGTTGAATCAGTGGACAACGCAGGAAGGTGACAAGCGCAGCAAACATGAAGTTTTCGTCGAAAACTTTACGTTTCTCAGCGGCGGTCGCGGCGAAGATGGCGATCGAAGTGCGGCCCCCGCGTCTGCGGCTCCGGCCTCAGCGCCAGTGTCTGGAGGTGGATACGATCAACCGCCACCGCCAACGGATGATGATATTCCGTTCTAGTGCTCCAATGCGGGCGAATCGAACGGGTTTGGCTGAACCGAACCGCGACCGTAAGGGAACTGATGGACCAGGGTGTTGATGCTCCAAAGAGCCGCTTCCCAACGGGCGCGGTTCGGATAAACAATCGATTGACGTGCAACGGAGCACAAGGCTACTTGGCTCCTTCGCTGGGTAGGCGTTGGGCGTATAAGAGTTAAAGGGTCCGTCGGGGCCATCTTGAATTACTTGAGAGCGAGAACATGAAACTTCTTCTTTGTCGGAACATCGAAAAACTTGGGATTGTCGGCGATGTCGTAAACGTGGCGCCCGGGTATGCTCGGAATTACCTGGTTCCGCAGGGTCTTGGAACCGAGCCCACAAAATCCAACATCAAGGCGTTGGCCGAAGCGCGTCGGTTGGCAGAGGAAGATCGCATTCGTGAGCGAAAACTGCTGGCGAAGTTGGCGGAACGCATGAAAGAAGTCGAAGTGACGGTTCGTGCGCGGGCGAACGAAGATGGTATTCTGTATGGCTCGGTGGGTAAGCGCGAAATCTCGGAAGCACTCAAAGAAGAGGGTTATCCGATTGAATCCGATCAGATCGTTCTGAGTTCCCCGCTACGCCAGTTGGATAACGTGGTCGTGGAGTTGAAATTCGCCGACGGAATCGGTAGCGAAGTCAAGGTTTGGGTCGTCCGTGAGAAGTCGGCTGACGACGAGGACGGCGAGGATTCAGACGAAACCACATCAGCAGGCAGGGAGGCCGGATCTGATGACCACAGCGCCGACGCATAGAGCATCCACCACGGTTTCCAGCGAGCGGGTTCCTCCACAGGACCTCGACGCCGAGATGGCGTTGCTCGGTTCGATGATGATGAGCCGAGACGCCATTGCAGACGTGGTACCGGTCATCCCGCGCAGCGATAGCGGCTGGTTCTACCTGCCCGCCCATCAGCGACTCTTCGAAGTCCTCATCGACATGTACGACGATCCCGGCAAAGCGGTCGATTTGATCGCGGTGTCCGATGAATTGCGTCGCCGTGAGTTGTTCGACCTGGTAGGCGGTCACGACTACATGATCCAACTCGCCGAGAGCTTCGCCGACTGGGCAAACGCCGAGTACTACGCCAAGATCGTTCGGGACAAGGGTATGCTGCGCGATCTGATTCGTTGCGTGGGTGAGATTGCGGACCATGCCTATTCCGGCCTCGAAGAAACCCGCGAAATCCTCGATGTCGCGGAGCAGAGAATCTTCGAAGTCACCGAGAAGCGCGTCAGCGGTCAGGTGATCGCTATTCGGGAGGCCGTGTCGCGACTGGCAAGACAGCTTGAACACAAAAATGAGGGGGCGCTGACGGGCGTTGAGACTGGATTCACACAGCTCGACGAGTATACCAGCGGATTTCAGCGAGGCGATTTGATTATTATCGCGGGTCGGCCTTCGATGGGCAAAACCGCCTTGGGGCTTTCCATCGCTCAGCACATCGCGCTCGCTAAGGTGCCGGTGGCTTTTTTCTCGATGGAGATGAGCGCCGATCAGCTCGCCCAGCGATTGGTTTGTTCGCATGGGCACGGCGTGGAATTGCAGAAGTTGCGCCGTCGCAGGTTGTCGGAAGAGGAACTGAGTCAACTACTCCACGCCTGCGGTGACTTCGCAATGGCACCACTGTTTATCGATGATACGCCGGGCATGAGCGTCATGGAACTGCGTTCCAAAGCGCGACGACTTAAGCAGCGCGAGGACGTCAAGGCCGTCTTCGTTGATTACCTGCAGTTGATGCACAGCCCCAAGGCGGAGAGTCGGCAAGTGGAGATTTCGACAATCAGCCGTGGGCTTAAAGGCTTGGCACGCGAACTGAACATTCCCGTTATTGCCATCGCGCAACTCAACCGCATGGCCGAGGGTCGTCAGGATAAGCGGCCGATCATGAGCGATCTGCGGGAGTCCGGCGCCATCGAGCAGGACGCCGACGTGATTCTGCTGATTCATCGCGAGGGGTATTACAAAAAAGAGGACGAAACCATCCAAAACCAGGCCGACTTGATTATCGCCAAGCAGCGAAACGGTCCTACGGCCGACGTAAAACTGCACTTTGACCCGCGGTTTACACGATTCGCCAATCACTTCTTCGGTGGTCTATCCTATGTACCGGCGGGCGAATAGGATTCGTGCTAAGTTCTGCCCAAACAGATTAAAGCCACCGTCCCCGCCGGCGGTAGATGTCGCTTCTTTAATCGCGGCTGTTATGACCAGCAGTTGAAGCAATTCCGGTTTCTGCGTTCTGAGCCGCAAGCGGAATGGAATCCGCCATTCGGCGGAGCCTGCGCGAATTCTCGTCGCGCGAGGGACTTGCGATAGCCAATGACCCGGTATGCCAACACGGCAATAGATATAAAGATCATTCGCCGGGCAAGAGGCCGGAAGTATTGAACACTCCGGCACGAAGGCCGAAGTTACGCTCCTTATTCTTTCGCTCATTACTTACCACTGGTTCTGAGCTCATGCCCGATGTATCATTCTGGTTCCGTTGGCGCGGGTATCAAAGTGTTGAATTGTTGCGTATTGGTTTGGGGTCATGGCTCGTTGACGCGTGGAGATCGTGTGGGTTGGTGAATTCTAAGACTTTCAGGTGGATGTTGGGTTGGTTGGCATTGCCGGCCGTGCTGTTCGCGCAGGAGCAACCGGTGCGCCCGATCGTGTCGGTGGTGTTTATAGGATTGGATCGTACTGAGGAATCCTTCGCACGCGATGTAGCACAGATTACCGTGGGTGAACCCTACGATCCTCAGAAGCTCGACGAGGCGGTGGCGCGGTTGTTGCGGACGGGACGCTTCATCGGTGCGACGCACTCGGTGCGCGACGAACAGGGCGGCGCTGTGGTTACGATCGAGGTGCGCGAACGGTCGATCGTCAAGTCAGTATCATTCGAGGGGAACAAGAAGTTCAGCGACAAGAAGTTGACGGCTGAGGTCGGTGTCAAGGTGGGAGGTGGGATCAATCAGCTTGCCATTTCTGCCGGGCGCGACGCCATTCGAGAGAAGTATCAAACGGCGGGGCACACCGATGTGGCCGTCGGTTACGATCAATCCTTGCTCGAGCGCACCGGCGAGCTGGTATATCGCATCGAAGAAGGAAAACGCGTACGCATTCGTAAGATTGCTTTTGAGGGCAACAGCTTTTTTTCCGCCGACCAACTCAAGCGGTACGTCCAGACCAAGAAGGCGTTTTGGATCCTTCGGTCGGGCGCGTTCGACAAGGAACGGATCGAAACCGACGTCGTGCAGCTTCAATCCTATTGTCGCGACGAAGGCTTTCTGGATGCCCGCGTGAGCTATCGCACCGAGCTGAATGCCGATGGAACAGATATGACGGTGATCTTCACGATCGACGAAGGCACGCGATACACCATTGAATCGATCGAGTTTCAGGGTCATGCGACGATGTCCCGCGAGTCGCTGCTGGGGTTGATGAAGTCCAAGGTAGGAGCAACGGCGCTTCGCCCACAAATCGATTCGGATGCGCGGGCGATTCAGGTTCGCTATGGGGAGAACGGCCACATCTACGCAACCGTTCGGGCCATCCGTGTTTTTTCGAACCAGCCGGGTTTGGTGCGTCTGACGATCCAAATCGAAGAAGGCGAGCAGTACCGTGTGGGTCGTGTCCTGGTGCGTGGAAACAAGCGAACCAAGGATAAGGTGGTGCGTCGAGCGCTGAATCTCTATCCGCCGGATGATCTGTTCAATCTGAAAGAAACGCGCGAGGCCGAGCAGCGTCTGCTCGAAAGCCGTATATTCAGTTCGGCCCGGATTTATCCGGTTGGCGATGCGGCAAACGTACGAGATATCATGATCGACGTGCAGGAGGCTGAAAAGGCCGGCGACTTCGTTTTCGGCGCGGGCATTACCAGCAATAACGGTATCATAGGTAACGTCGTGTTGGATCTACAGAACTTTGACCTGTACGATCCGCCGAGGAATTGGACGGAGCTGCGTAAGTTTCGAGCTTTTTTCGGAGGCGGGCAGCGTTTGCGACTCGAACTGCAACCGGGTACGGAACTCAGTCGGTTTCGCATTGACTTTACCGAGCCTTATCTTTTCGATAAGCCGTTGCGTTTCAACACCAGCTTATATCTCTTTGAACGAGGTCGCGATAGTTACGACGAGAGTCGCGGCGGTGGCAGTGTGAGTTTTGGCAAACAATTCGAGAGCGGTCGGTGGAGCGGCTGGTCGGGTGAGATCGGGTTGCGCGTTGAAGATGTGACCATCGACGATTTGGATGTGTTTGCCTCACGGATTATTCGAGACGATGAAGGCTCCAACCTGATCACAAGTTTGAGGGTCTCCGGGCAGCGCGATCGGACGGATAGCCGAACCGCCCCTTCCTCGGGCAACACGTTGCGCTTTGGAGTTGAGCAGTTCGGCATCCTCGGTGGAGACCACGCCTTCACCAAACTCACGGCCGGCTGTTCGTGGTACAAGACGATCAAGACTGACCGCCTGGATCGAAAGTCGGTGTTGAAGCTTCGCTGCGAGGGGGGCGTGATCCTCGGTGACGCGCCGGTCTTTGAGCGCTTTTACGGCGGTGGGACGGGATCGATTCGTGGCTTTGAATTCCGTGGTGTCGGCCCCAGGCACGGTATCGAAGAAGACAACATTGGTGGCGAGTACACGGCTCTTTGGAGTGGAGAATATGCATTCCCCCTTTTCGGGCAGAATCTTCGAGGGTTGGTGTTTCTTGATTCCGGTGTGGTGGGTTCGGGGCCGGTGCGCGCATCGATCGGTACGGGCGTGCGTTTCACGATCCACCTGGGTCGGCCTATTCCGCTCGAAATCAACCTGGCGTTCCCCTTCCTTTCCGATTCCGAGGATGAGGAGCAGGCGTTCAGCTTCCAGATCGGCAGCTTGTTCTAGAATCTTCCACGTCGTACAATGGCCCGTGATATTTCGGTTCGGAGCCAGAAAGCAAGCATTTAGGAGTTCTTGAGATGAAGCGTGCTATAATCGCAACCAGATCATGTCTCTTGTTGGGTATCCTGACAAGCGGACCGGCGTTCGGAGAAGAGAGCGGCAAGGACCTCTTGAAGAAGTCCGCCGACTCCGTCAAGAAGGTGAAGTCTGCCAGTTACAAGGCGGACTATACCGGGACGGGCTGGGTGGCGGCGTTTGTGGCCGATGTGCGTGGGACGGCCATCATCGGCGGCCGGTCCGAATGGGACGTTGCCCGATTTCGCTGCGACGTCAAGCTGCGCAAGCCGCGACCGGACGACGAGGACAAAGATGAGTCCGGCGAAGCCAAGAGCGAATCGCAAGGACTTTGGTCGGACGAGGTCAAGAGTTTCACGGCCGGTTGCGACGGCGATGTTTACTTCTTGATCGATCCGCAAGCCAAGATCGCCTACCAAGATATGGATCCGGCCGTGCTGGGCGCCGACAGCCGTAATCTGCAGCGCGTGATTCTTCCGGAGTTTTCGGCGGACGAGCCTTTCAAGGAAGCGCTGGAAGCCGAATCGGTGGAAATCGCCGGGAGCGAAAGCGTGGCCGGTGAGGATTGCCATCGGGTAACGGTCAAAACGGGAGAGCCGTCGCCGGCGGCGGTTGATTGGTATATTTCCAAGAAGGATTATCTGCCGCGCAAAGTTGTGCGCACCTATAACAACCGCAGCGATCCGGAAGGTTCGCCCGGCACAACGGAGTTGACGATCAGCCAATTGGTGGTCAATCCAAAGCTCAAGGCCGATCCCTTCAAGTTGGTCTTACCGAGCGGATTCAAGAAGACCGAAGAGTTTGCACCCTAGTGCAACTCGCCCTCCCGTGATGTGCTCAAACCTCCCAAGCCTGAACCCCTTGTCCTTACCCACAAGTCGCGCCGACCGTAACCGCGATGCTGGACACAGGGGCGTCCTGGATGCACCCCGCCGAGCGTAACGCGGTTTCCAGGGTGTTGCGGGCAGCCCTTCCCCCTGCCGGGGAAGATGTGGGTAACGACAAGGGCTAAAGCGATGGGCCACCCGGGCCCAACGAACTGAAGCCACTGGATCGTGGCAGTATCATTGATGGAAGGAAATCCTAACAACGATCAATCGGCGGTCGTCCCAATTCGAACTTCCCCATTCGTCGTGAGAAAAATGTGCGCCGCGGAGGCGTCGAACGTGACATCGACGTGCTTACCTGGCGAAACTCGATCCGTTCGCGGCACGCAAGCGACCACCGACTCGCCGGACTCTGCGACCATGTGGACATGGAGGCGATCTCCGGGTGTTTCGACGAACCGTACGGACATCGTACCCATCCGCGTGGCATGTGTCGTTCGATCAATGGGTCGCCGCGCTTTCGTTTCGGCGCTCCCAGCGGTCAATCGTAAATGTTCCGGTCGAATACCCAGGAACACATCTGAGCCCCAGTGTGGTTTCAATCGTTGCGCTTCCTCGGACGGCCATTCGATTCGCCCGATGCCATGGGCGAAGCACACCGATTCGTCGCTCTGTTCCAGTCGCCCGCGCAAGAAATTCATCGGCGGTGATCCGAAGAAGCCGGCCACGAAGCGATTCGCAGGTTTATCGTACAGCGCAAGCGGCGCGCCGAATTGCTGAATGGCCCCGTCACGAAGCACGACGAGACGATCACCGAGGGTCATCGCCTCCTCTTGATCGTGGGTGACATAAATGGTCGTGGTGTTCAGTTCGGTTTGAATGCGTTTGATCTCGGTGCGCATCGAAAGACGCAAGCGGGTATCAAGATTCGACAACGGTTCGTCAAGAAGAAACACCGTGGGCGTTCGTACGATCGCCCGGCCCAGCGCCACGCGTTGACACTCTCCACCTGACAGCGCCGCCGGTTTTCGATCCAAGAGCAACGCCAAGCCCAGCCGGTCGGCAACCGCGCCGACGCGCCGACTGATTTCCTCCCTGGCGACGTGCCGCATTTTCAATCCGAACGCCAGATTCTTGAATACCGTCATGTGCGGGTACAGCGCGTCATTCTGAAAGACCATCGCGATGTCGCGTTCCTTGGGTGAAGTATCGTTGACCACGCGGGGTCCGATGCGAATCGTTCCGGCGGTCAATCGCTCCAAACCGGCCAGGAGCCGAAGTGTCGTTGTCTTCCCACAACCCGAAGGACCGACAAGCGCAAGAAGCGTGCCGTCTTCCACATGGAATGTCAGATCATCAACGGCGCGCACCGGACCCCCTTTCGCCGGGTAGGACTTGCACACCTGTTGAAATGAAACGTCTGCCATGGGAATCCTAACGCGACACCTCCCGACGCCACTACATCCCGCCGCCGAGACCTTTTGTATCATCCCCCGGCGGCGAGGGAAACCTACGCCTGCTCGGATGTCCGCCGCGACCCATCTTACAATTGTCCCAACGCGGATTTGACACGGAGCCTACGTATCAACGACACTGCAGGCAATCCGATCGCACTCCGTTCGAACAACGAGTCGCCGCGGACACCGCGGAGACGTGCGCGAAAAAACATTATGGCCAACATACAATACGACGTTGCCATTGTAGGAGCAGGCCCGGCCGGGGCTACGGCCGCCATCCTGCTCGCCAAAAAGGGACGCAGTGTGGTTCTGGTGGACCGCGCCAAATTTCCCAGAGAGGCCACCTGCGCCGGATGGCTCAGCGCCCGCAGTGCATCGTTGCTTGAAGCTTTACCCATCAAGCCCACAGCCATCGGGCAGTCCGCGTTTCGTGATGTTACGTTCTACCGTCCCGATTTTTCTGAATCCGCCAAACCCAAATTTGAGGACATTCCCGGATACTTAATCGATCGCACCAGATTTGATAATGAACTGGTAGCGACGGCCGGATCCAATGACGTAAGTGTCAGAACCTGTTGCGCCGCTGTCGATATTCGCCTGGACGAATCGTCGGTTACCATTGACCTCGGAGACGACGGCACGCTCCGATCGCGATTGCTGATTCTCGCTGCAGGACGAAATACGAAGCTGCTCGATCGAGTGGGCGTGGCGACCGGTTCCAACGAATCACTCTTCTGGACCGCCCAGGTCGATCAGCCCCTTACGCAGAAAGTCGCGCCGAAAAAGTCAAGCGTGGACGTAGTACTCGGTTTGGACAACGGCGGGAGCTTTGGCCTGATCTGTACGACGAAGCAACGCATTTCCATCGGCGTGCATTGGATGGGTGAGCGATTGCAAGCCGTGCCCACATTGGTCTTGTTGTGCCGGCGGGCCGCGGAGCACCAGGCCGTTCCCGTTGATCTTTCCGAACAGGCCCGTGCCGCCCTACTGATCAGCAGCCCGGCGAGTGCCGCTTTAGACCGCGATACCCACGTGGGAAAACATACGCTGGTGATCGGGGACGCCGGGGGATTCATTTCCGCCGCCAGCAACGAGGGCATCTATCCTGCCATGTGGTCGGCACAAATCGCAGCAGAGGTCATTGATAAGGCGCTCTACAGTGTACATTCACAAGATGAGTTGATGACCTTTGATTCGCTCTGGCGCATACAAATGGCCGACTACCTTCGCTCTCCTCATACCGACATTCAGTTCCTCTTGCCGCTGATCTTCAACAACCAACCCATGGCCGACCGCATGGGCGCCGCCTTCTTTCTCGGCGAAAACATTTAGAGCGTGTTTAAGAAGTTCAATACCCAGCCGCGCCCGTAAGGAAGCGGTCTGATTTGCCCGCGAAAAACTACTCCCTTACGGTCGCGGCGCTGTCAGGAGAATACCCTTCTTATACATGCTCTTGGAGTTTTTTAGGTGCCACCGGCGGCTGGTCCGCCGGTGTTTGTGCCGGCGACAACCAGCGCGACGAGCCCGCGTGGTTCACGTCACGCAGGCAGTGACTACGGACTGTCACGGTCTGGCTTCCAGCACCAGGTTGAATGGTGTTTCGGTGGCGCGGCGGAAACGGGTGAATCCGCCACCTTCAACCACGTCGCGTAAACGTTTTTCGCCGGCCTGTGCGCCGAGCGCCAACCCGACTTCCTGGCTGATCGACGCCGGTGTGCAAATCATGGTGGAAAAGCTGTAATACATGCGGCCGATCGGGTTGAGGTTTCGCTCCAATTCGTCATGGGCGAACGGCTCGACGATCATCCAGGTTCCGTCGCTGCGCAACGCTTGACGTACGTGGGCGGCGGCACCCACGGGATCGCCCATGTCGTGCAGACAGTCGAAGAACGTGACCAGATCATAGTCCTTTCCGGGGAAAGTTTTCGCGGCCGCTACCTCGAATGAAACGTTGCTGACGCCGGTTTCAGCGGAGACTTCCCGAGCGCGAACAACGGATGGTCCATGGAAGTCGAATCCGGTAAACTGCGACTTCGGAAATGCCTTGGCCATCACGGCCGTGGAGACACCGTGCCCGCACCCGACGTCCGCAACCTTGGCACCACGTTCCAGCTTCTCCCGCACACCCTCCAGCGCCGGAATCCATTCCGCAGCCAGATTGGATATGTAACCGGGACGGAAGAATTTCTCAGTGCCGCAAAATAGGCATTCGCTGTGATCGCTCCACGCCACTCCATTGCCGGTGCGAAAGGCGTCGGTGATCTTGGGTTCGTCCAGGTACAACGATGCGATGCCGTGGTATCCGCCGGCGAGGTATGTGGGGCTTTCTTCATCGGCCAGCACGGCGACCTGTTCCGCCGTCATGGAAAACTTGCCCGTCGCGGCATGGTGTTGGATGTAGCCGGACGCCGCCTGCGCCGCCAACCATTCGCGCACGTATCGCTCCGTGGTGCCGGTCCGTTCGGCCAGCTCGACCGAGTCGACCGGTCCGTCAGCGGCCAAGGCCTGGTAAAGACCGAGTTTGTTTCCCAGCAACACCAGCGCGGCACTAGTTGCCGCGCCCATGTCATTGATCATTTTCCCGATGAATTCTTCCAGTTTGACGTTCTCAACCATTATAGCTCTTCTCGTTGAAGTTTTTGTTGCGACCCGTGCCCGCAAGGAAGCGGCCCGGCTGCTGAGTCGCCCACGGTAAGCATTCCCATTTCATTCTACCCTGCAAGGGTAGTATAAGGGTTTCATGGCACCCGCACCAGAAATCATGCGAGCGGGTGAAGGAGAGGCCGGGGGGTGCCGGCCACCCCCTCCCCGTTGTCGCCGCTCGGTTCGATTCATACATCGTTCGAGCTGAAACGGAGCACTATCCCAGAATTGTGTGCCGCCGGCATCTTGCAGGCGTTTTCACGGGCTGGAACCCCGCGCTATACCTAAAATTAGGATAGGCACTATAGCGGATGGCTCCGAAGTACACCCTCTGACGGACAAGTTGCACGCGAGCGATCGAAGCATCGCCCGCTTATTTCTCCACTTCTACGATGGAGTTGAGTTCGCCGTATTCGTTGGTTTCGATCGCGGGGTTGTTCTGGTCGTGTGACCAGCGACCGTCGATCACCAAGCGATAACGATAACGGCCACGCGGGAGGCGTAAGCGGGTTTCAAAATCCCCATCGCTCAGACGGTTCATCGGCGTGGTGTGGGGCATCCAATCATTAAAATCACCGGCCAACTGAACCTCGCTCGCCTCGGGATGACTACTGCGGAAGACCAACATGTCACCATCCTGTCGCACACCGTAGATCACCTCGATCTTTCGCTCGATCGCTTCATGATCCGTGTCGTCGGGTATCGGTGCGAAGGGTTGCTGCGCCACGGGCACGTCATCAGCGGTCTTGGAGGACGGCGGCATGGCCTGTGAATGGAGCGTTTGCCAAGGCGTGACACTGGGGGTTTTCGGTTCGATCGAAATGGAAGTCATGGGGGTCGGCAGGGCATCGCTACTTGTCGGGGCGGGCGGCGTAATGGGCGCGGGATAGGCCGGCGGGGCCACGGCGGGCATTTCGCGATTCGGAGTCGTTGTCTTGTTCGCCGGTGCCAGAACAACAAAGGGCTTCGAGGGCTGAGACGGAGTTGACGGCGTGGCGCGTGGCACCGGCGTCGCCATCCTCTGAACATCAACCGTGGCCGGCTTGACCTCCGATAGGCCGGCGGGTTGCCTGATCTTCCCGATCTCAGACACCGCGGCTTCGGTGGGCGTCTGTGGGCGATTATTGACCAAAGTGGCCGTCGTTGCCAGCAGCCGTTCAGCGTCGGCCGCCAGCTTGTCCACGTGCTCGAGAATATCCGGCACGGGAAAACCCGACGACTCGCGGGCCAGGAGTTCTTTGGCAAGAGCCTGGAAGTCGCGGGCGCCCATGCTGGTGGGGGCGAATTCGGTGATCGGCTGCCCGAAGCTGGCACACTCCTTGAGCTTGGTGTTGAAATTGACGATCGTGTCGCACACGATGTTCTGGAATCGCTTACGCATCTCAGCCAGGATTTCGCGGGCGAGCTTCGTACGCACGTCGTATTGGTTCGCCAGAACACGAACAAAGGGTCTACGTTCATAGCGCTCGCTGAGTTGATCGATCGACGCCAACTGCTGTGTCAGTCCGTGCAGCGAGAAATACCCCGTATCCACCGGAATCACCACCTCGTCCGCAGCCCGCAGGCCGTTCTTCATCAAAAGACCCAAATGCGGTGGGCAATCGATGACGCAATAGTCGTAACGACTGGCATTAGCTTTGAGCAACTTACCCAACAACTCGTCGGCTTCCTCGCTGGTCCCGAGCCGGGGCTCGAGCGTCGAGAGATTGTTCCGCGACGGTGCGAGATCGAGATGCGGCGCAATTTGCCAAGTGATCCGAGACAGTTCCAATGGTTCCGCATCATTGGGCGGAAGCAGACAATCCAAAATGGAAAGGTCTATCTGCTCCTCGGGAACCGCCATGCCCAAGGCACAATGTCCTTGCGGATCCAGGTCTACAAGAAGAACGCGGCGCGATTCGCGCGCTAAAGAGGCCGCAACGTTGATGGCGACAGTTGTCTTGCCGCATCCACCCTTTTGATTGGCAATCGTGATCGTACGCACGGAATGTACCCTCACAGTTCATGAGGGAGGCGCAGGTAAACACCGCGTCGAAGCACCGCCTCCTGCTGCCCTTCGACCGGAAAAACCGAGGGGTTGGGCCTGGCGCATCCTATCGCCGCCCAATAGATCTTCTCGCCAATGCCGCCAGTCGATGGTCGGCGAGCACAGACCCAAAACCCCAATAACACTACCGATCGGATATCAACCCTGATAATCTTTAGGGCAATATTGCGCACCCCCGGTTTTCAGCGTTGTCAACAGGTTCCGCCGCTCAAACCAGCACTGTTACGGCGGGCTCGAGAATGCCTTAATTTCGAGCGCCACAAAGGGAGAAAATTCGCGTCGAGGCAACCCGGCGCATGAGAAACGGGCCGCTCGATGTGTGAGCGGCCCGTCAGGTGTTTTGAAAATGGTGATCGTGGAGATTACTTGGGCGAGGCCGGGAGGCTCCCCGTGCGGCCCACCGTGATGATCGCGCTGGGACCGGTGCCCACCGCCAACTCTTTATTCTCCGAGTTCATGACGATCGAACTGCGATCCGCCGTGATGACGTTCACGCTGAACGCGCCGGACGCATCGTTCGACGCACGGACCGTATAACTGCCGACATATTTGGCGTCCATAGCGTCAACCCCGCCATCCATCAGGACAGCGCCGATGCGATCGCCATAACGGTCGACGGCGTCGAGCTTCTGGGCCGTACCAAACACATAGTCCGCCCGGGCGTGATCGACAAACAAATCATCCACGGTCAACCGGCCGGCGTCGCCGCCGCTGATGCCGAGCTTAGTCTGGTAGGTCCGCAAGTTCGCCACGCCGCTCACGAAAACATCAAGCGTGACGGCACCATCGGGAGCGATGGACGTCGTTCCGGCCACCACCGTCAGCGTCGGACCGCCGATGGTGCGGCGACCCTGGATCATCTGTGAGAACTGCTCGGCGTCGCCCGCGTTGAGGCCCGCGATCGTGGCGATGCCCCGGTCACCACTCAGCGAGATCGTTCCCGCCATCAGCGCCTTGCGACCGGAGAACAGCACGGCCTGGGTGGCGCCGGCGTCTTTCATCAGACTTGACAGCCGATCGGCACCCGCCTTAGTTAGCGACAA
>Ga0214472_10004388_pt1 | contig 14888 bp, 11 predicted proteins | sample RVTome_6_FD_207662 | JGI IMG/M metagenome (GOLD analysis project Ga0214472, IMG submission 207662) | Soil microbial communities from uranium-contaminated site in the Upper Colorado River Basin, Wyoming, United States - RVT140D175 | ecosystem: Environmental > Terrestrial > Soil > Contaminated >...
TTCACGAAACAAAGTTCGACAATCTTTATATCATACCGTCTCACTCAGGCTTGGCAGACCTTGAAGCTCAGCTTGTCAATAAACACAAAATTTATAAGCTGAAGGAAATGCTGGAAAAATTTTCCTCTTTTGAAGCCCTGTATATCGATACCCCGCCCGCGATGAACTTTTTCAGCCAGTCGGCCTTAATCGCCGCCTCCCGGTGCTTGATTCCCTTCGACTGTGATGCATTTTCAAAGGACGCGATATTTGATGTTGGTAAACACATCGGTGATATCCAGAGTGACCATAATCACTCACTTATAGTTGAAGGGATTATCGTCAATCAGTACATGGCCCGGGCAAATTATCCGAAACAAGTCGTCGACGAACTGAGAGCAGATGGCCTGCCGATTCTTTCAACGAAAATTTCTTCTTCGGTCAAGATTCGAGAATCTCACCATGAATCCACCCCGATGATTTTTCTGAGTCCTGGGCATAAATTGACGCAGGAATACCAGGCTCTGTATGATGAAATCAGCAGTAAAGGGCATTAAACAAATGTTGACGGATGATCGATGATTGTCATTTCATTTACTTTCCAGTTCACTTGCCTTGATGATCATAGATTCGCCCTTCATTTCACCATCCACCAAAAACTGATGGGTTACGGAAACGTTGTCATCGTCCAGATAGTTCGTCTCGTAGAATTCAACCAGGGTAAGCGTTCTGTCTCGCCAGGCATACGTTTCCTGTCCATGAATTCCCGCCCCTGCACGGCAGGACGAATATATCGATTTTGTTTTAGACGATATTGATGGCTGGGACAGAGCCGAGAGTTGCTCGTTGAAATCGAAGAGGCCGGTACGCGGATTGAAAATATAATAATTATTGCCGCAGTTCGGCCCGGCACCTCCGTCATGCGAGAAAATCTCCAGATCGGCATAACCGTCAAAGTTCACATCAATTGTATCCAGGAACTTCTCTTCACCCACTATCATGCCAGGGTTTTTGAGAACCTGAACAAGCTTGCCGGCGCTGTTATATATCTTTATTCTTTGTATCTCCCGATAGCGTCCCGTATCAGTATCATATTCCGCAGTTTTAGCAGAATAAAGGATATCAAGTGTCAGGTTATGGACCGTTATTTTCGCATGAACACCTGTCGACAGGTCATCCATGAATATGTCCTGCCATAACAGTCGCCATAACACTCCAGATATCAAGGATCGAGATCTTCATCGGCAATCCACGTCCGACCCGTCGGTGACGTGAACTCGGCATCCAGCGTCGCCGCGATCTTACGAATCACCTCATTCAGCGCGGGGTCCTTATTTTCGAGTGCCAGACCACTTTCGGTGAAATAGACAGTAAGTCGTTTGCCTTCAACGTCTAGATTTGCCCAGGCGAGCGGATCGATAAAGGCTGGCGACACCGCATCCGTACGCGGCGCTGCATCGTCATTCGCCGCTGCTTCCGCCGTCGGTTCCTGCGCATAGGGTTTGGAGCCCTCAATCGTATACGTGGCCCCCATAGCACCCGCAACGAAATCCATCACGGCTTGGCGGTGTTCGAATCGCAACCGCGGCACGTGATACTGCACGGCATTCGTGCCGGAAACGACTGTCAGGTGTCCATGGTAGGGGCGCGGCTTCGGGTTCGCGAGCGGTTGGAGCGTAAAGCCCGCATTCTTCTCATTGCGCCACTCGAAATACGATTCCAGCCACGAGCGATCGATGTGTCGGCTGTCATCGTACCACATCGTACGCTTGTCGATATTGAAGCCGCGAAACTCGCCGGTCGCGATATCGTTCTCGAGGATGAGCGAGTGCTTGACCCTGAAGTTATTGGGATCACTGTATAAGTCGAATCGAGCCATTTTCTTGCGATCCGGCGAGAAGGCGACGAAAGCGGCGCCATCCTCCGAACCGCCAAAGGCTGACAGGCGTTGTACGCGCAGACTGTCCAGATCGATGAGCGACTGATTGTCGACCCACAACAATCGCCCTCCCTCAAGACTGAGCAGGTCGTAGGCTGGACCAATCGGCACAGGCGCGTCGCCGTCAAGCCACGCAAGCTCACGGCCCGTGGTGTGGAACGCGACATACTCGGCACGAAGTCCACTCGGCGTGTCTACCAATAGGTTCCAGCCGGCATCATTGTTCGGATCGCCCGCCAGCACCAAAAGCGCAGCCGGCGATTGGGAAACGACGTAAGCTGAAGCGATCTGGTTGGACGTAAAGTCCGTCACGTGATCGCCACTCCAAGAAGAAGTGCGCCCTGGGAATTGGAATTCGCGCTTCCGGTAGCGCACGACAAACGAGTAGTAGGTGGTGCTCCCGCCCGTGTTCCAGTTGCTGTAGGTATGTTGCTCGCGCACTATCGTGAACGCTCCCGCCTCGATGGCGACTCGCTCTTCGGGCTGAGTACATGCGGCGCAAACTGCCGCGACCATGAGCATAAGGAGCCTACTCCATTTTTGAATCATAATTGTTATCCTTTTCTAATATGCCAGTCCTAGAATCAACCCTTCCGCGGCAAACCACGGCTCCCATATTCCGGTCACCGGGATAATTCCGTCTCTTTGTAATGGTGACATAATAAGTGCGAAAAAGAACGGTATTCTCCAAGTCGATGTTTCATTACGAGTTCAACCCCTTGTAACTGAAAGATGTTTTGTTTTCATAGAGGTATTCCCTGGCAAGGGACCGTTTAATAGGTGACCCTTGTTTGCTCGGGAAAACTGCATGCAAGGATCTACCAAGGGTGGTCGGGTAACTGGCCGTCTTGACTTCAATAAGCTAATATGTTTAAGATAGAGAATGAGCATAATGGGTATAGGTAACATTTGGTAACATTTCAGGTCTAGTTTCAGGTGTAATTGTTGCAGTCTTTACATTTACTCAAAAAAACGGGAAGCTCGGCTTTAAAGAGCTTATAAAAATTTAATCTGGGGATTCGAAAGCGTCACTGTATGCGCTTAAAGGAAAGCATTATGAATAAAAAAGTGTTTATTCCATTACTAATGGGGATTTTAATATCTACTGGCTCTGGTTTGGCTCAGGAACCTGTAGCAAATGTAATTTCTCAAAAAAATCTAGAGGAACATCAAGCACCTCAAAAAATTAGACTAAGTCAGATTTCAATTCAGTGGACTTTTGAAGCTGAAACAACTAAAGAAGGTTTAGAGAAAAACAGTACGTATTTAGCCAAGGTACAAGAAATAACAAAAAAATATAAAATAGAACTCAAAGAGATATCAAACTCATTTTCAATCGAAACTCTTCAAAAAGATCAAGGCGATCCGAAAGAAAAGGTGTCAAAAGAGAAGGTTAGGATGTACTATGTAATCAGCACTTCATTCGAAACCAATGCCTCACCTGTTAACGCTATAGTAGCAGATATGGATGCTCTAAACTACGCATCTTTTTCATATAATGAAATTGACGGATACAGGGAGCAAAGTAATTAAAAATCCAAAAGCAAGAAAAATATAAAGTGCGAGAAAATAAGGGCCAAGAATTTGCTTGGCCCTTATTGTTTTCCCGACGTGTTCACTCAATTGAAAGGTGTTGCTCAAGTCAACAAGGTGTCCGTTCCCTTCCGTTGGTAGAAATTTGATTTAGGGTTGACCTCGTTCTGGGTTTCGGATACTGGCATCGACAACGCAACCGCCTATTTATTGTTGTCGTCTGACGCCTGCATAATTGTCGGATAGAGTCTTGAAGTCCCAAGTTCAAAAAAACTTTTTATTTTAGCATGGAAGTAACATAGGATTGAGTGCCGAACACGTGGCGTAAATTTTGTACTCGGCGACGACTTTTTCAACGGCACATATGATCCGCAATTCACTAAAGATAAGCCGGCAATGAAACTTAAAGCAATTTTTTTCGTCCTGATATTTATCACTCAAAGCGTCTTTGCTTATGGGCAAAGTCTAAGCAGCTTACTAAAAAAGTATAATAATCTCGAAATTTCCGAGGCGATCGAGCACTATCAATCTCTGGGCAGTCCAGCCGAAAGCGTGTTCGATGGTTACACGTTCGAGTGCAAAAAACAGCAAGACTACAATCCGAAAGAAAGCCCAAAGTCTCGTAAGAGTTTTGAAACATTCCTCGCGTATGTCAACAGCCATCCCGCACCGACCGTTGAGCAGAAGAAATACCGCCTCTCTCTTCTGGAAGAGGCAATCAAGGCCGGGAGTTGGCGGGCAGCCTATTTCGATCTCATGTGGCAGATATGGGATAACCGAGGTGACCGGGAAGCGCTCGAGACTCTTTCCGAGCAACTGGTCACGATGACCAGCGAAGGAACTCCGGTTGTAATCTATGCATATCTCATGTGGACAATGAGCTGGCTTCAAGGGGAAGAAAGATACAAATTATTCAAAGTCGCCATTGATCGCGGAAGTCCACAGGCTATGGGAGTGGTAGGTGCTGAACTTGCCATGAAATCAAAGAAGCTTGGCTCAATGGGGAAAGAGATGCTGGCATGTGCTATAAGCCAGGGGGAACCCAATGCATATGCTTCCCTGGGAAATATTGCCATGTGGGAAGGTCATCTGGTTGATGCATACCGACTGTTTGAAAAGGGTACCAATTCAGGCTGTTCCGCATGTGCGGATCACATGAAAAACTTTGCCGGACTCGAGCCGAATATTCAGTCTCGTGGTAGCAGCTACATTTCAAATGATTATACTTTGCGGTCCATAAATGAGTTTTACAACAAACAACAGTTTGTGTACCAGCTTACGTACATGCACGAACTTCTTGAAAAGTTGCCTGAACATATGGAAATCCATGTGACGGACAGGCAAATAGTCGATTTAATACAGCTTGATCGTTGAAGGCTGAATAAATACGTTTCTTATTTTGCAGTTCAACCTTACCGTTATTTGTCTTCTATGATTTGGCCATTTAGGAAAAAAAAAGACCTCGCTTTCGAATCAGAGCCCCCCTCTACGTCAATCTTGAAAAATGATGCGTCTTCCCCGGCATCACATACCGAGAATCCTGAGCCTACAGCTTCAGACCTACTTCCTGTCTTATTTGAACTCGGGTTGCTTGATTTGCAGTTGTCTGAAAGCAGTGGAAAATTACAGCTGTTTATATCCGATCACTCCGACTGGGGATTACTCGACAAAATCGGAGAAATAATTCAGAAAGAATTTAATGGTGAATGGCTCTCAAAAGCGAATGGCCTCGATTAATGTTACTGGGACTTGAAGATCGAGTCTTCGGTCTTAACTCTCCATCTTGAGCACTACTTAGGAATTATGATGTTCTCAGCGGGAGAGGGTTCTGACAATAGAGCAGACAATATGCTGCTTGAGAGAATTTACAATTTTTTGTCTTCTCATCAACCTGCCGTTTAACCCGTATCCTGTTCAGCTGGTTCAGCTGACCGCTATTGTGTTTTCTGAGCCATCTTCCGACACACATCAGCACCTTCCGAAACAGAGGATCCGGCCTTTAAAACCGCACGGACATCATCGGCATCAAAGCAGTCGGCATAGCCAAGCGCATTGATCCCTATCTCGTTTTTTCTACTCACATCGGCACCTGCAGACAATAGAAAGCGTACAACTTCGAGTTCATTGCCGGCTGCCGCCCTCATTAACATAGTGTTCCCGTAGGAATCCTGCGCGTTGGGATCGGCACCGGCATCCAGCATCATCCCGGCCAGTTTTATCGAGCGCTCCGCCGCACGAGCCAATGGAAAAACTTTTACTTCTTTATAATATGCATTGAGAATATCTGGTTTAGCATACTGTATCAAGGCCTTGCCAAGCTCCTCATTAATGGTCGCCGATGAACGACGGGGGTCGCAACACATTAAAAAGAGCATGAGCGCATTCACTTTCAGGTCTTTTCGACCAATCACCGGTAACGGTGTCCCAATATCAAAACCTCTTTCCACTAAGACGCGAAAACGTTCGGGATAAAAGAGCATATAACTGCACGGATTATCAATGCTGTCCCCGGCGTTGACCATGACCCGCTCTGGGCTGGCCCCGGCCTGCTGGAGGTATTCGACGGTTTTCCAGCCAGAGGATGCAAATTCTTCCTGGTAAGCAGTCAGTACCACATGCAACAGCCAATCCAGCGAAGATTCACCGGCCTCTCTCGCACTGAGCAGCCGGTGCAGATGATCGACATCACCCGATGCCAACACCTTTCTGGTCGTGGCAACCAGAATCGACCGATATTCGGTGTCCGACAGTTGGCCAAGATCGATTTTGCGCAGCGCCGCCAGCACTGCCCAACGGTCCCGTTCGATTGCCGCAATAAGCATCCCGGTCGAAACCGCATCGGAGCGGGTCAGCTTGTCAACAGCCTGCACCACCGGCAACGGGGCATCGCTGATCGCATACTGCAGAGGGGAAAGTTCGTCCTCCTCGGCGGGTGCTATCGCCCCGAATCGCTGGTGCAAGCGTTCCAGGACGAGAAGCTGCCATTTCTGGTCGGGATACCGGTGAAGGGTATCATTGCGTAACAGCGTGATCCAGAACTGACTTGACAGGTGGGGCGGGCTGCTGTTTACGACCGACAGGTTATCGATCAGTTTCAGCAACACGTTAACGGCTTCATCGGTTTTCCCCGCTTCTTCGGCAGCGCCGTCCCCCCAGATGAGAAACGCGTTCAACAGTGTGGAATCAACGGCACCGCTTATCGTAACCGGCTGAGCACCGGCCGACGCCAGTGCTTCGAGCTGCTGCAGGATCGGATCATCCAGACCATAGCTCTTGAGCGTTGCCGCGATTACCGCAAGCCGCAGGTTGAGCAGAAGCTGACGCTGTGCGTCCGTTACCAGCGAGAGAACCCTTGGCCACTCGGAAGCAGGGGCAAAGGCCATATTTCCTATAAGCAGCCTACCGTCGACCGGACAACGTGCCATCGGATCGAGTTTGTGGCCTTGTATCGACTTTGCCAGCAGATCGGTGTCGAACACCCTGCCCTCGCAGAGCATTGAGACCGCATCATCGACTTTTGGGCCTGGGCCTTCAACCGCTCCGGATCCGACTCCGGTCGTCTCGATAACTTTGAGCCGGCGACTCCCCGGATCTACCGGACGCCAGTCCACCTGATCGAGGAGAGCGATTATTTTCGCGGCGACCTCCTTTTGCCGCCGGCCCTGCGCTTCAATTTCAATATTTAAAAAGTAATCCCTTCCTTCCAGAAAGATGAATACCGCTGCGCCACTCTTACTCAAGGTGTGGTAGACGTTACCGTTCGGGGTAGACCGCATCGCATGCTGCAAACCCTGGCCGAACTGGCCAACCGCCTGTTTTGCCCTGGCGGGCACGTCCTCCCAGGGTTGTTCACTGGTGCAGAGACGCGCCAGGTTTTCACCATTGTCCTCATCGATAAAATTGAAACAGCCTCCCGAATCGCTTTGATAGAACGAATGCCCGCCGCTTCCCCCGGCTCTCCAGCCCGTAGGCAGGGGAATGGTGTAATTTCCCTGATCGTGCACCCCTTCCGCCACCGAGGCAGTAACGGTTGCAAAGCCGCCAAGACAGAAAAAGACCAGCAGACAGGAAAGAAATCGAGACAATCTTCTCGGCAGATGGTCTTTGATATATCTGAAATACGAGCGATCTTTATTCATTACTGCAGTCTCCAGCCATCCGGGAGTATCATTTTCAAGGTGACCAAATTGACCAATAGGTGACCGGACACTCCCCGGCCGCCTTGGTATCATCATAAACTGTCCAACCCATATCATCGCTGATATCCTCAATAAACTCGCCGGAACAGAGCTCCATGCGATAGGGAACGTTATACTCCGTACCCGAATCCGAGAACCGTTGCAGAGAAACGCCCTCCCTGCTGCCTTTCTTGGCGCGGAAATCGTTATACCTTCCACTGTCTGGTGAAGATCTATACAGCCCGGCCCGGTCTTGATCTGCCACTCTCAAAGCGAGTTCAGCCAATCTTTTGGAAATCCCTGGAAGATCAAGGCCATCCGGGCGGGAAAACTCGTCAGGTGACAAAATGCGGCGGCTGACCCGCAGGTCATTAATCGTTATCGGCTTTTCCGAACGAATGACAGCCGTTCGCCCTTTCGCGTCGGTAATACCTTTCACCTCCAGGACCTCGTTTGAGGTGGGTGAAACCCACAGCCAGATCAGATAGGGGGTTCGAGGCAAAATCCGCTGTGTTTTTGGATCATGCAGCACAAAATGACATTGCTGGTTGCCCTCACCGAACTCTTTGTTGCCGGGGATCGTGTTCTGCCGGCAATAGTAGGACGAACCGTCGCGGGCGATACGTGGGTCATCGTACTCACGGGCCGGCAACGTGCCGATCGGCCCGGGAAGATACTCCAGTTCCGCCGTTGGGATTTTGGTCGCTTTTTTAGCCCTGCACTGCAGCAATCGTGAACTCTTGTCGGTAGCTGCATATTGGCCAAGTGGCGCAGTCCCTGCGAAGGCGATATGTTCTGTTTTTTTATGCTCGATTTCACAGGCGATCTCCTTTCCTGCAGTTCCGAAACGGTTTCTGGGAACAGTGCTGAAATCAAATACATACACCGCTTCCGGCCGCGGAAGCGAAAAACCGGCAGCCATTCCCAGATAACCAGCCAAGTGTGAAGGCAGGACCCGTCTAAACTCTTTGTTGGGCCCGGCCAGCGAAGCATGATAGAGCATGTGCGGATGAAGCAGTGTTGTGGGCAGCGTTTTTTGCTCGACACCGAGCGTTTCGGCAACCTCATAGCACAGATCCTCATTACAGGGTCCTCCCCGCTCGGCGAACAGCCAGGCATCGGCCCCGTCCCGGACCACGAGCACCGGCGAAGAAGGCACATTGGCCGGCCTCTCCCACTTGACCACGTCATATTTCATTGCCGGGATACTTTTTTCGCCTGTTGAAGAGCCGGTTGGGCCTGGGCGTACCCAGACAAAATCGATTCTCCTATCTCTCACGAAATAGCCTATGAATTCTCCGGAATCACCCTTGGATCCGCTTGATCCACTGGCAACCTTGCCGAAAAAATCGATATCGTCACCCAAACGTTGACCATCCGACGGTAGATCTCCGAACTGCTGTTCAATCTCCTCTTGCATATCCCATTTCTGGGGACGGATAAGCAGGGTCGACAGCGGTTTATCACATCCCTGATCCAGCAAGCCCCTCTCGCTGGTTTCCACCCCGCATTCCCAAATGAAAGAAGCGACTTTGCCGTCTGCAAGCGTCAACAGCGGCCGCTCCTCATAATGTTTCTGCTGATAGCTCTTGGAACTGATCGGCAGCTTCATGCAAGACGACAGACCAAGCGCCAGGCCGAAACTAAGGGCTAATCGCAGGCTTAGTGTTACTCTTTTGTTCAAGGTTGTACTCCTCTATTTCGGGCAGGCTATTGCAGTCCGGTTCAGATCTCGACACATGTCTCTGTTTTCTATTGTTCGTTTCCCAGGGCGGAAGAGAAATGTTGACAGCGCGATAGGCCTTCCTCGTTTTCTTCAGCAGAAACGAATTCGCTTTCTTATATAAAATCCCGGGTTTTAGCTATTTGTTTTTTATTGCCCGGTGTATTCCATCTTTCAACAATTGAGCGGGAATGGCCTACGGTTCATATTACAATAGTTTCTTTAAATTCAATAGAGAGGGTTTGCAGCTTTGCGGACGGCATGGAATTCAAGAATTACAGCAAATGGCGCTTGACAAAAATTTCCACTCCCGATCCCATGGATTTCAAGGAATGGGTTAACGGTTTTGAATAAATTATAACGTTTTGTGCTGTAGCCACAATTCACAATATTTCGCAATCGATGTTCAGCGGCACTGTTGATGGCACCGCTCATAGCAGCGGCTGATGAAGCGGCAGACCTGAAAAAGAAACTTTTCATGACTCAGGTTAAGCTAGTCGTTACCGAGAACCTGGAATTTACCCCGGAGGAGGCTGCCAAATTCTGGCCGCTCTTTGAAAAATACCGGGAGAAGATTTTTGCCAACAGCAAGCAGGCAGGCGATCTCATCTCCGCCTAAATCACTGTGTATTAGACTATGACCAATTAAATTGCAGGGACACCGCACCAATTCTTCGAAAACAATGGGTTCGATGTCCCTGTATTTTGCACGCTCCCCGCAGCGATAGCCCGGACTATGGAGTCGGTGGCAAAGTTTGAACGTTCTTGGTGGTTAAGGGAAATATCCATTTTCCTTTTGACAATACTTATCATGGATTTCCTGCTATGTTCTTTCAGAACCACTTCTACGAGAGGACCAGAGGGCCAGGATAAGTGCGCAGAAAACATTCCCGCTTAAAATGGCTAGAACCGCCTGCAGCCATTCTTGATTATAGCCATGGGTCGCCTGAACCAGCTTTTTAGTAGTTTGTGCGACATCCCTTTCTTTTGAGATGAATTCGAGCCGAGTTTTCTCAGCTTCAAAGGCTGAATCAATACAAATCTGCTTTAAAAGGGCAATTTTTTCATCATAATTGATTTTATCGTTGGTTTCTGAAAGCTCGGAATTGACTATAGAAGTTAATTGCTCGAAATCAGCGTTCAAATTCATACTTTGCAGCTGATTCCTTTCCACTACATCGGTAAATTCTCCATTTTCATCCATCAATCCGATTGCGTAATACAATTTATCGTTGGCCATTTGAACAATAATTCTTCCGGAAAAAAGCTCTTTCCGCTCATCCCTTGAAAAGAATCTTGCTATCACTTCCTTTTCTGTGATTTTTTCACTTGATTCGATTGTAAAATTTGATCCTATTTTCTCAACACGCAGTGATATTTTGTTTTTTGTGAATATTTTCGGGAGATTAACTATTTTTTTCTGAAGACTGACAATCTGGGCACGCAGATTACTGTCGATGGTTTCTCTTTCATGATTAAAAGAATCTATCTCCTGTAAACTTTTCACGGTATTCGCTTTATAAAAATGCCATAAGGCAAATGAAGAAATGACATAAAGCGAGATTGTTACCACCACAAACACTATTTTTGATCTTTTCATCCTTACACCAAGGGTTGAGATTAGTTTTAATTTTCAAAGCAACGTATGTATCAGGTTTGGTATTAGGATGTTGTCACAATCAAATTACATCTTCTTCGAATTAATATTAGTAAAAATTAGGTAACAGCCTCCTTGATAACCATGTAGCGGGTTATCAAGGAACAAAGTAAGCGGTGGAGCACCATTATCACCACATTTCTTTGAACTGCCCTCCTCCCGGGATGGTTTCATCGCAAAAGTGAGCGGACCGCCGCGGTGCCGGTTCACTTCGCGGTGGAGAGAGCGCTTGTCGTCCAGCAGGATATCCTGGTACTCAACAACAAATGGTGCCCTGAAATCCCGTGCCGCTATAGCCTCCGGGATCAATCACGCAGCCTTTCTCTCGGTGCTGAGTTCCTGGAGGAATACCTTCTCTGAAATCCGCAGGACGGGGTGCAGGCGCTCGATCTGTACTGCGACTCCATTCAGCGCCTCGATCTTGACGTTCTGAAGGCCAAGGGCTGAATCGAGAGGGGGGGAGCATTACGGCATTCTTTCGTACAAAGAGCGGCAAAAGAACATTTTGGATCTTCTTCTTCATGAATATCCGGTACCCCGCGACATGAGAGGCCGAAACCGTTTTCCCGCCCCACTGCCCGAAAATAGCTTGCTCCGGCAAAGACCATGAATTGATTCTGCCCCTCCTTTTTCCTTAGCGGATAGGTGAGCTTGAAACCGGCATAGCCGAGATCCTGGGAAATCCTTTTTTCCAGGTTACGGTCGGCATAGCTGAAATAGTCGCGGCGGAAAGGGAGGGGGTGGATTCCGTCTGCATCGATGATGTTAAGGGTAACCGCCTGACCGTAGAATAGTCCGGGGGAAATGAGCATCACCTGAAAACGGGACTGGGACTCCCGCCGGAGACTTTTCTCCGGGATGAAGCGGATATTTTGATATTCGTTGTAGCTCAGTTTCTTCAACAAATTTGGAGGATTCTCATCTATGATTTCTGCTATCCCCATTCTGAAGAGGTGATTGTTTTCCCCTTGATTGTTGTCATAGGAAAATCTACTGTATAGCCAGTAACTTTTCAGCGAGAGGGGGGCATTATGGACAAGCGTTTTCAAGGCAGAAATGATGTTTCAACAGTTTCAGTGGCTGTTTCAGATGGAGCCGGCCATTTCCCGGCGGTGGCGATGAATATTTCGCATTCCGGGTTAGCCATAGATGGTGTGCCTCATGAACTCAATCACCGGGTAGAAATTCTTACCCTCAATGTGTCTTCACCAAGCGGACAAAGCTACCTATTGCGGGCTATGCCCAGGTGGGTAAGCGAAAATCGCCACAAAAAAACCGTTGGATTAAGGATCTTCAGCGCTCCCAGAGACTGGTTCAGGTTTGTCGACAATTTCTGAACTGCTCCACAACTTCCCAGATCAACGAGGCCTTCCAACTCCTTTAAATCGGGAAGCCGCCCAGTTGGTGTATCCGCCGTCGGAACAGGCGGAACTATTCGCGAGGGCTTTATCGCAGTAGATCCTTACGCCTGCTTTGCCAGCATTTTTCGTCCACAAGAGGCTGGTTATAGAATCAGTCACCGTGGGCTGTTGATTACTCCGCCGCCGTTCAAACACACGGCGGCAGGGCAATAAACGGCTTAATGTCGCCGGAACCTGCCATGTCTTATACCGGAGCCGAGCCACCTATAATCCTTTTCCCGAATATCAATGCGATATAAAGTGGTGCTGCCGCTGACCTCGTTGGCTACCGCCAGCAGAGGATAACCATCGGGACTCTCCTTGGCTGAAATAAAGGTAATTCCTTCCGGTCCGAGATCGCCGGCGGTACCGGCCTCGGCATCACCTCCGAAATTCCGGTTGTCTATATACTGGACAAATAGGGGCGATTGCGGATCGGTGATGTCATACACCATGATACCGCTCACCCGCTCCAGCCCGATAAAGGCGTAGGTGCGATTCCCGATGGTGCCGATCGCCACTCCTTCGGATTCCGGACCCTTGGCATCGCTGCGGCTGTCGAGGGAGTCGTTTTCATTATTATCGCTGTTAAAGACTGCCGGGATGGCCGCAGCGGTAATTTGCTCAAACTGATCGCCGCTGTCGAAAACCTGTTCCAATCCTCGCTTGGTCGCTTTAAAGATACTGAAAGAGCGACCACCAAAGGCATAGAGCCGATCAAAATCGCCATCGCCGTCGATATCTCCCAGGGTATTGGTTACAGTCAGACGTCCCAGCACCGCCGAGTCCTGCAAGGTATCGCCATCCGGAAAGGCTGCAGGGTCAAGAACCAGATCCTTGACGCGACTCTCCTCGCTGAACCCATCATAATCCCTGGCATCACCTTCATTGGCGGTGACAATGTAGGTATCGCCCTTTGCAGTGTAAGCCGCTATACCGTCAGGCTGATACATGCCCAGCACCCCATCGTAGGGTACGATGGCGATGGCATCGTCCTTATCGCTTGCATCGAGACCATTGGCAGCCAGGCCGTGATCTTTGAAGCCCAGGGCAATGATCTGCAGGACGCGACCGGACCGGATGTCGATCTTGGCAATGGCGTTATTCTCCTGTAGGCTGACCCAGGCAAAGGGAGATTGGGGCGGGACCGTGATATATTCCGGTTCCAGATCCTGGGCCACCGAGGCATTGGGGCCGAAGAGGCGCACCCCCTGGGCAAGCAATGACTCTTTGTACTTATTAAATTTTTTGAAATCTGCGGTCTTTACCTTGGCGTGCCACACGCCGCGGGTCAGATCGATGATGCTTACCGAGCCTTCAGGATCGACACTATAGTCATCGCTCGGTTCGCCCTCGTTTGCCACTAGGATGTAGCTACCGTCCGGGCTGAAGGTTACCATATCCGGCAGTGCCCCCACCGAAAAACTCTTTAAAAATGTTCCTGCGGTGTTGAAAACAACCACCTTTCCGTGGTTCTGCTTGACGTCTGCTTCCACCGCCACGGCCACCAGTCCGTTGGCGACCGCAACGCTGTTGGGCGACGCACCATAGGGAGTAATATCGATGGCATTGACACGGATCGGGTTGGCCGGATCGGCAACATTCAGCATGTCAATCACCTCATCGCCGCCGTTGACGACGAAAAGTGTCTTGGTGCGGGGATCGTAGGCGCTGATTTCGGCGGCGCCTTTATCGAAATTTTTGGTGGTGTAGGTACCAAGGACGCTCAGGGAAATATCCGGGCTGAGGGTGAGAAGAGCGCTGTCGTCCGAGGGCGACAGGTCGGTCCAGAGGGAGCCCAACGCCTGCCCCAGACCTTGATAACGAGAGTCCGGACTGCCGAGATACTGTTTCAGGGTGCCAAGCGCTGCGGCATCGGGGAGTTCATCGCCGGCATAATGGGCCATGAAGGTTTGGGCTACAAAAGGCGCGGCGCCTTGGGCTTCGGCCGGTGATAAGGCAAACCCACCCTGATCCGCCGGTAAGGTGAGCATATAACCGGCCATCGCCGAGATCCCCTCAAGCAAAAAGTTACGCGAGTAGTCGGGAAAGGAAAGGCCGTTGGTATCATAGGTTATGGCATCGATATAGTAAGTGCTCACCGCGGCTCCATTGTGACCGTGCAGCTCCACCAGGCGATACGGCGAGGGATAGGTGACGAGAGAACCGGTCTCCACGTCATACAGGTGGTTTTCCTGCCAATCGGTCCGGGTGATGTCGTTGGCATGATAATGACCGGTGAAAACCAGTTGCAGCCCGGCCGAGGCAAGGGTTTCGGACACCGTTTGCCGGTTGTCGATCACATAGTCGGCATAGAGCAGGGACTGACCGGTGTAATGTTCCAGAGCACCATGGTGCATGAAGCCCACCACCGTTTTGCCGCGGACTTTTGCCTCAACCAGTTTGTCTAAAATCCAGTTCAAGGTGGTATCGGAAAGAGCTCCTGCCGTTTCCGGGCGACCATCGGCCAGGTTGTTGT
>Ga0214472_10004390_pt1 | contig 14885 bp, 14 predicted proteins | sample RVTome_6_FD_207662 | JGI IMG/M metagenome (GOLD analysis project Ga0214472, IMG submission 207662) | Soil microbial communities from uranium-contaminated site in the Upper Colorado River Basin, Wyoming, United States - RVT140D175 | ecosystem: Environmental > Terrestrial > Soil > Contaminated >...
GAAGTCGGGCACCACCATCGAGACGCTCTCGCTGATGCACCACTTCTGGGCGGCGAGCGAGCGGGCGGGCGTCGCACCCGGCCCGCACTTCGCCGCCATCACAGACCCGGGATCGCCCCTGTCGTCCCTCGCCGGCGAACGCGGGTTCCGGGCGTGCTTCGAGACCGTGCCCGAAGTCGGCGGCCGCTACAGCGCCCTCACCCACTTCGGCCTGGTCCCGGCCGCTCTGATCGGGGTCGACCCGGTGGCGCTGCTCGACACCGCCGACGCCGCCGCCGCAGACCCGGGCGGGGCGGTCGACCTGGGCGCCCTGCTCGGCGAGGCCGCCGCCGCCGGGCGGGACAAGGCGACCTGGGTGACGAGCCCGGCGCTCGGGGCGCTCCCCATGTGGGCGGAGCAGTTGGTCGCCGAGAGCACCGGCAAGCAGGGCACCGGCATCGTCCCGGTGGCGGGCGAGGACCCCGGCCCTCCTGGCGTCTACGGCGAGGACCGGGTCTTCGTCGCGGTGGCTGTGGCGGGCGATGCGCCGCTGCCGTCGCTCGACGCCCTCCAAGCAGCCGGCCACCCCGTGGTCCGCACCATGCTCCCCTCCGTGGCACACCTGGGCGGCGAGATGTGGCGCAACGAGGTGGCGGTGGCGCTCGCCGGGGCCGTGCTCGGGGTGAACCCCTTCGACCAGCCCGACGTGGAGCGCGCCAAGACGCTGGCCCGCGAGGCCATGGAGGGCGGCGACGCCGGGCCGGCGATCGCGGCGACGGCGCCGGATGACGACACCTTCGACGCCTCGATCGCCGCACTGCTGGGCTCGCTCGATCCCGGCGGCTATCTGGCGCTGCAGGCCTTTCTCCCGCCGGGCCCCTCCACGGCGGGGCGGCTCGAGACGGTCCGCCACCTGGTGCGGGACGCCCGGCGGGTGGCGACCACCACCGGCTTCGGGCCCCGCTTCCTGCACAGCACCGGGCAGCTGCACAAGGGAGGCCCCGACGGCGGCGCCTTCCTGCAGATCGTGGACGGAGGCGGCCCGCACCTGCCGGTACCCGGGACCGACTTCGACTTCGGCCGGTTGATCGCGGCGCAGGCGGACGGCGACCACCGCGCCCTCACGGAAGCGGGCCGCACCGTGCTCCGCGTGCGGCTCGACGACGTCGCGACCGGCCTGAAGGCCCTGGAGCAGGCGGTGGGACGAGCGGCAGGATCGTGACGGGAGGACAAATGGAGCTGGGACTGATCGGCCTCGGGAGGATGGGCGCCAACATGGCGCAGCGCCTGGTGCGGGGCGGGCACCGCGTCGTCGGCTTCGACCTCGACGATGCGGCGCGCACCGCCGCCGCCGGGGCGGGGGCCGAGATCGCCGCCGGCGGCGAGGCCCTGCTCGCGATGCTGGCCACGCCCCGGGTGGTGTGGCTCATGGTCCCCGCCGGGGCGGCCGTCGACGGCGTGATCGAGTCGCTCCTCCCCCGCCTGTCCGCCGGGGACGTCGTGGTCGACGGCGGCAACAGCAACTACCGCGACACCCTGCGCCGCGCCGCCTCCCTGGCCGAGGGTGACGTCTCCCTGGTCGACGTGGGGACGAGCGGCGGGGTGTGGGGCCTCGACGAGGGCTACAGCATGATGGTCGGGGGCTCCCCCGGGGCGGTCGAGCGGCTCAGGCCCACCCTCGAGACCCTCGCCCCCGCCCCCGACCGCGGCTGGGGCCGGGTGGGGCCTCCGGGCGCCGGCCACTTCGTCAAGATGGTGCACAACGGCATCGAGTACGCCCTCATGGAGGCGTACGCCGAGGGGTTCGCCCTCCTGAGGGCGCGGGAGGACTTCGGGCTCGACCTGCACGGCGTCGCCGAGATCTGGCGCCACGGCAGCGTGGTGCGGTCGTGGCTGCTGGACCTGATCGCCCGCGCCCTCGACACCGACCCCGACATGGCGGCCGTGGCGCCCTTCGTGCCCGACTCGGGGGAGGGGCGGTGGACCGTGCACGAGGCGATCGACCTCGAGGTGGAGGTCCCCGCCATCGCAATGGCACTCATGCGGCGGTTCGACTCGCGCGACGACTTCGACTTCTCGGACCGCCTCATCTCGGCGATGCGCGGCCAGTTCGGCGGCCACGCCGTCAAGCCCTCCGAGTAGGCGTCAGCGGGCGGCGCCGGCGGGGCGGACCAGGGCGCTCGGGACCGATCGCCGCCTCCGCCGCTGCGCCAGACCGACCAGCCCGACCCCGGCCAGGATCACCGGCAGGCCGACCGCCGTCCACCCGGTCACGACCTCCCCGCCGATCCACACCCCGAGGCCGACGGCCACCACCGGGTTCACGTAGGCATACGAGGTCGCCACGGCGTGGCGCACCGTCTGCAGCAGGTAGACGTAGGCGGTGTAGGCGATGAGCGAGCCGAAGACCGTGAGGTAGCCGAGCGCCAGCCACGCCCGCAACGAGGGCATGGCCCCGATCGTCTCCCCCCGCACCAGGCCGGCGGCGAGCAGCAGCACGCCCCCGGTCGCCATCTGGGCGGCGGTGCCCATCGCCCCCTTGGGGAGCGAGAGGCGCGGGGCGATCACCGACCCGAACGCCCACAGCATCGGGGCCACGATCAGCAGGATCGTCCCCAGCGGGGTGCTCTGGAAGTCACCCTCCTGGCTGAGGAGCGCCACCCCGGCGAACCCGACCACGAGCCCGGCCCACTCCATCCGCGTCGGCCACGAGCCGAGCATCCCGGCCCACAGGGCCACCCACAGCGGCATCACCGCCACGGCCGACGCGGCCAGGCCGGAGCCCACGCCGTTGTCCTCGGCGATCGTCACCAGGCCGAGCCCGCCGATGAACATGAGGGCCCCGATCACTCCCGAATGCACCCATTGCCGCGGTGTGGGGCGGGGGGCGCCGGAGCGCCGGGCGATGGCGTACAGCGCTCCCCCCGCCATCGTCATGCGGATCCCGTTGAGCAGGAACGGGGGGAAGCCCTCCAGCCCGTACCGCAGCCCGAGGTAGGTGGAGCCCCAGATGAAGTAGGAGGCGAACAGGGCGAGGCCGACGAGCAGGCGGCGGCGTCCGGTGGCGGCGTCCTGGTCGGTCACGGCGGTCACATCGGGTACAACACCGGGCACGCCCCGGATGTTGCTCCTACCAGGGCGCCCCGACGTACTTGGTCTCGAGGTACTCGTCGAGACCCTCGTGCGAGCCCTCGCGGCCGATGCCGGACTGCTTCCAACCGCCGAACGGCGCCGAGGGATCCGAGATCAGCCCGCGGTTGAGCGCCACCATGCCCGCCTCGAGGCGCTCGGCGACGCCCATCCCGAGGCGCTCGTCGCCCGTGAAGACGTAGGAGATGAGGCCCATCTCGGTGTCGTTGGCCTGGGCGATGGCATCGTCGAGGTCGTCGAATCGGACGATGGGAGCCACCGGGCCGAAGATCTCGGTGGCGAGGATCCCGGCGTCCCGCGCCACGTCGGCGATGACCGTGGGGAGGTAGAAGTACCCGCGCCGGTCGGGCGCCGAGCCCCCGGTCAGGACCGTGCCCGAGCCGGCGGCATCCTCCACCAGCTCCGCCACCTTGTCGCGGGTGGAGGCATTGATGAGCGGCCCCACCTCGACGCCCTCCTCCAGGCCGCCGCCCACCTTCATCCGCTCCATCCCGGCGCGGAGCCGATCGGCGAAGTCGTCGGCCACGGCGTCGTGGACGTAGAACCGGTTGGCGGCGGTGCACGCCTCGCCGGCGTTGCGCATCTTGGCCTGCAACGCCCCCTCGACGGCGAGGTCGAGGTCGGCGTCGGCCAGCACGAGGAAGGGGGCGTTGCCGCCCAGTTCCATCGAGGTCCGCACCACCCGCTTCGACGCCTCGGCCAGCAGCACCCGGCCCACCTCGGTCGACCCGGTGAACGACAGCTTGCGCACCCGCGACTCGGCCAGCATGGCGTTCACCACCTCCGACGAGCGGCGCGACGGCACCACGTTGACCACCCCCGGCGGGCAGCCCGCCTCCTCGAGCACGTCGGCCAGGGCGAGCGCCGTCAGCGGCGTGTCCGAGGCGGGCTTGAGCACCACGGTGCACCCGGCGGCCAGGGCGGGCCCGATCTTGCGGGTCCCCATGGCAAGGGGGAAGTTCCACGGCGTCACGAGCAGCGAGACCCCCACCGGCTGCTTGAGGACCGACACCCGCTTGTCCCCGGCGGGCGAGCGGAACACCTCGCCGCGGATACGCACCGCCTCCTCGCTGAACCAGCGCAGGAACTCGGCCCCGTACCGCACCTCGCCCACGGCGTCGGAGAGGGCCTTGCCGTTCTCCGCCGTCATCAGCTCGGCGAACTCCTTCTCGCGGTCCCGCAACAGGTCGAAGGTGCGGCGCAGGACGTCGGCGCGTGCCCGCGGTGCCGTGTCGGCCCACGCCCCGGCCGCCCCGGCGGCGGCGGCCACGGCGTCGATTGCGTCGGAGGGGCCGGCGCTCGCCACGGAGGCGAGCGGCTCCTCGGTCGAGGGGTCGACCACCTCGATCTCCGACCCGTCCGAGGCGCGGCGCCACGTTCCGTCGACGTACAGGCCGGTCTTGCCGTCGGCGACCAGGCGGTCGAGCAGGTTCATGGTGTCTCCCGTTGGGCGGACCCGGCATCGTACGCCGCGCCCGGAACGCTCACGCCAGCACGCGCTCCAGCACATCGGCGCCGATGTTGCCGCCCGACACCACGACGACCACCGGTCCGGGCAGGTCGAGCCGCCCGGCCAGCAGTGCCGCCACGCCCACGGCACCGCCCCCCTCGACCGTGATGCCCTCCTCGGCATGGAGGAACCGCATCGCCCCGGCGATCTGCTCCTCCGACACCAGCACCGTCGATGCCAGCAGGGCGCGGCACAGCGCCAGGGTGTGGCGGTTCTCCGGCCCGAGGCCGCCGGCCAGGGCGTCTGCCAGCGTGTCGGACTCGGTGACCTCGACCAGCCGGCCGGCGCGGAGGCTCTCGTGCATGGCCGGCCCCCGCTCCTGGCTGACACCGTGGACCTCTGCCCGTGCCCCGCCGGCGCGCAGGCCGAGCGCCACCCCGGAGATGAGGCCGCCCCCCGACAGCGGCACGACGGCAGAGGCGACCCCGGGCAGGTCGCCGGCGATCTCGAGACCCACCGTGCCCTGCCCGGCGATCACCCGGGGGTCGTCGAAGGGGTGCACGAAGACGAGGCCCATCTCGTCGACCAGGTCCCGCGCCTCGCGGTCGGCGTCGTCCTGGTCGGGCCCGGCGACGACCACCGTGGCCCCGAGGGTGGCGATGGCTTCCCGCTTGTTGGCCGGGACCCGCTCGCTCAGGCAGACGATCGCCTCGATCCCGAGGCGGGACGCCATGTGGGCGACGGCGCGCCCGTGGTTGCCGCTCGAGACGGCGACGACCCCCCGCTCCCGCTCATCCGGGGTGAGGGACAGCAGCGTGTTGGCGGCGCCCCGCAGCTTGAACGAACCGGTCTCCTGCTCACACTCGAGTTTGAGGTGCACCGCAACTCCCAGCCGCTCGGAGAGGGGCTCCGAGCGGACCAGGCGGGTGCGCACCACCTCGCCGGCGATCCGCGCCGCAGCCTCCGACACGGAGGCGGAATCGGGATGGGGATGGCTCACCCGGGGATCGTACGCACGGCGGTCGCGACGACGGGACACCGCCGGTCGGCCACAATCAGGTCGTGCGCCGCTCCGGGATCCTGCTCCACCCCACCTGCCTGCCCGGCTCCCCCGGTGTGGGAGACCTCGGCCCTGCGGCGCACCGATGGATCGAGTGGCTGTCCACCACCGGGTGCGGGCTGTGGCAGATCCTCCCGCTGGGACCGACCGGGTTCGCCGACTCGCCGTATCAGTGCTTCTCCGCCTTCGCCGGCAACCCCTACCTCATCTCGCCCCAGGCCCTCGTCGCCGGGGGGCTGCTCGCCCCCTCCGACCTGGACGGGGCGCCGCCGGCGAGCGGCCGGGTCGACTTCGCCGCCGTCATCCCGTGGAAGCTGGGGCTCCTCGACCGCGCCTGGGACCGCTTCCGGGCGGGAGCGGGCGACCTCGACGCCATGGCGGCATTCCGCGAGCGCGAGGCGGCATGGCTGGAGGACTACACGCTCTTCATGGCCGTCAAGGAGCGGCATGGGGGCGGCGCCTACACCGGGTGGCCCGAGCCGATCCGGACCCGGCGGCCCGAGGCGGTCGCCGCCGCGCGCCACGAGCTGGCCGCCGAGATCGACCGCCACGCCTTCCGGCAGTTCCTCTTCTCGCGCCAGTGGCAGGCGGTGCTGGACGCCGCCCACGACGCCGGGATCGCCGTCATCGGCGACGCCCCCATCTTCGTTGCAGCCGACAGCGCCGACGCCTGGGCCAACCCCGGGCTCTTCCGCATCGACGGATCCGGGCACCCCACGGCGGTGGCGGGCGTGCCGCCCGACTACTTCTCCGAGACGGGCCAGCTGTGGGGCAACCCGCTGTACGACTGGGAGGAGCACGCCCGGCGCGGCTTCGACTGGTGGGTGGCCCGCATCGGCAAGCTGCTCGAGATGCACGACATCGTCCGCATCGACCACTTCCGGGCGTTCGCCGACTACTGGGAGATCCCGGCGGGCGCCGCGACGGCGGAGACGGGTCGCTGGGTGCTCGGGCCGGGGATGGAGCTGTTCGACGCACTGGAGCAGGAGCTCGGGCCCGACCTCCCGATCATCGCCGAGGACCTCGGCGAGCTGCACGACGTGGTCCCGGCGCTGCTGGAGGCATCAGGGCTGCCCGGCATGCGGCTCGCCCAGTTCTCGCTGTGGCCCGAGGACGACCATCCCCGCGACTGGCCGGAGCACTCGGTGGGCTACACCGGGACCCACGACAACCAGACCACGGTGGGCTGGTACGACTACCTGCCGCGCCAGGCCCAGCACCAGGTGCGGCTCTCGATGTCGAGTGACGGGTCGGACATCGCGTGGGATCTGATCCGGCTGGTCTGGGAGTCCCCCGCCGAGATGGTGCTCGCCCCGCTCCAGGACTTCCTGCGTCTGGGGGACGAGGCGCGCATGAACCTGCCGGGCACGGTCGGGCCGCACAACTGGACCTGGCGGATCCCGGAGGGGGCGCTCACCGGGCGCCTCGCCTCGGCGATCACACACCTCAACGCGGCGACGGGCCGCTCCCACCGCTGAGGCAGGCCCGGCCCGTCGTCTCCCGCTCTGGCCGCTACCTGACCCAGGACCAGCCGATCGTGTCGTCGAACCAGCCCTGGAGGCTGAACGTCCCGGCGCCCACGTAGGCGATCCCGAGGAACGCCGCCATCTCGATGACGTGGCTGCTGTTGATCGGGTTGTTGGGGGGCCACACGTCGCCGGCCAGGAACATGAAGAGCATGAGCAGCGCCGCACCGATGCCTGCGATGCGCACGCCGATGCCCAGCATGAGCGCCAGCCCGCCCAGCAGCAGCGCCAACATGAAGCCGATGTCGGCGAAGTTGATCGCATCCGGCGCGCTCGGCGCCATCCAGTCGAACAGCCCGCCGGTGTGACTGGCCTCGGTGCCGAAGTTCAGGAAGCCGAAGGTGGGCGAGCCGCCCTTGATCATCGCCGAGTCGCACAGGAAGTCGATCGACCCGCCTGCGTCCGACGCCCGGCAGGTGGCGAACCCGAGACCGAACATCTTGTCGAGGAAGGCCCACAGGAAGGACCAGCCCAGCAGCAGGCGCAACAGCGTCCAGGCCCACATCCCCTTCACCTCCGGGTTCTCACCCTCGAGGGTGACCTGCGCTCGGTGCAGCACTCCGCCGGCCATGTGACCTCCACTCCAGTTCGGTTCGGTTCGGTTCGGTTCGGTTCGGTTCGGTCAAAGGCTAACGAACCATCGTCCGCCTGGTCCGGTCCCCGACCCTTCACCGCCGTGGGGCGCTAGCTGGGAAGCCGATGGATGCCCTGGCCGAGCTCCGCCATGACGTCCTTGACCCGATCCTGGAGCGCGCCCTCGAGCTCGCCGAGCGAGACCGTGGAGCGGCGGATCTTGACCGGATCGGGCTGGTCCCCGGTGATCTCCGAGAGCTTGCCCCGCGCCTCGCGCGCCTTGCCGAGGGCGAAGACCACCTTCTGCAGCCATCTCGACTCGCTCTGCAACTGCCGGTCGATCTTGCTTTGCGTGCGGTTGTCGATGGTCACTGATCTCCCATTTCTCTCGCCGATCGGGTGTGCGAAGCGCCCCTGGGCGCGCCACACGGTGGGCGCGCGAGCGCCTTCCAACCCTATCGGGGCCCCTGCGGCTACCCCGAAGCGGCCACCATGGGCCCATGAAGCCGCCGCGTGTGCCGCCCGACTGGAGGCACGAGCACGAGCCCCACGACGTCGCTCCCGTCGCAGCGCGCCTGGAGACGTGGGGCGGCCGCTTGATCGTGTCGATGCCCCGCACCGGGTCGACGCTGCTCGGCGCCGTCATGCTGCTGTCCGGGGCGTTCGACCGCTACCTGCACGAGCCGGCGGCCCCGGTGTTCTGGGACGGCCTCGCTCCCGGGGGCGTCCTCGCCGACCAGGGCGGCGCCGGGCCGGGCGACGTGATCCAGGAGAGCGCCTATCAGTTCGCCTCGGCCGCACTCGCCGGGTCGTTCCTCGACGCCGCCCGGGCGCCGGTGGTGTTCACGACGCGCGACCCGAGGCTGGCCTGGCCGTCGCGGTGGCGCCTCATGTTCCGGGAGTGGCTCGACGCCGACCCGCACGACCCCGACGCCGGACGCCTGCGGGCCGCACTCGACGCCGACGACTTCTCCGAGGTGGGAGACCTGATCCTGGGGCGGGTGCCGCAGCCCGACCACGGCCTGGGGGCGTTTCTCGCCCTGCTCGAGGAGTGCGACCACCGCCGGCAGGGGGTGCTGGTGGTCGACAACGGCCGATTCCGGCGCGACCCCGGCGCCGCCCTGGGGCGGATCTGCGAGGCGTGGGAGGTGCCGTCCCATCCCGGGATGGCGTCCTGGCCGGACCTGAGCGCCGTCCTGCCCCGGGTGGTGATGACCGATCTGGGCCGCCGCGAGTACCCCTGGTACTACGCGCGCACCCTGGGGAGCACCGGCGGCATCGCACCGGAACGCACCGAGCCCCTGCCCCTCGACCGCTTCCCGGCCGTGCTGCGCGGCGAGGGCGCGAGGCCGCTCGCGATCGAGACCGCCCTGGCCTGGCACGCCGCTCTGCTGGACCGTCCCGACGCCGTGTGACTCACGGCGACCACCCCGTGGCGTCGGCCCAGCGGGCGGCGTCGTCGAGGGTGTCGAGGATGAACCCGGTCTTGCCCTCGTTGTAGGCGATGCGGTCGTCGCGGTACTCCCCGGCCAGGCGCCGCTTCAGCTCCTCGTACCGGGCGGCCACTGCGGGGTGACTGCGGAGATAGTCCCGAAAGAGCAGGTGGTCGCGCTCCCATGCGGTCCCCGGACCGCAGACGTGGATCTGGCGGTCGCGGGGGCGGCCCGGCGGAGGGCGGAAGTAGCGGTGGCCCTCGTCACGCGAGCGGAGGGCGACGCCGGCGGCCTCGATCCCAGCCACGAAGGCCCGCTCGTCCCCGGGGTCGGCCACCACCACCAGGACATCCACCACCGGCTTGGCGGCGAGCCCCGGCACCGCCGTCGAGCCGATGTGCTCGATCCACAGTGCCATCGCCCCGAGGTGGCGGCGCAGCGTCGCCGCGATCTCCTCGAAACGGCCGGCCCACCCCGGGTCGTGGTCCGCGACCTCGATCGGATCGTCCCGCACCTCACCGGTCACCTCGAAGCCGTCGAAGCGCATCTCGATCACCTCGCGGGTGAGCCGCGACCTCACGTCGTCGGGCAGGTCGCCGGGAGCGACGCCGCGGGCATGGGCCTCGAGGGCGTAGCGATCGATGAGGGTGGCGCGTTCGCCCTCGGCGGCGACGAGCGCAGCCCACGCCTGCGCCGGAGGATCGGCCGGGTCGGCCCCGGCGGCGCGCAGCCGATCGGTCAGGGCGGGGTCCACGGCGCGATCGTAGGAGAGGAGTGCCCGGGACGACATGGAACCACTATGGCCCCGACGGCGTCTAAGGTGACGTCAGCCGCACCGGGTGGAGGCCAGCGCTTCGACGCTACCCCGGTGACATCACGGCAGGTTCTCATTCCGGTTGGATCGCCTCTTCGGCCGAGTCCCGACGCTTGCAGCGCTTCGACGCGCGCCGTCGGCGAGATACGGCACACCACAGACGATCCCACCCGGCAGGTCCGGGGCCAGGAGACAAGAACATGCCATCCGACTTCGCCCACCTCGGGCTTCCCGACGCGCTCGTCGCCGCCCTCGCACGGGGCGGCATCACCGAGCCCTTCCCCATCCAGTCCGCCACCATCCCCGACGCGCTGGCGGGCCGCGACGTGGCGGCCCAGGCGCCCACCGGCTCCGGCAAGACGCTCGCCTTCGGGCTCAGCACCCTCGCCACCGTGCCCCGGGCGCGCTCCAAGGCGCCGGCCGCATTGGTGCTGTCCCCCACCCGCGAGCTCGCCGAGCAGATCCGGCGCGACCTGGCGCCCATCGCCAAGGCGGCGCAGCGTTCGGTGACCGCCATCTACGGCGGCGTCGGGTACGGACCACAGCTCAAGGCGCTCCGCAACGGGACCGACGTGCTGGTCGCCACCCCGGGCCGCCTCGAGGACCTGCTGGAGCAGCGCTCGCTCTCGCTGAAGGACGTCGCGATCGTGGTGATCGACGAGGCCGACCGCATGGCCGACATGGGCTTCCTGCCCGCGGTGAAGCGGATCCTGGGCCAGACCCGCCCGCAGCGGCAGACCCTGCTGTTCTCGGCGACGCTCGACGGTGACGTCGGCATCCTCGTCCGGGACTTCCAGGTCTCGCCGGTGCGGCACACCACCGGCCGCGCCGAGTCGGCTGCCTCCGAGGCGCGCCACCACTTCTGGAAGGTCGACCACGGCGACCGCGTGGAGCACACCGCCGATGCGGTGCAGGCCGCCGGGCGCTCGATCGTGTTCACCCGCACCCGTCACGGCGCCGACCGGCTCGCCAAGCAGCTGGGCCGGATGGGCGTGTCGGCCGTCTCGATCCACGGCGGGCGCTCCCAGAGCCAGCGGACCCGCGCCCTGCGCCAGTTCGCCGACGGCCACACCCCGGCCCTCATCGCCACCGACGTCGCGGCACGCGGCATCCACGTGGACGACGTCGCCGCTGTGATCCACTTCGATCCGCCGGCCGACCACAAGGATTACGTGCACCGCTCCGGCCGCACCGCCCGGGCGGGCGCAGAGGGCACCGTGCTGACACTCGTGACCCGCGAGACCGAGAACGCCGTGCGGCGCATGCAGCGCGACCTCGGGCTCGACGGGACGATCCGGCGGCCCGACCCGGGAGAGTTGCGCACCGGCGGCGCCGCGCTGAAGCCGCCACGCATCACTCCCCCGGCCGAGACCCGACGGCCGGCGAAGGACGCCGAGCGAGCGGCGGACAAGAAGGACAGGACGGCGACGGGCGGCACGCAGAGCGTGTACGTCGCCAACCTGCCCTGGAGCGTCGAGGAGGACGCCGTCACCGACCTCTTCGAGCGCTACGGGCACGTCCGCCGCACCTCGATCATCACCGACCGGCGCACCGGCCGCTCGCGCGGCTTCGGCTTCGTCGAGATGGGCGCAACCGAAGCCCGCTCCGCCGTGGACGCCCTCCACGGCACCGACCTCGACGGCCGCGACCTGACGGTGCGCCTCGCCGACCCCAAGCCGTCGCGCCGCTGAAGCGGCCCGACAGACCAGGCCTCGAGCCGGGGCAGGGTGCCTCGGCTCCCAAGGAGACGACGACATGACCATGCAACCGAACCTCAACCAGCTGCGGCGCGGCGCCCTCTACTGCGCCACGACCCCGCACGGAACCTCGACCGGGGTGTACCTCGGCATCGAGACCCCCCACGGGGAGTGGGCGATCCTGCTCCAGAGCGACGACGAGACCGCATCGATCCCGGTGTCCCACATCATGGAGGTGATCGCAGCGTGACCGCCGGAACGGCCCAGGGGGCGGCATACCCTGACGGGACCATGACCGCCCCGGCCATCCGCAACGTGGCCCTCATCGCCCACGTCGATCACGGCAAGACGACCCTCGTCGACGCCATGCTCGGCGCCACCGGCGTGTTCTCCTCACACGAGGAGCGGGTGGACCGGGTGATGGACTCCAACGACCAGGAGCGGGAGCGCGGCATCACCATCCTCGCCAAGGCGGCCGCTGTCGAGTGGAGGGGCACCAGGATCAACCTGGTCGACACTCCCGGCCACGCCGACTTCGGCGGCGAGGTGGAGCGGGCGCTCGCCCTCGTCGACGGGGTGCTGCTGCTCGTCGACGCCGCCGAAGGGCCGATGCCACAGACCCGGTACGTGCTCTCGAAGGCGCTGGCCCGCGGCCTCCCCGCCGTGGTGGTCATCAACAAGGTGGATCGCCCCGACGCCCGGATCGACGAGGTGGTCGACGAGGTGTACCAGCTGTTCTTCGACCTCGACGCCGCCGACCACCACATCGAGTTCCCGATCGTGAGCGCGATCGCCCGCCAGGGCCGGGCGATGCTCGGCACCGGCATCCCGGCCGAGGACGCCGACCTGGGCCCGCTGCTCGACGCCATCGTCGACACCGTCCCCGCCCCGCAGGGCGACCCCGATGCCCCGCTGCAGGCGCTCGTCACCAACCTCGACGCCTCCGACTACCTGGGCCGGCTCGCCATCGGCCGGGTCGTGGAGGGGACACTGCGCAGCGGCGACCAGGTCGCCCTCTGCCACGCCGACACCGAGGAGGGGCCGCTGCGGCGCCGCCTCACCCAGTTGCTCGGGTTCAGTGGCCTGGGCCGCACCGAGGTGGAGGAGCGCCGGGCCGGCGACCTCTTCGTGGTGGCCGGGTTCCCCGAGGTGGAGATCGGAGACACCCTGGCCGACGCCACCGACCCGCAGCCCCTCCCCCGCCTCGAGGTGGACGAGCCTGTGCTGCGCATGACGTTCGGCGTCAACACCTCCCCCCTCTCGGGCAGGGACGGCAAGTTCCTCACCTCGCGCCAGATCCGCGACCGCCTCGAGCGCGAGGTCCTCGGCAACGTGTCCATCCGCATCGGGACGACCTCGTCACCCGAGGTGATCGAGGTGGCGGGACGCGGCGAGCTGCAGCTCGCCGTCCTCATCGAGACGATGCGCCGCGAGGGCTTCGAGGTGCAGGTCAGCCGACCCGAGGTGATCATCCGCGAGATCGACGGGACACCCCACGAGCCGCTCGAACGGGCGGTGGTCGACGTGCCCGACGAGCACGTGGGAGACGTCACGCAGGCCGTCGCTCCCCGCAAGGGGCGGGTCGTGGACATGCGGCCCGGCGACGCCGGCCGCACCGTGATCACGCTCGAGGCGCCGGCGCGGGGGCTCATCGGATTCAGGTCGCTGCTCATGACGGCGACGCGCGGCACCGCCCTGGTCCACCAGCATCACGCCGGGTGGATGCCGTGGGCGGGCGAGCTGCCGAGCCGTCCCGGCGGCGCCATGGTGTCCGATCGATCGGGCGTCTCGACCGGCTTCGCCCTCGACAACCTGCAGAAGCGGGGCGAGCTGTTCATCGGCCCCGGCGTCGACGTCTACGAGGGCATGATCATCGGCGAGGCCTCACGGCCCGACGAGATGCAGGTGAACCCGGCGAAGCCGAAGCAGCTCACCAACATCCGGGCGGCCTCGGCCGACGAGGCCATCAAGCTCAAGCCGCCGCGCAACCTCACCCTGGAGACGGCGATCGAGTGGATCACCGGCGACGAGCTGGTGGAGGTGACGCCGCAGGCGATCAGGGTGCGCAAGCGCCATCTCAGCGAGAGCGAGCGCCGGCGGCTCAAGCAGCGCTAGGCGGCGGGGGGGAGCGGCGCCTCCCGACGCGTGCCCGACAGACGGGGCGGTAGGGTCACGCCGCCATGCCCTCCCCCGGTTCCGATCCCTCGCGGTCGCGCCGCACCGCACTTCGCCTCGAGATGGCCACGATCGGCTGGAACGTCGGCGAAGCGGCTCTGACGCTGTGGCTGGGCGCCGTGGCCGGATCACTCGCCCTGCTGGGGTTCGGCACGGTGTCGGTGGTGGAGGTCTTCGCTTCCGCCGTGGTGCTGTGGCACCTGTCGCCGCGGTTGGAGATCGCCGACCCGGCGCGCACCGCCCGGGCACTGCGGCTGGTGGGGCTGTCGTTCGCCGTTCTCGGCGTGACACTGATCGCCACGGCGACGCGCGACCTCGTCACCGCCCGGGAGCCCGATGCCTCACCGTGGGGAGTCGCCTACCTGGCGCTGACGGCCGTGGTCATGTTCGCCCTCGCCGCCATGAAGCGCCGCTCCGCCGCAGGGCTCGACGCCGCCCCGCTGCTGTCCGAGGCCTCCCTGACGTTCCTGGACGGCGTGCTCTCACTCGCCACCATGACCGGCCTCGCCCTCAACGCCTGGGCGGGCTGGTGGTGGGCCGACCCCATCGCCGGGGCGCTCGTCGGCGTGGCGGCCCTCGCCGAGGCGCGGGAGAACCGGGCCGAGGCGTCCGAGATCGCGGCGCCGGCGTGAGCCCCGGGGTGACGGTCCGCCTCGGCCCGGGGGCGAGCCGTCGTACCCGGCGGCGTGTGCCGCCTGCCCCTGCTTCTTCGCCTTTTCCCTGGCCCGCCGGCGCGATCCGGCGTCGCCGGCGGTGTAGTGGTACTTCTTGCCCGACTCGCCCCACTGGTAGTAGGGGCCGTCGGAGTCCTTGCTGCGCTGCACCGGCACGGGTGAACCTCCTGTGACGGCGCACCTGCGGCATACCCGGCTCGGCGCCCCGGCATGCGCGGTAGCCTCCCGGCCATGTTGCGTCCTGAAAGCTGGACAAGACCTGCGGGTGTGAGTCCCGTTCGGGTAATCGCCGGAGAGCCCGGTAGCAGACCCCGGTCCGTCATCGAGAGGTGGCGGGCTGAGCGGGGTGTCAAA
>Ga0214472_10004391_pt1 | contig 14885 bp, 14 predicted proteins | sample RVTome_6_FD_207662 | JGI IMG/M metagenome (GOLD analysis project Ga0214472, IMG submission 207662) | Soil microbial communities from uranium-contaminated site in the Upper Colorado River Basin, Wyoming, United States - RVT140D175 | ecosystem: Environmental > Terrestrial > Soil > Contaminated >...
TTGCGACGACGCGCCTTGCGTCACCGTCTGTCCGACGGGTGCCTCGTACAAGCGCGAGAGCGACGGCATCGTGCTGGTCAATGCCGACACCTGCATCGGCTGCAAGCTGTGCTCCTGGGCCTGCCCCTACGGGGCGCGCGAGTATGACGAGGACGCGGGCGTGATGAAGAAATGCACGATGTGCGTCGATCGGATCTACAACGAAAGCCTCCCCGTCGACGCCCGGGTGCCGGCCTGCGTCTCGACCTGCCCGGTGGGCGCGCGCAGCTTCGGCGACCTGGGCGATCCGGAGTCGGACGTCAGCCGGCTGGCGCAGGCGCGCGGCGGCTACGACCTGATGCCCGAGCAGGGCTGCCGGCCGGTCAACAAGTACCTGCCGCCGAAGGCGAGGCGCGACGGGACCGGCATCGGACCGGTGGCGCTCGAGCCGGTGAGCGACACCGAGGCGGGTGTCCTGGCGCGCTGGGTCGACCGGATCCTGTCGAGGTAGGCCAGCCGATGCATCCGGCCAAGTCCGTCATCTTCTTCACCACGAGCTCGGGTGCGGGCTACGGCTTGATCGTGATCACCGCGGTGCTCGACTGTCTCGGCTTGGTGCCACCCGGCGCAACGGCGACGCTCGCCCTGATCGGCTGTGCCGTCGTGCTGATCGTCGCGGGGCTGCTTTCGTCGACCTTCCATCTGGGGCATCCGGAGCGGGCATGGCGGGCCCTCAGCCAGTGGCGGTCGTCGTGGCTCAGCCGCGAAGGCGTCGCCGCCGTTGCCGCCTTCGTGCCGATCGGCGCCTACGCGCTGTCGAGGCTCTTCGGCGATCCCGCCAGCATGGTGACGCTCGGCGCCGGACTGGCCGCGGCATTGGGTTCGCTGGTGACGGTCTACTGCACGGCGATGATCTACGCGTCCCTGCGCCCGGTCCATGCCTGGGCCACCGCCTGGACGCCGGTCGCCTATGTTGCGCTGGCGCTGATGACGGGCGCCGTGCTGTTCAATGCCATCGCGGGCATGCTCGGATTCTCCGAGCCGGTTGCCGCGATGATCGCGATGGTTCTGATCGTCGCCGGGCTCGGCGCCAAGGCCGGATACTGGATGCGCATGGATCGCCGTGCGGCGGATTCGACGCCGGAGACCGCCACCGGCCTGGGGCCATTGGGGAAGGTGCGGCTGCTGGAGGCGCCGCATAGCGAAGCCAACTACCTGATGAAGGAGATGGGTTTCCGAATCGCCAGGAAGCATGCCGGCAGGCTCCGCGTCGTCGCCGTATGTCTGGGTTTCGTCATTCCGTGTCTTGGCGTGGCCGGGGCATTGGTTGCCGAAACCGCTGGGGGAATTGCTGTCGCCCTTTCCGCCTTTATTGTCATGATTCCCGGAATTTTGACCGAACGATGGCTATTCTTTGCAGAGGCCAAGCATGCGGTTGGCCTATACTATGGATTGACGTAGAATCCTGTGTGAACGGCGATCAGTTGCTGTTCGGCAGGATTTGCGGCGCAAACGGTTTTGCTATTCGCGCTCAAAGTGTTAAACAAACATGGGGGCCCCGCTTGTGATCAGAGGCTGTATTCTGCTTCTGAACGACGGCTGGGGGCGCGGACAGGCCGTGACGGCGTGGAAAGTGTGTCGTGACCGAGATCAGACCGTTGGTGTGGCTATTGCTCGGGGAGCGCTTGGGTGACAATGCCCAGATACGGACGCTCGGCTCGATGCTGGGCCTTGCGAGCGAGACGAAGTATCTCCGCTACAACGGGCTCTATCAGGTTCCAAACACTCTGAAGGGCGCGTCGCTGGTGTCCGTGCAGCGAGAGACTCGCCATGATCTCACCCCGCCCTGGCCGGACCTGGTCATTCTATGCGGCCGCAAGAGCGTCGCCACGGCGCGCTGGATCAAGAAGCAGTCGAAGGGCCGGACGAAGCTGATCGCCATCGGCCGCCCTCGGGTCGGTCTCGACATATTCGACCTTGTCGTAACGACGCCGCAATACCGGGTCCCGAACGAGCCGAATGTCGTCGAGCTCCTGATTCCGCTCAGCGGCGTGTCCGAGGAGGATTTGCGGGACGCCCGGCGCCTGTGGAAGAGCAGCGTCGCCGATCTCCCCGAGCCGAGGATTGCCCTTCTGGTCGGCGGCGACACGACGACCGGCTGTCTCGACGAGGTTGCGGCCGACCGGCTGGGGAGGCTGGCATCCCGCTATGCCAAGTCCCGTGGCGGCTCGCTGATGATCACCACCAGTCCGCGCACCAAGTTCAAGGCCGCTGAGGCCCTGATCAACGCGATCACCGTTCCGTCCAAGATCCACCGGTGGGCGCCGGGCCTGTCGACGCCCAATCCCTATCTGGGGTTCATCGGCATGGCCGATGAGGTGATCGTCACCTGCGACAGCGCGTCGATGATCGCGGACGCCGCCGTCGCGAAGAAGCCGATCCTGCTGTTCGACGTGCCCATGCAGCCGCGCAACCTGGCGATCCGCATCCAGCACAGTCTGTATCTGTATGTGGAGGATATGCTCGGATGCGGTGCGCCGCTGACGCTGTGCGCCCGGCTGCTGCGCTATCTGGCATACACCGGCTATCTCACCCCGCCGCGCAACATGGCGAGGCTCTACCGCAATGTGGTCGCCGCCGGCCACGCCTCGTGGCTGGTGGATGCCTGCGTCGACGGCAACTTCGTCCGGCCGTTCCGCTTCGAGGGCATGACCAGGGGCGTGGACGAGGCGGTTGCGCGCATAAGGGACCTGGTCCTGCCGGGCGGCGACGCGGCCGATGCCGAGGACCGCCTAGCGGACCGCGATCACGCGCGCGGCAGTGGCGTCGCGTAAGGCGGCGGGATCGACCGGGAACACCGTGTTCGGTGTGCCGGCGGCGGCCCAGACGACGCCATAGCCGAGCAGATCCGTGTCCATGAGCGTTGCGATGGGGCGGTCGTGGCCGAAGGGCGGAATGCCGCCGATGGCAAACCCGGTCTGGTCGCGAACGAAGCGCGCATCGGGGCGAATCAAGGCGCAGCCGACGATTTCGCCGACACGATCCTCGTCGACGCGGTTGCTGCCGGAGACCAGGAGCAGGATTGGCCGGGCGTCGTCGGCGGCCTTGAAGACCAGCGACTTGACGATCTGGCCGACCGTGCAACCGCAGGCTGCCGCGGCATCCTCCGCGGTCCTGGTGCTGTCGGCCATGGTCGCGATCCGGACGGCCAAGCCGAGCGCATCCGCCGCCTGTCGCACGCGCTTCGCGCTTCTGGGCAAGTCTTGCATCAGGTCGCATCCATTGGTGATCGTCGCACGCGGTAACCTTCGGGTGGCTTTTGGTGCTGCGCCGCGGCCGCGAAGTGGTATAGCGTTCGGGGCAGGGTGCGGCGGTGAGTTCAGAGTTTCAGGAGTAAGGCTTTTTGTCGAGTCCCGAGGAGCAAGGACACGTCGGCCGAAGCCTGCGCCAGGCGATCGTGCAGGCTCGCACGACCCAGGCCGATCGGCAGGATGCGGTCGCCGAGGTCACTGCCGCGGAAACCGCCCGCCTCGAGCTCGTGCTGTCGGAGCTGGGCCCGGTTGTCGCCGAGATTCCCGACGAAGCGGAACAATTCGTGTGCGCCCTGGTGCCCGGCGAACCACCGAGACTGTGGATCGACATGGTGAGCTACGTGGTGATGGCTCCCGACAAGCGCACCTACCGGTTCGTGACCGACACCAGGGCGGGGCGGGTCGTCCGGCTGGAGACGCCGGACGTGGGCAGGATCGCCGACGTCGTGACCGACTATCTGGCCCACCGGGTGATCGACAGGGAGCGGGGGCTCGAGCGGGCACCGATGTCCGAAGTGCCGGCCGAGCGGGTCGGCTACAGCGGCATGGCGGTGGTTCTCGGTTTCCTCGCCGGGGCCTGTTTCGGCGTCTTCGCCCTGTTCGTCCTGGCGCTGGTGCTCTCCGCACCCTGATCAGGGACGAATCGACCGACAGGACAACGAGTTACAAACTGAAACACCATTTGATTTTGTCAGGTAGGGGGGCACTGCTAAACATCATCATAGTGATTCAGATCGCGAGGGGATTCGGGACGAATCAGCGGAATCCAGACCGCTGACGAGGGGTCAGTCGAAAACATATCAGCCGAGAAGTTGCAGCGGTGGCATGCAACCGGTTTTCGATCGATCGGCCCGCGAACTGGCGATGGACAGGTGGCGAAACGGGGAATACGTCTTGGGGAACGGATCTAGAACGGCGGATGTGACGGGCGGGACGCGGGATCTGCAACCGACCGTCCGGGCCAATTCTTCATTGCGCCAGATACTTGGGGAATTTCAGACACTTACGGACGGCCTCGACTATGCCGCCGGTGGCCAGACCGGGATGAATTTCTATTCCGCCCGCGGCCAGCTCGAGCACGTGGTGCCCTACGCGGATCTGCGCGAGCGCGCCCTGATGATGGCGCGGCGGCTGCTGGGGGCCGGTATCCGCCCCGGCGACCGGGTGGCGATCGTGGCGGAAACGACGCCCGATTTCGTCGTCACCTTCTTCGGATGCCAGTACGGGGGCATGATTCCGCGGCCGCGATGCCTATGTGGACCGGGTCAAGGGGATGCTCCAGAGCGCGTCGGCTTCGGCGGCAATCTGTTCCGGCGATCTGATCGGACAGGTGGGCGAGGCCGGGCAGGCCTTGGGGCTGAAGACAATTCTGACCCATGACGAGCTCGGTCGGGTCGAGCCGTCGGACGCCGAACTTTCGCCCTTCGGTCCCGACGACATGGCCTATATCCAGTATTCCTCCGGCAGCACCAGCCATCCGAAGGGCGTGCTGATCACCCAGAGGGCGATCACCCACAACGCCCGCGGCATCCTGCAGCATGGCCTGCGCATCCAGCGTGACGACCGGGCGATGTCGTGGCTGCCGCTCTATCACGACATGGGCCTGGTCGGCTTCTGCCTGACCCCGATGATGGGGCAGGTGACGATGGACTATATGGCGACGACCGCCTTCGCCCGCCGGCCGCTGCTGTGGCTGAAGATCATTTCCGACAATCAGTGCACGATCACCTACAGCCCGTCCTTCGGCTACGACCTCGCGGCCCGGCGCGCGAAGGACGAGGCCACGCAATTCGACCTGTCGGCGGTCAGGATCGCCGGCATCGGCGGCGACATGGTCCGGCCCGATGTGCTGGAGCGGTTCGCCGCGACGTTCGGACCGAGCGGGTTCAGCGGGAGGGCATTCCTGCCGAGCTACGGCATGGCGGAATCGACCCTGGGCGTTGCCTTCGCGCCCTTGGGCACACCGATTTCGGTGGACCGGATCGACCGGGTGCAGTCGAAGCTGTCGCGCAAGGCAGTGCCGGCCGCGGGCGCGGTGGAAGCCGATCCGGACCGGGCGCGGTCATTCGTGGTCTGCGGGCGCCCCCTGCCGGGCCACGAGATCGAAGTGCGCGGCGACGACGGCGAAACGCTCGGAGAGCGCGAGATCGGCCATATCGTGATCAAGGGCCCGAGCCTGATGGCCGGCTACTACGACAATCCGGAGGCAACGGCCGCGATCATGTCGGAAGACGGCTGGATGGCGACCGGCGACATGGGCTACATGCTCGACGGCCAGATCGTCATCACCGGCCGCAGCAAGGACCTGATCCTGCACAACGGCCGCAACATCTGGCCGCAGGACATCGAGTGGGCGGTCGAGCAGATCGCGCCGCTGCGCAGCGGCGATGCGGCGGCCTTCGCCGTCGAGGGCGACGCCGATGACGAGAGCGTCGTCGTCCTGGTGCAGTGCCGGCTGGGCGACGAGGGCAAGCGCGACGACCTGCGGCGCAATATTGCCGCCGTCGTCCACCAGCAGGCCGGCGTGGAGTGCCGGGTGGTGCTGGTGCCGCCGCGCAGCCTGCCGTTCACCTCCTCGGGCAAGCTGTCCCGGGCAGGAGCGAAGCTGCGCTACCTGTCCGGAGAGATCGCGGAAGTCTCCAAGCAGTACGTCGCGCGGACACTCCGCTTGCCTTCGGTCGGACTCGTCCAGGGGGCGGCGGACTAGTCCTGCCGCCGGCTCATCCGAGCGGCCGGGCCTGGCGGTGTGTATGCTGGAGTTGTGCCGAACGTGTCGGAGATCGTTGCCATAACCGGTGGAACCGGCTTCGTCGGCAGGCATGTCATCAAGGCACTTCAGGCAGAGGGGTTCGCCGTCAGAGCGCTGGTCCGCGCCAGCCGCAAGGCTGATGGCCTGGATGGTGTGGACCTCGTGGCCGGATCCCTCGAGGACACCGGGGCGCTGGCCGACCTGTGCCGCGGCGCAGCGGCGATCGTCCATTGCGCGGGCATCGTTTCGGCGCGCAGCCGCGAGGAGTTCGACGCCGTGAATGTCGAGGGGACGTCCCGGCTGGTCGGAGCCGCGATCGACTGCGCGGTCGGCCGGGTGGTCCTGGTCTCGTCGCTCACCGCCCGCGAGCCGACCCTTTCGCCCTACGGTGCCAGCAAGCGGGCCGGCGAACACGTGCTGCGCGAGAAGGGGGCGGGGCTGTCATGGTCGATCCTGCGGCCGCCGGCGGTCTACGGTCCGGGCGACCGGGGAACGCTTCCGCTGATCCGGCAGCTGACCCGACGGCTGGCCGTCGTGCCCGGCAGTTCGCGCAGCCGGTTTTCGCTCATCTTCGTCGAGGATCTGGCGCAGGCGATCGTGGCGATGGTGCGGACCGGGGCGCCGGCGGGAATGATTCACGAAGTCCATGACGGGACCTATGACGGATATTCGTGGCACGAGCTCGCGCGTCTGGCGTCCCAGGCGAACGGCCGTTCGGTCCGGTGCCTGTTCGTTCCCCGGGCGGTGGTCGAGTTGCTGGCGGTCGGCGTGACCGCGGTTTCCCGACTGCTGGGCAAGGTGCCGGCGATCACCACGGGAAAGGTCGCCGAGCTCTACCATGGGGACTGGGTCTGCAAGACCAATCTGGTCGAGGCGGCGACCGACTGGAGCGCCCGGTCCGACTTCCGGTCGGGCTTTTCGGCGACGGTCGACTGGTACAAGGCGCGGGGCTGGCTATAGGCGCGGAAAGATGCGACACGGATGGCGGGTGCGGTCCGGCGGCGTCGACAGGGAACGAACAGACGGAGGCGGTCGAGCGATGACCACGAGCAACGACGAGATATTCGAGGCCCTGTGCGGTCTTCTCGAACCGTTCAATACCCAGAAGGTCGACCTGAAACCGACCACGGACATTTCCGCCGACCTCAATATCGACTCGGTCTCCGTCATGGACTTCGTGATGGAGGTCGAGGACAAGTACGACATCGACATTCCGCTCAACCTGCTGTCGGAAACCCGCACGCTGCAGGACCTGGCGGTCGTGGTCGAGCAGCGGATTTCCGGGAGCTGAGCTGATGGACCTTCTCGACAAGCACGAGCACCTGGCCGAGCGCCACAAGCTGATGCTGTCGCTGGGCGGCAACGCGGTCGGCCTGCGCATGGAGAAGATCCTGTCGCCCACCCGCGCGATCATCGGCGGCCGTGAAACCATTCTGGCGGGCACCAACAACTACATGGGCATGACCTTCGATCCGGCCTGCATCGAGGCGGGCAAGCGCGCGCTCGACGAGGCCGGCACCGGCACGACCGGTGCGCGGATCGCCAACGGCACCTATGCCATGCACCAGGACCTCGAGAAGGTGCTGTCGGGCTATCTCAAACGCGAGCACGTGATCGTGTTCTCGACCGGCTACCAGGCAAATCTCGGCATGCTGTCCGGCCTCGCCGGTCCGAACGACACCATCTTCCTCGATGCCGATTCCCATTCCTCGATCTATGACGGCTGCCGGATGTCCGGCGCCAAGCTGGTGCGGTTCCGCCACAACGACGCCGCCGATCTCGACAAGCGCATGATGCGGATGGCCGACGAGCCGGGGGGCCGGCTGGTGGTGCTCGAAGGCATCTATTCCATGTTCGGCGACCGGGCGCCGCTGGCCGATTTCGTCGCGCTCAAGCGCAAGCACGATTTCGCCCTGATGGTCGACGAAGCCCATTCGCTGGGCATTCTGGGCGACAACGGCCGCGGACTCGCCGAAGAGGCGGGGCTGGAGGACGAGGTCGACTTCGTCGTCGGCACGTTCTCCAAGAGCCTCGGTGCGATCGGCGGCTTCGGGGCGGGCAACCACCGGCTGTTCGAAATGATCCGCTTCGCCTCGCGGCCCTACATGTTCACGGCCTCGCCGTCGCCGGCCTCGATCGCGACGGTGACCGAAGCCGTGCATCAGCTGATGGCCCGCCCCGAGCTGCGCGACGCCATACGGCGCAACTCCGAGCAGCTCTACCGGGGCTTCAAGGGCCTGGGCCTCGAGTTGTGCTGCGATACGGTGAGCCCGGTGGTCGCGGTCAGGGTCGCCGACGAGCCGACGGCGATCCGAATGTGGAATGCCCTGGTCAACGGCGGCGTCTACGTCAACATCGCGCTGCCGCCGGGTACGCCGAACGGCACCTGCCTGCTGCGCTGCAGCGTCTCGGCCGCCCATACGCCGGAGGAGATTTCGCGGGTGATCGACATCTTCGCCGACGTGGTGGCGCCGGACCGCGGAGCGCTCGCCGCCGCCGGATGACGGCGTGCTACCTGAACCCTCCCCTGGCGTAGAGCCTGGGGAACAGCACCAGGGCGGCGAGGATCGGGTGGCGCCGCTGCCACGGCGTCAGCTCGACGGCGACGCCGGAGTGGCGGGCGATCTTCCAGGCGAGGTAGTCGGCACCGCCGGCGAAGGTGAAGGCTGCCTTGATCAGGCGGGCCACCGACAGGGCCTTGCCCTCGATGCGCCTCACCGCCCGGGAGCCGCCGCCGGTCCCGGCATTGCCGGACGTGGTCGCCTCGGCCACGGCCCGGTAGAAATCCCGGTTGGCGGCGACGATCTCCCGGGCTCGCGCCGGGCCCTCCGAGCGCAGTTCCGTCGCGTAGGTGGCGGTCAGCGCCGCGACCCACAGGGCCTCCGGGTCGGCGTCCGAACCCGCCAGCCGCCGGCCTTCGCCGACCATGGTCTCGGCCGCCCGGCAGAGGGCGCGCAGCACCCGGGCGCGGGTCTGCGCGCTGTCGGCGAACACGATCGCCGTCGGCTGCGCGAATCGGGCCCAGAAATAGGGGTTGCGGGTCTCGGGCGCCACCCGGCGCTCGAACTGGACGAGGCTGACCACCGCGTATTTGGCCCTGATGACGCGCGGACCATGGCGGCATTCGGCATAATAGACATTGGGCGGAATCAGGCGGTTGAGCAGCCGCAGGACCCTGTTGCCGGCGAGCCGGTCGTAGCCGCCCACGAGGACGTAGAGGTCGACCAGGCTGTCATCGGTGCTCACACCCCTCAAGCAGGATCCGTAGGCGAGCACGGCAACCGCGGCCTCGCCGACCGCGTCGCGCACCGCGTCGGCGATCGTCGTGACCTCCGCCGGCACCTCGCGCTCGCTCGCCGCCGTGACGAGACGCTCGAGACGATCCGGCTGGGGGTTGGTCATGGCGTCCGATCGGGTCCAACGGCCGAGGGTGGTGTGCGGCTATCCGCACAGATACTCGAATGCGGGACCGAGCGAAACCGTCATCGGTCCGTCCGCCGGGGGCTGGAGGGTCTCGCCGTCGAGGATGACGGGGGCACGGGTGTGGATTTCCAGCAGGGTCGCGGCCGTGCTGCGATAGGCGTCCGGAAGCCAGCGCCGGCTGCCGAGCCCGTACATGGCGGTCGGCAGGCTCGACAGGAGGCGCCGCGGCGGAAAGGCGACGGAGGTGACCTTGAGCGCCTCCTTCGACTGGTTCCAGAACGGCCGGCTGGCGAGCACCAGGCGGTGCAGGGTGGTGACCAGGGCGAGGAACTGATCGCCGTCGCAGTGCGGCCGGCCATCGGCGGCGATGGCGATCGGCGTCGGCTGGTAGATCCGCTCGGGATCCTCGTCGCCGTCGCGGCCGACCAGCGAGCTGAACAGGGCCTTGGCGAGGGTCACTGCGTTGGCCGAGCCTCCGGCAAGCCCGAGGGTGTGCACGTCGCGGTAGCACATGACCACGGCGCGGTGGATGGCGCCGAGCCCGAGGAACATGCCGTGGCGCGGCGTGCCGTCGGAGGGGTTGTCGACCCGGACGGTGTAACGCCGCTTCACGTTGGTCGAGCGCACGCAGTATTCGGCCACGCTCAGGCGTTCGAGAATGACGCGGCTGCGTGGATTCTGCACGCCGATGTCGGCGGCGTTCATGTTGGTGGTGCCGTCGGGAATTATGGCCAGCCGCGGCAGGCGGTCCGCGGGCAGCATTTCCGCCAGACGGGTCTGGACCGCCTGGACGGTGCCGTCGCCGCCGCTGATCAGGATGGCCCGCACCTCCCGGCGCATGAAGTCGTCGAGTATGTCGGCCAAGTCCTCGAAGCGGTCGGCGCGGCCGAACACGACATCGGGCCGTCCGGCGAGATACTCCTCGAGGCGGTTGGGACGGCGGAGATTTTCGCGTGCCGACGGATTGACCAGAACGCCAACGCTCATGATTGCCGCGGATGGCGATTCATCCAGCTTTCCAGCGGCCCGTGTCGTCGGCGGGCGACGAATGCCTGGGCGAGCTGGACGACATGCAGGACGAGACAGAGCATGGTCCAGGCGGCAACCGCGAGCAGGCCCCAATCCGGCCGGCCGCCGATGACGCTCAGGGTCATGATGACCAGGTTCGGATTGCGCCGGGCGGTGACCTGGCGGAACAGGGTGTCGATCCGCCGCCAGATGTGGATCTCCAGGCCGAAGAACTTGATCGACAGGCCCTCCATGATCCGCTGGAGCACATAGCCGCCGAGGATGGTGGTCAGGCACAGCCAGAACATTTCCGGCTCGAGCGGATTGGGGCTGGCCATGACGGCGACCGCCCAGGCGGAGTACCAGAATGGAGGATGGACCAGATCGATGCCGTGATCGAAGACGTCGCCCCATTTGCTCGAGGTGAGCGTAACCCGGGCGAGCTTGCCGTCGACGGTGTCGAGGAAGGTCATCATCCAGGCGGCGAGGAGCCCGACCGTCCAGTCTCCGGCGAGGAACTTGAAATAGGCGGCGACGACGCAGACGGCGCTGAGCGCCGTCACCATGTTGGGGGTGATACCGAGCGGCGCCAGAATTCGTGTCGTCACGTAGGCCGGGAACGGCCACAGGTGCTTGGTGACGAAATCGGTGGCACCCTTGTAGGTGCCCATGAACATCCGCCACTCCACCGCCTTCCTGTTGCCCTCGTCGATGATCATCGCATAGGGGGTCTCGCGCTTGCGCAGGGCCTTCCAGAAGGCGGCGTCGAGGTCGCCGGGGCGCTTGGCATCCAGGCCGAGGCGGGCGGAATCGGTGATGGTGCCGGCGCAGAGGCCGCTGGCGACGGCCGGGGCATTGGCCGGGGCGACGTTGGCGGCGATGGGCCGGCCGTCCTCGCCGACGATCAACAACCCGGCCGTGTCGGCGAGGGCGGTGACGAGAGGCGCGTCGAGGACGGCGTCGGCGCGCAGCAGGATCACCGGGCCGATCGCGTCGGCGAGAGCCATCGGGTCGACCACGGTGGTGATGCCATGGCGGGCAAAGGCCCGCTTCAGGCGCTCGGCGGGCGTAAGGCCCCACAGTCGGATCGCGGAGTCGCCGACGAAGCATAGAACCGGCGCTGCCCTGTCCGGCGCGACGACGGAGTCGATCGTCGGCGAAATGGTGGGAACCTGGTTCAAGACAAGCGGCCCGGCACAGTATTGCAGGAGGGGGCGCCTCGGCACGGTCCGCGCCGTGGGCCAACGTCATTGGTAAAACGGATCAGGTGAATTGTGTCAAGCATTGGAAAGGTCAGAGATTTTCCTGCTTGAACACAATGGCGCCGGCCGCACTCGCAAACACTGCCACCGGTGTCCATGCGGCGAACCATGGCGGCAGGATGCCGAGCTCGCCCATGGTAAGGGAAACGCCGTCGAAAATGAAGAAGGCAAAGCCCATGGCGACACCGGTGGCGAACATGATGCCGAGTCCGCCTCCGCGCCGGAACCGGCCGGAAAGCGGCACCGCGATCAGGATCATCAGGGCGGCCGCGATCAGCGCCGTGATCCGCTTGTGCCACCATGTGCGATAGAGGTGGGCGGGACGGACGCCGAAGCCCGCATTGGCGATGAAGTAGGACAGGGTGGCCAGGGACATCTCGCTCGGATCGCCCGAACGCGTGCCGGTCGCCGCCGGCCGCAGCGGTCCACTGTAGATCAGGCTGTCGATCCGCACCGGCGCCTCGTTCTCGCGGTAGTAGATGGCGACGTCGTCGAGCGCCCAGCGGTTGTTCACCAGCCGGGCCTGCCTGGCGACGATCTGTTCGTTGAGCAGACCGTCCGAATCGCGGCGAAAAATGATCACGCCTTCCAGGAATGTCGCCTCGTCGTTGCTCTTCACCGCGCGCAGCACGTCCTTGCCCGCCCGCATCCATATGGGGTCGTCCTTGCCGATGTTGAGCTGCTTCTGGCTGTGCTCGCCGATGCCCCATTCGACGAGAATCGGCGCGGCGCGGGGAATGGCGAGGTCGACGATGAGGAAATTCGCGATACCGATCACGGCGGCGACCGGCAGCAGCGCGGCGATGATCCTGAAATGGGAAATGCCGGAGCTCCAGATCGCGACGAGTTCGCTGTGGCGAGATACGTCGGTGAGCATGAGCAGGGCCGCCAGCAGGGTGCTGATGACGACGAACTGGGCCATGACACCGGGTGAACGCAGTAGCGCATAGTAGCCAAGGAACCAGAAATCGTTGTCGTGGAGCTTGAGGACGTCGTCGGCATAGGCGATCAGATCGAGCATGATCACGAATGCGGTGATGCCGAGGAGGATCACGAAGAACCGCATGACCAGCATCTTTGTGAGCATCCAGGCCATGATGCGCATCAGACCGCCCTCCGCTTGCCGACCAGCCGGCGGATGGCCCAGGACACGGTGTCGTTCAGGCGGTCGAAGATCGGCTCCAGGCCGTCCGGCCTGAGGGTGAAGCAGGTCCGGTAATAGCGCCACAGCGCGAAGGTCAGGAGAAGCGCGAAGGGCAGCCACAGGCCGAGATAGGGCGATACGCTGCCGTAGCGGACCATGAGCGCGCCCTGCTCGGTGATCTCGTGAAAGGCGATGAGAATGATCAGCGCGGTGGCGAACCGGTAGGGTTTCTGGCCCCGTCGCCTGCTGAGCGAGAAGGGTATCGCCAGGATCGGCAGGACGAGAATGGTGACGATGCCGATCAGGCGGCGGTGGATCTCCGCCGACATTGCGTCCTCGGAGACACCCGCCGGCGGGTCGTCGCGACGCTCGAAGAGCTCCGGGAGGGTGAGCTCGCGCTGGTCCGTTCCCCGCTTCCGGAACAGGGTATCGGACACCGTGCCCAGCGGCGTGTCGACGAGCGAGAACTCGCCGACGGTCGGCTGGGGCAGGGGCGCGGCGCCGCCGAATTCAGGCCAGCCCTTGATCTCGAGGCGATGGCCCGATTCCAGGCGCAACACCGGGCGCGGCTCGCCCTCCACCTCGATCAGGGCACCGCTTCTGGCGGTGATGGTCTGCGAGCCGAGCTTGCCCTTGTCCTCGAACAGGAAGATGTGCTCGAACTCGCTCGAACCGCGCGACAGCTTGTCGAGGATGAAGGTGCGTGTGCCGGCGCGCATGAACACGCCTTCCTCGGCGAGATAGAAGATCTCGACATTGCGAACGGTGTGGAGCAGGGCGCGATAGGCGTATCGGGTATGCGGCTGCACGTGGCTGATGATCAGGGTGGCGAGCATCGCGAAGACGAGGGCGAGGCCCAGGACCGGCTTCGCCAGTTGGTGCAAGCCGATGCCGGAAGCCATGAAGGCATCGACCTCGCTGTCGCTGCTGAGTTTGCTGAAACCGAACAGGAGGCCGAGAAAGAATGCCGCCGGGATGGCGAGGCCGAGATAGTGAGGCACAAGATAGGCCAGCATCTCGAACACGAGGCTGAAGGAATTGCGCTTGCCGAGGGTAACGTCGAGCAGGCGTACCATCCGTTCGGCGAGCAGCACCATGAGACCGACCGCAAGGGCGCCGGCGAGGGGTCGCATGATCTGTTGGAGGATGTAGCGCGCTGTTATCGGCACGGGAGCCATTTCCTGGCCTTGGGAGCGCTGGCGCACCCGTCTGTCAATTGTCGGTCCATATCCGGCGAAGATCGGCGACGAGCTGGTCGCGTGTTTCCGGGTCGAGGGTCACGGCCGTGGATAGATCGGGCGCCGCGGGCCAGCCGGCGTCCTTGAAGGTGATCCCCCGATAGTCCTGCGCCGACGAATAGCGCGGCAGGACGTGAAAATGCACATCCGGATCGACCATCATCAGCATCAGGTAGTTGATCCGGTCGAAGGCGCGGAAGGTCGCGAGCGTACGTTCGATCCCGCGGGTCGCGGCCGCAAGCTCGGCGAAAGCCGCGGGGGCGATGCCGGAAAACGCCGTGGCGTCGTCCTTGCATGCGAGGACGAGGGCGCCCAGGGTCGCCTGTGCCGGCCGCAGGAGCACGCACCAGTGTTCGTATTCCCTGACCAGGGTTCCGGGAAAGCCGAACTTGGTCATTGTGGCGTTGGTCATGGCGCAGGATCGTGTTCCGGTTGGGCGGTTTCGCGACCGTCGGTGGGCCATGATAGTCGATCGGCGCAGGCGGCCAAGGGGCAATCGGTGTTGGCGGGCCGGTTCATGCGGGCGGCCGCCCGGCCGGCACGAACGATTTCTCGGCCTCTTCCCATCGTCGTGCCTCCACTTCGCATGACCAGCGATTGCCCACTCGCGCGATGCGGCAGATGTTGTAATGCGCCGCGGGCTGGCGCCGGCTGAGGCGGGCGGAGGCGGATGCGACTCCCAGCACCGGGACCTCGCGACCTTCGGCCCGAATTGCGGCGCGCATTTGGCGGTGGTTGTGCCCGTGGAGCACGAGATCGGCGCCGCGACGC
>Ga0214472_10004393_pt1 | contig 14882 bp, 11 predicted proteins | sample RVTome_6_FD_207662 | JGI IMG/M metagenome (GOLD analysis project Ga0214472, IMG submission 207662) | Soil microbial communities from uranium-contaminated site in the Upper Colorado River Basin, Wyoming, United States - RVT140D175 | ecosystem: Environmental > Terrestrial > Soil > Contaminated >...
GCCCGTCACCGTGGGACCTGTGGCTCGACCTACGGGACGTCAGTCGCCGGGTGCGACCCGACTGGGACCTCAACGATTCGGCGATTCGCGAGAACTGGAGCACCGACCGAACCCTGCACCATCCGTATCGGACGCCCTGACAGAACCACGGAGGTCTAGAGACGGTCGCACCAGCGGTTGCACTATCGTGTAGAATGCATTATCGGTTTGCCTGCGATATCGGCCCAGTGCCGGGGCGGTGGGCACCGCTCGCTGGCGAGCCCCTGGAGGAGGACCTGGGATGCACGATGGTCGAGGAGCATTCAGCCGGAGCCGCTACGTCCAGCTCGCAGCAGCCGGCCTCGTAGTCCTTCTGGCGGCCTGCTCGGGCACCGCCTCCCCGTCTCCGTCCAGTCCTGGTTCGACCCCGTCGGCGACAGGCTCTGCGCCGGCAGAGCCGCCGACGACAGGCGGCGTGTGCATGCCCGAGAATTACCCGACCGGCCAGGTCAACATCTCGATCTGGACGGGCACCGACACAACGTCGCAGGAAATCGGTCGCGCGATCGTACAGGAGTACCAGGCCCAATTCCCGAACGTCCACATCGACAACACGCCGACGGGCGCCATCGACGCTTTCACCAGACTTACCGTCGCGCTCCCGGCGGGCCAAGCGAGCCCCACGGCCGTGCTCAGCTACGAACCGCTCATGGAGACGTTTATCGCGGCAGACTTGATGGAGCCGCTGAACCCGGAGGCGATGTGCGCCGCAAGCCATCAGGATCTCATCGACCTGTACATCCCTGATAGCATCAACCCGTTGATCCGCGATGGGAAGCTCTACGGGATGCCTGCTCAGCGAAATGCCTACAGCCTCCTCGTCAACAACGACAAGTTCATCGAGGCTGGCCTTCGGATCCCCGAGGACATCCCGACGACTTGGGACGAGCTCGCCGCGTTGCAGGACACGCTGCACAAAGTCGATTCAAACGGCCGAACGATTCAGAAGGGCTTCGAGTTCCGCTACACGTCCGGCGATCAGTGGTTCGGCAGTCAGTTCATCGGCATGGTCTACCAGGCCGGTGGCGACATCCTCGACGAGAACGGCGTGGCGCATCTCAACACGCCCGAGGCGCTCGTCGCGATGCAGAACTGGCTGAAGAACGTCGTCGATCCCGCGGTCACCAACAACCAGGGTCCGTCGCCCTACCAGGACTTCGCCGACGAGCTCGACGTGATGGCCTTCGGTGGCCCCAACGCGCTCCGCTTCGCCGAGATCCTCAACCCGTCCCTCAAGGGGCGCACGAGCGTCTTCCCGCTCCCTCGGGCCAGTGACGACTCCGACATCAGTGGCATGGCGTACGGGTTCCACGAGTTGATCAACAAGAACGCATCCGAGGAAGAGAAGTTCGTCGCCTCGCACTTCATTGGGTTCATGTTCTCCGACCCGAACCGGTGGTGGCAGGCGACGGGCCAGCTGCAGCCGCGTGAGGGCTGGTACACCCTCCCGGAGGCCCAGGCGTCGACGGGGCTCGACGTCTTCATCGACGACCTCGCCAACGCTCGCGGCTTGCCGCAGACCCCCAACTACGGGGCAATCCAGACCGCGATCAAGAACGCCATTCAGCGTGTCGTCTTCGAAGGTGCCGACCCAGCGGCCAGCCTAGAGGAGGCCCAGCAGGAGTACGAGGCCTCTGTGCGCTAAGTGGCCAGGCCGTCCTTGCCGGCGCGTCTGCGAACGTCGCACGGCGGATATGGCGGTGTCTTTGGCGGAGCCTGAACTCGCGACACTGTCCGACTACCGTCGACCCTTCGGGCCCGCGAGCGATTGCGGGCCCCGGTGGCCTGTGGTCGGCCCCGCCCATCGGCGTTCTTAGTCGGACGCGAGGACGACATGGCAGGTGCCACGGCATCCCAGGGCGCACGCGGCCCCCTGAGCGACCGCTTGCGTCGCGCGTGGCTCGGTCCGCGGCAACCCTACTGGGGCCTGCTATTCGTCCTTCCGATCCTCGCCTTCTTCGTAGTCTTCAAGTTCTGGCAGATGTTCCGGGCGATCCGATTGAGCTTGTTCGACGCCAACCCGGTATCGCCCGTCGAGACGTTCGTCGGAGCGCAGAACTACCTGGACCTCGCCGGTGACGCCCTATTCCTGCGGGCCCTCGCGACGACGGCGACGTACGTGACCGGCACGGTTGCTCCGCTCATGGTCCTGTCGTTATTCCTCGCGCTGATGCTCCACCAGAAGCTTCGGGGGGTGCCGGTGTTCAGGACCCTGCTCTTCCTCCCGGCGATCGTTCCGATCATCATCGTCCCGATCCTCTGGCGGGTTCTATTCCATCCGTACGGACTCGTCAACGAGGGCCTTGCCATCGTCGACGTGGCCGGACCGAACTGGCTCTCGGACAGCGGCGCGGTCATATGGACGTTGATCATCCCGACGGACTGGCGGTTCGTGCCCCTCTACATGCTCGTCTTTCTGGCGGGCCTCCAAGCGATCCCCGAGGACCTCTACGATGCGGCCAAGGTGGACGGTGCATCGATGGTCCAGCGCTTTCGGTGGATCACCCTTCCGCTCCTGAAGCCGACGACTCTGGTTGTGTTGATCGCCTCGGTGACCTTCACGGCGAAGTCGATCGTCCTGCCCCTCGTGCTGACCGAGGGAGGGCCAAACAACGCAAGCGCAACACTCTCGCTCTTCATTTATCAGAACGGGTTCGTGTTTTTCAACCTAGGTTACGCCAGCGCCGCTTCGATGGTCCTGCTTGCCATTGTCGTCGTGTTCACTCTGGCTAACCTCCGGCTCTTCCGGACGGACGAATGAGGCGAACGACCGTGCCGAGAATCGGTTACCGCCTCCGGTCGCGCCTCCTTGCGCTGACCACGTACGCGCTTCTCGCGATCGTGTCGTTCTTCGTTCTGCTGCCGCTGATCTGGATGGTCTCGACGTCGCTCAAGGTCAATGCGGACGTGTTCGCGCAACCAATCGAGTGGATCCCGAGCGACCCCGTATTCAACAACTACCCCGAAGCCTATGGCAGAGCTGATTTCAACCGCTACTTCTTGAACAGTACCATCGTGACCGTCGTCGCGACGTCGCTCCACGTCCTGTTCGCTAGTTTGGCCGGCTACGGTCTGGCGAAGTACCGCTTCGTTGGCAGGCAATGGCTTCTCATTGTGATCCTTGCCTCACTGATGCTGCCAATCGAGGTCATCATGATCCCTCTGTTTCTCACGGTCAGGGACTTCGGTTGGCTCAACTCCTACCAGGGGATCATCGTGCCGCACATCGCCGATGCGTTCGGCGTCTTCCTCATGCGACAGTACTTCATGTCGCTGCCAAACTCGCTCATCGAGGCGGCACGGATCGACGGGGCTGGGCACCTTCGGACCTTTTTCACGATCGCGGTCCCGTTGTCGCGACCGGCACTGGTGACCCTGGCGATCTTCATGGGGCGCGAGGTATGGGACGAGTTCCTGTGGCCCTTCCTCGTCGTTGGCTCGGGCGACATGCGAACGGTACCGATCGGTATCCAGACGTTCGCCCGCGCAGAGCTGGCGAACTTTCCGAATCTCATGGCCATCTCGACGCTCGCAACGATCCCCCTCGTCATCATGTTCGTCGTGTTCCAACGCCAGTTCATCCGCGGTATCCAGGCGACGGGCCTGCGAGAGTAGGAGTGGGCTCGCACGATGCCTAAGGCCCGGGCTCCTGCCACCCTGCTGTCCACCGGCTCGGCGAACGTGCGGGCGGCGCGACGTCCCGGTGAGCCCATGCACCCGTTTCGGTTTCTCGCCGTCGTCCCGACCGTGCTCGACGCTACACGGCTCGCCCAGCTCGGTCGGCGCGCTGAATCGTCCGGCTACAGTGGCGTTGTCGTGCCGGACCATCTGCTCGACCAGCCGGCTCCGATACCGACATTGGCGGCCATCGCGGCCGCGACCGACCGCCTTCGGATCGGGACGCTCGTCCTCAACAACGACCTCCGTCACCCGATCGTCCTCGCCCACGAACTCGCGACCCTCGACATCATCTCCGGAGGTCGGCTGGACATCGGCCTCGGTGCTGGCTGGAACGTCGCGGAGTACTCACCGGTCGGGCTTCAATTCGATCCGATCTCAACCCGGGTCGAGCGGCTGACCGAGACGCTGGTCATCCTCAAGGGCTGCTTCGCGGACGCTCCGTTTAGCTACTCTGGCTCCCACTTCACGATTGCGGGTTACGACGCACGGCCCAAGCCGATCCAGCGTCCACATCCGCCGCTCCTCATCGCCGGTGGAGGGCGTCGAACTCTGGAACTCGCGGCGCGCGAGGCGGACATCGTCGGCCTCGCGCCTCGGCTGCTGTCCGGCCGGCACGGGGATCCACGGAGTCTCACGCTCGAGGCAACCGCCGAGAAGATCGACTGGGTCCGCCGTGTGGCCGGAGACCGGTTCGCTGCGCTCGAGCTGAACGTCTATCCCTCGACACTGACGCCGAGCCCACTGCTGAGCCCCATACGTATCACTGATCGGCCGAGGGTTGAGGCAGCGAGGCTGGTTGACTGGTACCGGGCACGGACCGGCGTCGCGCTGACGGAGGACGAAGTCATCGAGTCACCCCACGTCTTCATCGGCTCGATCGACGGGCTCGTCGAGAAGCTTCGCAGTTTGCGGGAGCGGCTGGGCATCAGCTCCTTCATGGTAGGCCAGGTAGGCCAGCTCGGACTGGTCGTCGAGCGGCTTGCCGGCACGTGACGTGGGTACTCGTTCGAGAAGGGCCGCGGCACGACCGAGCACACGCGATGACACGCCCAGAGCCAGGGGGGAGGACTCGCGACTGATGACTCGGCAGCCGGATGGAGGCCGACGCCAGGAGCGTTCCGGCAGACGCTCCGATCGAGGGTCGATTGCGCCCGTTGCCCGAGCCAACCGTTCGATCGGCTTGATCGGCCTGGGGGCGATGGGAACCCCGGTGGCGACCCGGCTCCTTCTGGCGGGCAACAGCGTAGTGGGATTCGACGTCGAGGCCGATCGTCTCGTGACCTTCGAGAGGGCGGGCGGGACGCGGGCCGCGTCGGTCGCCGAGGTCGTGCGTACGGCATCGATGATGATCACGCTGCTGCCCAGCTCGTCGGCACTTGCCGAGGTCTGTGACGCGGTGGCGCGAGCGGCAGAGGCCAGGGACGCCCCGTCGGAGCCGGACCTCGTCGACCTCAGCACACTCGGCGTGCAGACCAAGCTCGCGGCTCGAGACGTGCTCAGTGGCGCCGGCGTGGACATGCTCGACGGAGCTCTCAGCGGCACTGCTACTCAAGTGGCGGGCGGCGACCTCGTGGTCTATGTCAGCGGCGAGTCGTCCGTCGTCGATCGCTGTGAGCCGACACTTCGCGAGCTGGGTCGGCGCGTCCACCGGCTGGGCGACTTTGGGCAGGCGACTCGGACGAAGCTCGTGGCTAACCACCTCGTCGCCATCCACGTCGCAGCCGCCGCCGAAGCCCTGCTGCTTGCGCGCCGCTCCGGCCTCGACCTCGACGCAACCCTGGAGGCGCTCATCGATGGCGCGGGCACTTCTCGCATGCTCGAGGTCCGTGGGCCTGCGATGGCGACCGGGGCGTTCGAGCCGGCCTCGATGCGCCTCGAGCTCTTTCTCAAGGATCTCGACCTGATCGACTCGCTCGGGCGCGACGCGGGTTCACCGATGTCGCTCTTCTCGACTGCGGCGGGGCTCTATCGGGGCGCGTCTGCATCGAGTCGCGGTCGCCTGGACACGGCGTCAGTCTTTGCCTGGCTCGAGGAGGTCGCCCAGAGATGAAAGCCGTCGTCCTGACCGGCCCCGGCACGCTCGATCTCGTCGAACGGAGCGAGCCCGATCCCGACGGCCTGGCGATCGTCGCCGTCGACCAGGTCGGGATCTGCGGCACAGACCTCAAGATCCACGCCGGCCACATCCCCGTCGCGTACCCGAGGATCGTCGGGCACGAGCTGGTCGGCCGGGTCGTGGATGCGGGCGACGGGGCTTTACGGCCGGGAACGCGGGTCCTCGTCGATCCGGCGGTCGCCTGTGGCCGCTGCAAACCGTGCCGACGCGGCCGGCCAAACCTGTGCCGCAACGGGGCGCTCATGGGCCGGGACGTCGACGGCGGCTTGGCAGAGCGCATCGCGGTCGACCCGGAACGACTCCACCTCGTGCCTGATTCGATCAGCAGCCGCGCGGCGGCGCTCATCCAGGTGCTCGGGACCTGTGTCCACGCCGAGACGGCCGTAGCTGGCGTCGCTCCGGGGGTTGCGGTGGTGATCGGGCTCGGAGTGGCCGGCTTGCTCCACCTCCAGCTGCTCCGGCTTGCCGGTCATCGCGTCGTCGGCGTGGGACGGTCGCCGGAGAAGCGGGCTCTCGCGATGGAGCTCGGCGCTGAGGCGGCCGTGGAGCCGGGCAGCGTCGAGGAGCTCGTCGCCGACCTCGCGCGCGGCGATGGCGCTGATCTCGTCGTCGAGGCAGTAGGGACCGTCGGGACGCTGGCGCAGGCCATTCGCCTCGCCGGCCTGGGGGCGACGGTTCTCGTTTTCGGCACGATCACCGAGTCGAAGGGTGGTGAGACGTTTCCCTGGTACGACCTCTATTACAAGGAGCTGACGATCGTCAACCCGCGGGCGGCTATCGGGTCGGACTACGACGCGGCGATCGGCATGGCGGCTGACCACAAGCTCGAGCTCGAGCCGCTGTGGAGCGCAGCCTTCTCGATGGCCGACGCGGCAGCGGCCTACGAGGCACTCCGTCCAGGATCAGCCAACCTCAAGGTGACGATCGAGCTCTGACCGGCTTCAGACACCTCTCTAGAGTTGAGCCTTCCACACCTCGCCGGTTGCGCCGTCGACGGCGAGAGCCCAGCGGTCGGGACCCACGAGATCGCCGACGTCGACCGACACGACGGCCGGCTTCCGGAGGGCCCGGGCGACCTCGCACAGGTGGGCGGCGGGACTGCCCCGCCGGGCGATGAGGCCGGCTGCGGTCCAGAGCAGAGGTGCGAAGACCGGCAGAGCCGCGTCGACGACAAGCATGTCGCCGGGCATGAGGCGTTCGCGGTCCGCGGGCGATTCGACGCTCACGGCACGGCCGACGGCGAGCCCCGGGCTCGACGGAGCCCCGGTGATCCCTTCGCCGGTGCCGGCCGCGACGGCGACGAGGGCTTCAGTGAACCGGTCGAACCCCGGTCGCCGGGCGGGCGGGCGCCCGCCGCCCGCGACCGCCTGGGCGACCCACTCGGGGGTCTGCCACCACAGTTCAACCTCGGTCCGCAGCCGCCCTGCCCGGACGAGCGCGTCGGCGAACCCGGCGCAGGCGCCGAGGAGCCGCTCCGCCGCGCCGCGATCCACCTCGACGAGCTCGAGCCGGCGGCCGAGCTCCGGGTCGACCTGGGCGACGCGATCCGCCAGCTCCGCGGCGGTCGAGCCCACGGCGCCGGCGACCGTGGCGATGAGCTCCGCGGCCAGGGTGGCGGCCAGATCCATGAGTTCGCGTGGCGTGCCCGTGCTCGCCGCAGCGCGAAGCCCCTCGGGAGCGGCGGCCGCCCACGGTGCGACCACGCGCTCCGCGAACGGCCCCCGTCGCTCGAGCAGCATCGTGGCGAGACGACGGTACGCCGGCAGATCCGTGACACCGGCGCGGCGCTGGACCTCGGCGGGCTTCGGCTGTTCGTCGGCCCCAAGCTGGAGGATCACGACGCCCGTCTCGGCCAGAGCCCACTCGAGCCGGTCCGCGCCAAGATCGGCGGACGCGTCGCGGGCGATCGCCGCGACGCGCCGGACGGCATCGGTCTGTGCTCCGGGGAGCCGGCCGGCCGCGACGATGGAACCGTCACCCCCGACCACGACGCGGTCGCCACCGGCCCACCCGTTGAGCAGCGCAGCCGGCGCGCCGGACACGAATGTGACTTCTACGCCGCGCTCCGACATGCGCGACGAACCACTCAGTAGCGGTTCGATCTGCGGCTGGACGAGCACGGCGACGCCGACGTCCGAGAGCGGCCTGCCGGTCTCGAAGAGCCGATCGAGGACGTCCGGGGAGAACGCCGATGCCCAGCAGCCCTGGACCGCGGTGACGACCTCGCGGGGAGCGATGTCGCCGAACGACGCGAAGGCGCCCGCCCACGTGGCATCGTCGTCGAGCCGGGTCGACGATCGGACGACCAGGCGCGTCCCGAGCCCGCCGACCGCGCGCTCGATGTCACGCGCCAGCCCGGGCGCGACACCAGCCGCCCTGACCGCGGCCCGTGCCGCCGCGGGCCGGCCGGTCGCGACGGCGGCCCGGCCGGCGGACAGCGCGGGCTCGGCCGTCACCGCCGGAACGATGACGCCTGGCAATACCGGAAACCCACGTACGCGGGCGGCAGCGAGCCGTGCCGCCTTGACGCCGACTGCCGACGGCTCGAGCGACGCCGGTTCGTCGAGTGTCGCCGGTGCGACCACCAGTTCGTCAGTCCACGACGATGATCTCGTGCGACTTGTACGAGGACACGAGCTGATGACCGGTCTCGGTCACGTAGAGCATCTCCTCGAGGCGCACGCCGTGGTCGTGCAGCTTGCCGTGCTGGGTCTCGAGGGCAAACGTCATCCCCGGTTGGATCTCGATTGGGTAGTCGAGCGACCAGATCCGGGAGATGACCGGGGGGTCGTACTGCGCCAGCCCGAGTCCATGGCCCCAGAGGTTCGCGGCTGCCTGATCCTCTTCCTCGTATCCCCAGATCTCCTTGGCCGACGGCCACTTCTCGGCGATGTCGCGGGTCGTCACGCCGGGCTTGACGGCCTCGATCGAGTCCCACAACCACTTGTGGGCCACGTCGTACGTGCGCCGCATCTCGTCCGTCGGCTTTCCGCCGACGCAGTACGTTCGGTAGACGCACGACTTGAACCCGTTCCAGGTCAGGGCCGCGAGGTCGATGATCACGAGGTCGCCGGGCCGAATGATCCGATCGCTGAAGTTCCGCCAGTTTGGCCAGGCATTCGGGCCCGAGCTGACGATGACGTCCTCGACGTCCTCCATGCCGGGAATCGAGTAGAGATACTCGAAGCCGAAGGCGGCGACCTCGTTCTCGGTCAACCCCGGCTTGAGGAAGTGGGTGAACTCCGAGTGCAGCGCGTCGCAGATCGAGCCGACCATCGAGAACGCCTTGATCTCGTCGGGACTCTTGATCGAGCGTGCTTCCATCATCGGCGTCATGCCGTCGGTCCATTCGACCCCCGCCCGTTCGAAGGCGCCGATCAGGTTGATGTCGATGAAGTCGACCCCGAGCGGCTTCCCGCGCACGCCAGCTGCATCGAGATCCGCCACCAGCGCCTTGGTGAACTTCTCGACCTGGGACCGCGATGCCGGCCCGGCGGCGCCCTTGATCCAGGCGTACGAGTAGCGGATGTTGTCCTTGGGGATCCACGGACTGTGGACCTCGAGATGGAAGCCGATGTCGCCCTGCTCATAGACGATCGGCGGCTGGTCCTCCGTCAGAACGACGTATCGGAGGCCGGGCTTGAGCCTGTTCCACCCCGGTGTCAGTGTCGACGACACATAGCGCATGTTCTCGTCGTAGAACAGGAGAAGGGCGCCGAGCCCATGGCGCTTCATCGCCGCGTGGGCCCGCTGGAGCCGCCATTGGCGCACCGATGCCCAGTTGATCCCTTCCTTCCAGTCGGTGCTCAGTACGCCGAACGCTTCGCGCATCAGCTCGCTCCTCCTTGCCGCAGGGCTCGACCTTGGCTCATGACTTGACTGGATAGTCCGGCGGCACGCCCGTGAGGACCTTCACGACCTGCGTTGCCGCCTTGCGCTGTGACTCCGCGAGGGACTCCTCGGAGTAGTACGCGATATGCGGCGTTACCAGCAGGTTGGGAACGCCGGCCAGCCGATCCGCCTCGACTGGCTCCTTCTCGAACACGTCGAGCCCGGCTCCCCCGAGGTGACCGCGGCGAAGCGCGTCGAGAACCGCATCGAGGACGACCAAACCGCCGCGCGAGGTATTGATGAGAATCGAACGCGGCCGCATGGCCGCGATGCGCTGCGCATCGAACAGGCCGCGCGTGTCCGGCGTTAACGGCGCGTGGATCGAGATGACGTCGCTTGCCACGACGAGCTCGTCGAGGTCGACGAGCGGCGGCAGATTGTCACGCGGCGTCAGGAAGGGATCGTGGACGCGGATCGTCGCCCCCATCGCGTCGAGGGCTCGCGCAACCCGCTGGCCGATCCGCCCGAAGCCGACGAGCCCGAACGACAGGTGCGAGACGCGCGTGATCGGTCGCAAACCGTCGAGGCCCCAGCCGCCGGCACGGACGCGGGCGTCGGCCTGCGGGAGCTTGCGGACCAGGGCCAGGATGAGAGCGAGCGTGTGGGCCGCGACCTCCTCGACGCTGTAGTCCGGGACGTTGGTGACGGTGATGCCGGCGCGAGTGGCCGCGGCGAGATCGAGGTTGTCCACGCCGATCCCGTAACGCGCGATGATGCGGCAGCGCGCGAGCTGGCGGATGAGGGCCTCATCGAACGGCAAGTAGGTGTTCAGGATCGCATCGGCGTTGCGCCCGACCGTGACGACACCGGCCGGCGTTCCGTCGGCTACGTGGAGTTCAGCGTCGATCTCGGCGAGAATCCGGCGCTCGACCTCGACGCTGGGAAAGACCTGGTCGGACACGACGACCCGGAAGCGGGACACGGCGTCAGCCTGCGCCGCCACCCCGGGCCGCGCGACCGCGCTCCGGGATGATCGGGAGAAGGACATAGGCGTCGCGGTCGCCGCCCGAGTGCAGGGTCACGCGACCGCCGAAGATGCTCGTCGGGCGGTCGTCGGGGTCGGCATGGGTAAAGGAACCTACGCCGCGGTTTGCGTAGTGAAACGTCCGCGCGAAATCAGAGAGTTCGCCCTCGTACTGATAGTCGTTCCCGCGAACGGTGAACCCGACCCGGTAGCCAGTCGGTACGACGATGCAGGTCGGCCATATCTCGGCATCGAGCTCGTACACCTCGCCCGGCGTCAGCGGCTGGAGCTCGTCGTGGCGATGGAAGGGCCGGTAAGGCGTGGACCGCTCGGCATCCAACTTGCGATGGGAGGCACGCAGCCAGCCCTGCGAGATCGGCGTGTTCGGGTCCACCGCGCCCTGGAAGGTCACCTCCTCGCCGTCGGGATCGAAGACACGCAAGACGAGGAACAGGTCGGCGTCGGTCGTGTCTGACGCGACGAACAGCTTGGCCGCGACGGGTCCCGTGATCTCGGTAGGCTCGGAAAGCGGATCGGTCAGGAACGTCAGGCCTGACCCGCTCGCGTCGTAGTCGATCGTCGACGCGACAGCAAGCGGGGTCTCGCTCAGGCGCATGCCGGCCAGGTCCAGCCGGTACCTCGTCCATCGTGTGCCGAGCAGGGGCCAGGCGTCTTCGTGACGCTCGACATAGCGCTCCGGGATATGGCGGATCTGAAGTCGGACCCTTGGCTCATCGGTCCACGTCGCGGCGTCCTTGAGGAAGTGGTCGAGGAACCGCTTCTGCAGTCGCAGCCCGTAGTTCGTGTAGAAGTGGGCCCAGTGCGCGTCGCCGTGGATCTCCAGCCACTTCTGGGCGGTCGCGGCGTTGACGAACGCCTCGACATTGCCTCGGAGATGAAGGTTCTGGCCCCCCCAGTTGCCGCAGCTAAGCATCGGGACGCTCACGCGAGTCCAGTCCGGGTTGCGGTCCTCGTACCAGGCGTCCATCAACGGGCGATCCTTGACGTCGGACGGGAAGTCGGCCCGATTCCGCTCGAGCTCCTCATCGGTCAGCGTGGGCGGGCCGGCGACAAGTTCACTGGTGATCCGGCTGCGCGCTCCTCGTTCTCCCACGCCGTGCTGGACAGTCGACACCTGGATCGGGAACCAGCGCCGCGCGAACTCACACAGGATCCCGCCGTGGTGGGTGACCTCGCGATACCAGTCGTTGGCGCCTTCCCACGGCACAATCGCCGCCAAGTGAGGGGGCCGGAGCGCTGCGACCTGGTACTGGTTCATCGCGAAATAGGAGATGCCGCACAGCCCGACCCGCCCGTTGCTCCACGATTGGCCCGCGGCCCACTCTATGCACTCGTATAGGTCACGTGTCTCGCGCTCAGACCAGAGGTCGAGAAAGCCAGGCGATCGGCCGCTGCCTCGCGAGTCGACGCGCACGCAAACATAGCCATCGGGCACCCAGCGTTCGGGATCAACGACCTCCCAGTTCTGGTACTCGTTCGTTGAGCCCTCGAGGAACTCCGGGAAGTCGGCGATCAGCTTGTTCCACTGGGGCACGTAGCCTTCCTGGAAGGCGAGTCCCTTCGCATAAGGCCCTGAGCTCAGGAGCACCGCGTAGGCGCCCGCGTCGGGAGGCCGGAAGACGTCGGCGCGCAGCACGATCCCATCGGACATCGGAATGGGCACGTCCCAATCGACTCGCATGCCGACCCGACTCACGCTCCGAGACTCCGCCTGGCCCGCGGTCACTTGCTCCTCCGGGATAAGGCGGGTTCCCCGCCGCATCGACCGTAGCATCAACGCGACGGGCCAATCTATGTTCAGGTCGACAAATCGGCGGTGGCACCTTCGTCGTCCGGTTTGCTCCGCCGAGGACGTCTGGTCGAAGCCGCCGACGAGACCTCGTCGACGACGAGCGCGAGCTGGACGGCCAGCAGCGCCTCCGGCTCGTGGAAGTCAACACCGAGCAATGCCTCGATTCGACCGATTCGATAGGCCACGGTGTTCGGATGGACGACCAGTTCGGCCGAGGCCGCGGCCGTCTTGCACGAGTTTCGGAGGTACGCCTTGAGGGTCAGCAAGAGGTCAGTGCCGCGACGGGCATCGTAATCTCGGATCGGCGTCATCATCCGCGCGGCGAAGTCGGTGAGCCGATCGAGACGCCCGACGGTAAGTAGCAGACCGTAGACGCCGAGCTCGTCGAGGGTCACGATCCGATCCTGGGCGCCGCTCTGGCGGGCCACCACGAGCGCGCCACGGGCCACCTCGTAGGTGGACCCGATGTCGGCGATCCGATCAACCCACGGTCCGACCGCGACCAATGGAGACGCCCCGTCGATTGCGCGCCGAGTGTCGGCGAGAAGCGCCTCCGCGAGCTTCGTCGGCGCGATGGCACGACGGCCGTTGACTTCGCCGACGAGGACGACGATCGCATCATCACGCTCGCCAACGAGAGCCTGGACACCGAGGCGGCGGAGCGTCGAGCCGATGATCCAGCGCAGGTGACGGCGACGGTTGCTGAGCACGTCCGGCCCGTCATCGGTCTGCCGGTCAACCCCAAGAACTAGAACAAGTGCCGTGTGACGCGTCGTGAGGCTGAACCCAAGGTGACTCGCCCGAGACTCGAGCGAGCGTTGCTCCGAGATCTGCCCGTCGAGCAAGTCGTCGAGGAGCTCACCACGCAGGCGCAGCTCGACCTCGATCGCGATCCGCTCCTTCAGCAGCTCGAGGGCAATGACCGTCCCGCCGTGCTCGAGTGCGCGCTGCTCGAGCGAGCCGAGCGCCTCCGTCGTTCGCACGAGCCATAGCCGAGCCACTTTGTCGCGCCCGATGGTGACGGGGATCACGAAAGCGCCCGGCAGTCCTGGCACGATGGCCACGCCCGTCACGCCCTCGAGGCCAAGGTCGGCGAGTCTTGCCGCGCGACCCGTCGACCCCTTCAACAAGCGCGCCGCGGTGCCCAGCGCGGCCGGATCGATGTCACCACCCGCTTTAGCGAGGATCGTCCCCGCCGTATCGTCGATCACGACAGCACCATCAAGCATGCGGGCGAGGGCGGCGGCGATTGCATCCAGGCCGGCATCGGCGAGCACAACCGTGGTGAGCTCGGTATGGATCTCCTCGGATCGCTCGAGTATGCGGGTCTGCAGTTCAAGCGAGCGGCGAGCATCTTCGAGCCGGGCGATCGTCGCGCGCTCTTCCTCTCGGAGGCGGGCCGCCTCGATCGCGCTGGCGGCCTGGTTTGCCATCGTCCTAATCAGCAGGATTTCGTCCGCCGCGAAGTGGTGAACCGCGCGTGTATAGCAGTTGAGCGTCCCGATTGCGTCGCCAGAGACAACAAGCGGAACCACCGCGAGCGATCGGAGGCCCTGCTCGCTGGCGACGCCGGCCCACGGCCCTACTGCCGGGTCTCGGCGGAAGTCGCGGACCACGACCGGCTCGAGGCTCCGGAACGCACGGCTCGAGGGTCCCTCGCCGTAGGCCCCGTTTCCCAGACGAATCGGTCGCTTGGTGTTTACGCTTTTCACATATGAGCGCGACAACCCATGGGAGCCACGGATCAAGAGGCGTTGCCGCGGCAGGTCCACGAGCAGGACCGCGCTGAAGTCGTAGGCCAGCAGCCGGCACGTCGTCTCCGCGACTGCGTTTAGGACGTTCTCGAGCGGCGCGCTGGAATTGACTGCTCGGGACACCTCGGCCACGGCTTCGAGCCACTCGCGGGGCTGCGTGGTCGTCTGTGGCGGTCCGGTGGCGATTGCTTGCACCTCGCGGGTTGGGAACTCATACAAGTCTGCGCGCATCTATGGTTGTCAGCAACATGGACGCCTCAGGCGGTCAGTTCAATCTGCATGTGTTGGCGGGCCGGTGGGTCAGCCGCATCCGTACGCTACGCATATGAGCGAAGCCCGCCCGCGGCGGCGAGGTCGTCCCGCTCGGCGCGGGGGTCGGCCTGAACGCGCACGGCACGCGCCAGGTGCGCGAATGTGGTCTCTGGCTGTTGACGGAGACGTGCCACCACGGTGCGGTCGATACCCCGGCCGAGTTCAGGGCTGGCAAAACTGCAGGCCGCCTCGTCGAGTACTACACGCGGCTGCTCGGCGAGCCGACGATGGCCGACGGCGGCTACACCGGCTGGCTCATCGGGTCGGGGTTCGTGTCGATCGGCGCGCACTCCGAGGTCCACGGCAGGAACG
>Ga0214472_10004394_pt1 | contig 14879 bp, 13 predicted proteins | sample RVTome_6_FD_207662 | JGI IMG/M metagenome (GOLD analysis project Ga0214472, IMG submission 207662) | Soil microbial communities from uranium-contaminated site in the Upper Colorado River Basin, Wyoming, United States - RVT140D175 | ecosystem: Environmental > Terrestrial > Soil > Contaminated >...
TATTATCAAGGCCCATTGAAAAATGCGTACAGGAGGTCAACCAATTGTCGATCGATATCTGAGCGGCCCCGCCCACAACTATCCGGGTTCTTTTAGCGAGGTGTGGGATAATTCTTCAATTGCCTCATAAAGGATGTGATCCGTCATGAAAGCTCTCGTCACCGGTGCCTCCGGCTTTACAGGCTCCCACCTGGCAAACACGCTCGCGCAAAGGGGTTATGAAGTTTATGGCTTCGTGCGTCCAACGAGCAACGTCAGCAACCTCTCTCCCCAGGTCACTTTAATCCAAGGTGACCTGACCTCTCAAGCATCCGTCTCCTGGGCTGTTCAAGATATGGATATCGTCTATCATATTGCCGCGACTTATCGCGACTCAGGTGTTTCTCAGCAAACCTACTATAACGTCAACGTCATGGGGACTCGCCACGTCGTAGAGGCATGCCTAGCCCACAAAGTCAATCGGATGGTTCACTGCAGCACCATCGGCGTTCATGGGCATATTGAAAGTCCACCTGCAACCGAACAGTCGCCTTTTAATCCCGGGGATGACTATCAGAGAACAAAACTGGAAGCTGAAAACCTGGTGACGCAATCGATTCAGGATGGTCTACGGGCCACCATTTGCCGGCCGGCTGGAATCTTTGGACCAGGTGATCAACGGTTTTCGAAGTTGTTCAGGGCCATTAAAAATAGAACCTTTATCATGTTTGGCTCTGGTGAAGTTCTGTATCACCTGATCTATATTGATGATTTGGTTCAAGGTTTTATCCTCTGCGGCGAAAAGCCCGAAGCCCTGGGAGAAACCTATATCATCGCAGGTGAAAAAGCGATAACATTGAATGAGTTTACGGATAGCATTGCCAAAGTCCTCGGGGTACCAAAGCCGCAGTGGAGAATTCCTTTCTGGCTGCTATGGCACGCGTCCGTACTCTGTGAAGACACCTGTAAGCCCTTAGGGCTGAGGCCTCCTCTGTTTCGAAGACGAGCTGATTTTTTTCGGAAAAGTCGTTCTTTTGATACCTCAAAGATTCAAAATGATCTTGGCTTTCAGACCAAAATCGATTTGGAAGAAGGCCTACGCCGAACGGCTCACTGGCACAAGGAAAACAACCTGATCTAAATATGATTAAGCGTCTGATAAATCATTGCTCACATTATAAATTCCTGTTTGATTGAGGTGAGAAATGGTTCAACTGACAACCCCCTTAACACCCAAAAAGCGAATGCGGTCTTGGGTGGTGAGGCTGTTACACAGAACAAGATTGAACAAGCTCGCCCATCATATATATTACCAGTATATCCACTCCTTTGATACAGCAAATCGCGATGTTCTGCCAGCTCTGGAAAAAAGTTTGTCTGAAGTGAAAAAATTAGGTGTGCTCGAAAAAGGAGATTATTTTGAATTTGGCGTATTCAAAGGATATGCCTTTTGGCATGCTCAAAAAACTGCCTCTCAGCTCGGATTTGATCACATGCGTTTTTTTGGCTTTGATTCCTTTAACGGACTTCCTGAGATTACGCAACCTGATCAAACCAGTCACAATGAATTTTACCAAGGGCAATTCCGATGTTCCAAGAATCAAGTCGAGAAGAATTTAAACGCTAAGGGTGTCGATTGGAATAAAACTTTTTTAATTGAAGGCTACTTTGACACTTCACTGACTCAGGAAACAAAGGAAAAATACAGCCTTGCCAAAGTCTCCTTAGCTCTAATCGATTGTGATTTATATGCTTCAACCGTCGATGTGCTGGCGTTCCTGAAAGAGATGCTTGCGGATGGGACTATTCTCATGTTTGATGATTGGAATTGCTTTAATAAAGATGACAACCGAGGACAAAGACGGGCCTTTCGAGAGTTTTTAGCATCCCAACGTGCATGGGAAGCACAACCTTTTTTCTCTTACGGACTGTACGGACAAGTCTTCATCATGCGAAAAAAAGCTCTCGAAAGAAACTAATGCCAACGTGAGGCAATAATTAACCCGAGACGAAAGCTGGTGGCTGAGGCCTCGACGAAGCTCATCGTGTTTGCCGATCGCCATCCGGCTCATGAAGCCCAAGCTGTCGATCGGTGGCTTGAAGGCCGTGAGAGCGAGATCGAACTGTGCTGGTTGCCGCGTTACTCCCCGGAGCTCAACCCAGACGAATTTCTGAACAACGACCTCAAGCAAGAGCTTCAAAACGAGCCGATGCCAGAGAGCACGCCAGCGTTTCGGGAAACGATTCGCCGTATCCTCGATCGCATTTCCGACATGAGTGATCGCATCCAGGGATACGTCAATCAATCTGGAATCGGCTTTGCATTCAACTAATCAAGGTATTTTCGTTTCGGATTAATAAAGCCTAAATCCCAACTAGAAAAGCCTGGTAAAGGATACGAGGGTTTTCTTTACCGTCGCTGACAGGGTGACATTTACTGCTGAAAAACGGTGCCAAATAATTCTGAAATTTACAGCTCTCAATAGAGAATATCACGTCAGCAGTCGTCAAAATTGCATATTTTCCTTGACCCACTGCCTATAAACTCTAATAGTAGTGAAGCCTAGGTAGCGTCCTACCCCATTGCTGGCAATCTCTCTAAAGGGCATTCACCCATTGGAAGTTAAACCGTCCGCGCGAATTTTAATCGTACAGACTGCATTTTTGGGCGATGTGGTGTTGACCCTCCCTCTGGTGGCGGCCGTGCGTCAGTGGGCGCCGCGGGCGCGAGTGGAGGTGTTGACGCTCCCGGCCAATGCCTCGGTGCTGGAGGGGCAGCCGGGGGTGGATGCGGTGCTGACGTATGACAAACGCGGCCGGCAGCGCGGCTTGCGCGGCTTGGTGCAGATGGGTCGTACGATTCGGGGTCGCGCCTATGATGTGGTGATCTCTCCCCATCGTTCGCTACGCTCAGCCTGTCTCGTCGCGGTAAGTGGCAGTGGGCAGCGCTTGGGGTTTCGGCAGTGGTGGACGCGTTGGGCGTATAGCGCCACGGTCCCGAGAGCTGGGCACGGGCATGAAGTGGTGCGCAATCACGAGCTGGTCAAACTGTTGGATTCCAAGGTGCCGGTACCGAGGCGATTGAGCTTACAGGTGGGCGCCGAAAAGCGCCGGGAGGCGGCTGAGGCATTGGCGCGAGCCGGAGTTGGAGAGGGCGATGTGTTGGTGGGCCTGGTGCCGGGGTCGCAATGGGGCACGAAGCGCTGGCCAGCGGCATCCTTTGCGGCGCTTATTGAACGAGTCTCCGCCTGGTCGGGCACTCACTGTGTGCTCTTTGGCGCACCGCAGGAGCGCGGTATCGCGGCTGCGGTGGTGGCGGCGTGTCAGGCGCCGGTGATTGATCTCGTTGGGAAAACGGCCTTGCGTGACCTGCCGGCCTATATGGGGCGCTGTGATGTGGTGGTGAGCAATGATACGGGGCCGATGCATATTGCCGCGGCGCTTGGCAAACCCATGGTGGCGCTGTATGGACCCACCACCCCTGAGCTGGGTTTTTCGCCGTACGGGGTGCTCTGGGAAGAGGCGAGCGTGGCGTCGTTGAGCTGTCGGCCGTGCCATGCGCATGGGCCTGAGCGTTGTCCGTTGTCACACTGGCGGTGCATGCGAGAGTTACAGCCTGAACACGTGGCGGAGGGGGTGGCGCGCCTGTTGCAAGCCGCTAAGATGGCGCGCGCAGCACGGGGAGCTGACGCATGAAAATTGCGCAGATCGACGCCCAGCTCTCGTGGCGCGGTGGCGAGCAGCAAGTGCTGTATCTGTCCCAAGCCCTGCACGCGCAGGGCTACGATAATGTGACGATTTGCCAGCCGCACAGTGCCCTCTACCAACGTGTCTGTGAGGCGCGTTTGCCCGTGCGTGCACTGCGGGTGCTACACGAAGTGGACGTGGTGGCCGCCTGGCAATTGGCCCGGTATCTGCGGCGTGAGCGGGTCGATATCCTGCACATGCATGAATCGCGTGGCCATACGATTGGCTTGTTGGCTTGCGCGTTGGCCTCTCAAGTTCGCAAGGTGGTGTCGCGCCGGGTGGCGTTTAAACCGAGTCGGAATTGGTTTAGCCGCTGGAAGTATACGTTGCCCCGCGTCCAATACCTGGCGGTCTCCGAGGCGGTGCGGCAGGTGATGATGGATAGCGGCTTGCCGGGCACCCAGGTGTTGACCATTCATAGTGGGATTGATCTGAAACGGTGCGACAAGGCGCCGGAGGTCGAACCGTTATTTCCGTCCGGGACTCGGGTGGTCGGCACGGTTGGGCATCTCGCCAGTAACAAAGGGCACCTCTACTTGCTGGAAGCCGCTCAACGCCTGATTCGAGATGAACCGAATCTCGGGGTGGCGATCGTTGGCACGGGTGGGTTGCGGCGGAGGTTGGAAGCGCAAGCGGTGGCCTTGGGGGTGGCGGAATACGTCAAATTCACCGGTTTTCGCCGGGATATCCCGTCGTTAATTAAAGAGTTTGAGATCTTTGTGTTTCCGTCGCATCTCGAAGGGTTGGGAACCTCGATCCTAGATGCCATGGCACTTGGCAAGCCGGTGGTGGCAACGCATGCCGGCGGCATTCCGGAAACCGTGCAGGATGGGGTCACTGGACTCTTGGTGCCGCCTCGCGACCCGGCGGCTTTGGCACAAGCCATTGGCTATCTCTTACAGCATCCGGAGTTGCAAGCCCAGTTTGGCAAGGAGGGCCGTCGCCGGGTGGAGCAGGGGTTTACGGCTGCACGGATGGCGCGGCAGACGAGGCAGGTCTATCACCAGTTGATGCATGATTGAGACTGTATGGGGCACACCGACTATCGCCGTATCTTAATCATTCGCTTGAGTTCGCTCGGTGATATTATTCTCACCACGCCGGTCCTCAGACTCGTGCGGGAGCGCTGGCCAGCAGCTCGTATCGATTTTATGTTGAAGGCCGAGTTTCAGGAGGTGCTGCGGGCCCATCCGTGTGTGGACCGGCTATTGCCGGTGGAGACGCGCGAGCCGCTGCGGCATACGATCCACGTATTGCGCGAGACTCACTACGATTTGGTGCTGGATTTACACCGTAGCCTGCGAAGTGTGTGGCTGTCTCGACGCAGTCGGGCGCGGCACCGTCTGGCGTATCGTAAATACACCTGGCGCCGAGCGCTTTTGGTGTATTGCAAATGGAATACCCTGGGCCACACGGCATCTGTACCCGAGCGCTACGCCTTGCCGCTGCGCCGGTTGGGCGTGGATACGCCCCTGCCGCGGACCGAAATGCACGTGGATGCGCAAAGTGTGTGGGCGGTGGAACAGTATCTGGCAGACACCGGCTTTAACACCGTGCCACGATGTTTGATTGCCGTGGCGCCAGGGGCGCGGTGGAAAACCAAGCAGTGGCCGGTAGAGCGCTATGCGGTAGCAGCTCGTGAGTTGGCTGCCCGTCACGATGCCGCGATTGTCATGTTGGGCGATCGCCACGACCGCCCATTGGTGCAGGCCTTCAGGCAACATGTGGCGGTTCCAGTCATCGATACCGTTGGGCAGTTGCCACTGATGCAAACCGCCGCCGTGTTGCAGCAATGCCGTTTGTTGCTGTGTAACGATTCCGGTCTCATGCACATGGCGACGGCACTTGGCGTCCCCGTGGTGGCGGTGTTTGGGCCAACGGTTAAAGCCTTTGGATTTTATCCCTTTCAAGCCGCGGCGCAGGTGGTTAGCCACCCTCTAGGGTGTCGGCCCTGTACGACCAAGGGAGCCAATCACTGTCCACGTGGCCATCACGATTGTATGCGGCGGATCGTGCCGGAGCAGATCGTCGCCGCTGCCGAGACCCTATGGCAGGCGTAGGGCATACCGCAAATCACCTTAGTTCACGAGAGGGGGAGTGGGTGATCAAGCTGCTTTTTGAGGTCGGACATCTCTATCATCGGGCCGCGCTCGATCCGCTCTACCACGTCTTTCGCCAGGACCCACGCTATGAGATTGAATTTTCTTGCTCGTATGATGCGGAAGGCCGTCTCGGTGTGTTTAATCGCTCCTTGCGCCATGAGTTGGAGGCGCGTTTTCGAGACGAAGGTCTCACCGTTACCAAGGATACTCGCGGCTTTGACGTGGTGATCGTGGGTGATACGGTGCGCGACCCGCAACGCTATGGCTCGACGCTTTTGTGTTTGGTGAATCACGGCACGGGTTTCAAAAATATTCTCTACCGGAATTTGCAAGCGCAGCCGCACACGCGTTATCAGGTCTTTGTCGAAGGCGATTATCGGGCGCATAACATCAGGCGTGCAGGGGTGGAGGGACGCTCGACGATACACAAGGTAGGACTGCCCAAATTGGATCCGCTATTTAGGGCCGATTACCTGACTCGCACTCAGATTTTGTGCCGTCTCGGCCTGGACCCGGAGCGCCCGACGGTGCTGTTTGCCCCCACGTATAAACCCACTTGCATCGATCGTGTACGGGAGTCGATTATCGAGGCCACTCGCGGCTACAATCTGATTATTAAATTGCATCAATACAGCTGGCGGGGCAAGTACGCGCCGCACTGGCATCACACGATTTACGAACGAGCTGTGATCCAGACGTCGCATGCGGTGCTGATTCCGGTGGACGATTACAATATCCTTCCGTATATGCATGCGGCGGATACCCTGCTCAGTGAAGCATCGAGTACCATCTTTGATTTCCTCGCCCTGGACAAAACCGGTATCATCTTTGTGCTGCCCGATGAGGTGTTGCGGCATCACAATGGCGAACCGCTATTGTCTGAAGATCCGCAACAATTTTTGTCGGGGGCGTTTCTGCACATCCATCACCCGGATCAAATTCGCGATGCGATTGCCGCGGCCCTGACCCCTGATCCCGAGCGGCGCCGTATGGCTCTGCAGTATCGGGACGCGTATTTTTATGGTCTGGATGGTCAGTCGGCGCTTCGCACCAAGGCGAAAATCGAGCGGTTGCTCGATGAAGGGGGGCATCTCAATGACCCACAAGAGCGCCCGTGGTTGAGGAGACGAAAATGGGCGAGGCCATCAGGGACCTATATCACCGTACGGCCTTGAGGATGGAGGCGATGTTGTGATCGCAGTGGTGGATCGATGTTTCCAAGGGCGGCGTCCTAAAGTCTTAGTTGTTGGCGATATTATCTGCGATGTCTATCTCTATGGCACGGTGAACCGCATTTCGCCGGAAGCGCCGGTGCCGATTTTTGAGTGCGGGGAGCGGCGTCCTGTGTTGGGCGGGGCGGCCAATGTGGCGGCGAATTTACAGGCTTTTGGGTGCGAGGTCTCTCTGGTAGGGGTGGTGGGTTCAGATCCTGCCGCTCAAGAGATTCGCATGCTGCTAGAGAAGCAGGGCATTGCCACCACCTGGCTGGTGGAGGACCCGTTGCGGCCCACGACGGAAAAGACCCGCTTGGTAGCACCACAGCAAATGTTGCGGTTAGACCGGGAAACCCGGCAGCCGCTCGATCCCGAGATTTGGGAAGTGGTGGTGGATCTCGTCGGCGCGTTAGTGCCACAGGTGGATGGGGTGATTTGCTCGGATTACCATAAAGGGGTTTGTATACCGGAGGTGTTGGAGCCGCTATTGGCCCGGGCTCGAGACGCGGGGCGGCCGGTGGTGGTGGACCCGAAAGCGCGCGATTTTACCCACTACCGAGGGGCCACGGTGTTGACGCCGAACCGTCTCGAGGCGGAGCGGGCGAGTGGTCGGGTTCTCAACGACGAGGCCGAGGTGGAAGCGGTGGGCCGGTGGTTGTGCGAGCAGAGTCAGGCCGAAGCGGTGTTGGTGACGCGTGGGCCGGAGGGGATGTCACTTATTTCGCCTACCCGTGCACCGCTACACATTCTTTCCAATGCCCGTGAGGTGTACGATGGCACGGGGGCGGGGGACACGGTGATTGCCACCTTCACGATGGCTATGTTGAGCGGCTTGGACGTTGCCGATGCCGCGAGGTTGGCCAATACCGCGGCGGGGGTGGTGGTGGGCAAGATGGGCACCGCGGTGGTGACCCCGACAGAGCTGCGAACGGCTTGCGCACTCGAAGCGGCACCGGAATTGCGCAAGATACTGACGCGTGATGAGTTGGTCCGAGCTGTGCGGCAACACCGGCAGGCGGGTGAGCGTATGGTATTCACCAATGGGTGTTTTGATCTTTTGCACGTAGGCCATATGCGCTATTTGCAGCAGGCCCGTGCCCTGGGTGATCGCTTGCTGCTCGGACTCAATGACGATGCCTCGGTGCGGCGCTTGAAAGGCGATAAGCGCCCGCTCATTCCGCACGGGGAGCGGGCCAGTGTATTGGCGGCTCTTGCCTGTGTGGATTACGTCACGATTTTTAGTGAAGATACGCCTTTAGAGCTGATCGAGTGTGTGCGGCCCGATATCCTGGTCAAAGGTGGGGACTACACGCCGGCGACGGTGGTAGGGCGTGATGAGGTCGAAGCGTACGGTGGTGAAGTCGTGCTCGTGCCGTTTGTCGAAGGGATTTCGACGACGAACATTATTGACAGTGTGTTGCAACGCTATCATCGCTCGCCTTGATCGCGTGTAGAGAAAGCGCCTAAGATGACACCGGATGAATTTGAGGTCTTGCAGCGGGTGGAGACGTACTCCATTCACCAACGGCAGCACAAAGTCAGTATCCAGGATTTTATTGACCCTGCCGTTTGGCGGCGCGAGGGCGGGTTGCGGGGGCTGTTCCCGAGGGTGTTAAAGGGGCAGGAGATCACCGCGATTGTGGATCATTTTGTGGCTGCCCAACGCCAGGGACGCAGTTGTCTGATGGCGATGGGGGCCCATGTCATCAAGTGCGGTTTAAATCCGTTGCTGATTGATATGATGCGGCGCGGCTGGCTACACGGGTTGGTGCTCAATGGTGCGGGGGTGATTCACGATTTGGAAATTGCTCTTATTGGGGCCACCTCGGAAGAGGTGGCGCAAAATCTTGGCTCCGGCGCCTTTGGCATGGTGCAGGAGACACCACTCCTGATCCATGCTGCTCTCAAACAGTATGCCAGCGCCGAAGCCGGTATGGGCCTCGCCTTAGCACAGGCCGTGGCAGAGGGCGATTATCCCCATAAAGATTACAGTTTGTTGGCCTCGGCCTATCGGTATGGCGTGCCGGTCACCGTGCATGTGGCCATTGGCGCCGACACCATCCATATGCATCCCACCACCGATGCCGGGCTGCTAGGGCAGGCCACGTACCGGGATTTTCAACGTCTGACCCTGTTGCTGCGCGGGTTGCACGATGGCGGCTGTTACTGGAATATCGGCTCTGCCGTGATCCTGCCGGAAGTCTTTCTCAAGGCCCTGACCCTGTGCCGCAATACCGGCCATGCGGTGGAGCGGTTTACGACGATGAATCTTGATATGTTACAGCATTATCGGCCGGAGTTTAATGTCGTTCGGCGGCCCACCCAGGATGGGGGGCGCGGCTACGCTTTGACCGGTCATCACGAGATTATGCTACCCCTCCTTTATGCCCTCATTACAGAGGAGATGGAGCGTGGTTAATGTGCCCGTAAGTGTGTGCATCATTACTTACAACGAGGAAGCCAATCTGCCACGTTGTGTGGCCTCGGTCGACTTTGCGGACGAGATTGTGGTGGTGGACAGCTGCAGTACCGATCGCACCGTGGCGTTGGCGGCCGCCGCTGGGTGCCGGGTGATCGAGCAGCCGTTCCTGGGTTATGCGGCGCAAAAGAACGTGGCCGTGCAGGCGGCAGCGCATCAATGGGTGCTCTGTCTCGATGCGGATGAGTGGCTCTTGCCCGGCGCCGGTACGGTCATCCGGGAGGCCCTGGCCGCGCGCCGCCCGGAGGTGGCGGGCTATGCGCTGAATCGCCATACATACTACCTGGGGGATTGGGTCAACCACGGTGGCTGGTGGCCGGAATATCGCCTGCGCCTGTACGATCGCCAGCGGGGCGAGTGGGTTGACGATGGTCTGCACGAACATGTGGCGTTGAACGGGGCGGTGGCGCGGTTGGAGGTCGAAGTCGGCCATTTGAGCTACCGTGATATCACCCATCACCTCAGCAAAGTCAACACGTACACCAGTATACGTGCCGAGCATTGGCAGGCCCGCCATCGGGCCTCTGTCGGATGGCTCGAGTTGATCGGGCGGCCGTTGGGGCGCTTTTGTCGGATGTTTATTCTCAAAGGCGGCTGGCGCGAGGGATATCGCGGCCTGATCATTGCGTCGATCGGGGCGTTTTACGTGTTTGCCAAATATGCCAAGCTGTGGGAGTTACAGCATAGCTGTGGCCCGGGTCAAGTGGAGGTGGGAGTGGAGGTGAATGGAAAAGGCTCCGGTGCACGCGCGAAAAACGGCAGTGCCATGATGAAATAGAGAATCGACACGATTTCCGAATCGCCGAAATTGTATTCAAACAGGCCGGCGAACAGAAATCCGAGCACACATGCCAAGCTGCCGGCCACGAGGGCCTTGTCACGCCCGCCCGCCGCCTCTGTTTGACGATACTCGCACCATCCTCGCCACAAGAAGACCACCCAGATAGAGACCCAAAAGCCGATGCCGATCAGTCCTCGTTCTGCAGCGATGTGAACGACGTTATTGTGCAGGTGGCCCAGACGGCGTTCAGACTCAAAGGGGGAATCCGCAGCGCGGTAGCGCTTTTCCGTCTCCCGCATCATGCCCATGCCGACCCCTGTCCAAGGGTGATCCCGGAGCATGGCGAGGCCACTGCGCCACATGGAAAACCGCTCCTGCACGCTGAGATCCTGCAAATTGCCAAAACTCCGGATCCGGTTTTGCACCGTGGCCGGCGCCAGCGCGAACGAGATCACGCACAAAAGCGGCAGCCCGAGCAGAAAGGCCCGATGCCTGAGGGTGAGTAGAAGCGGACAAGCGATGAGAAAGCCCAGCCAGGCGTTGCGGGTCTGGGTGCCGACGAGGGTGATGAGGAGGATGATAAAGGCCGGTACGAGCCAGAACCAGTGACGAGAGGGCGGGTGGAATAAAAGCTGACTGAGGGCCAAGACGCAAAGCAACATCAGTTGCCCGCCAAAGGTCATGTAGGAGGTGGTGCCGGCAATGCGAAAGGTGGAGCCGTAGACAAAGGCTTGCGAGAGCCCGTAGAGGGCCGTGATCGTGCCCGCGGCAATGAGCAGACGCACGAGCAGGGTCGCACGGATTTCGGACCGCAGGGTGTTGAGGGCCAGATAGAACACCATCCATTCCAATAGATTGCGGCACTCGATCAGGCTGAGGAAGGGGCTGGTAGCGGTGAGCGTCGCCAAAAGTGAGGCCAGGGCGAAACCACAGATCGGGGTGAGCAGGGGCAGATGCGGGCGATGCGGGTTGAGATAAAGTTGTAACAGCCAACCTAAGATCGCCAGAATATAAGCCGTTTGCATCAGGCTGATCGACACCGGAGCCGCACCCAGAAACACGATCAGGGCGATGTCTGTGAGACGGTCAAGGGGAGGCCATAACCTGCTTTGGCAGTTCGGCGGCATCCGATCGATTGGTGGGCCGTTTGAAAAAAGCGATCTCAACATGATTCCTAAGGTTGTGGTCGGATCTCTGTGGTTTGGCGACACCGGTCTCGGCGTGCAAAACCTGCGTCATTATAGTATTCTTGACGTCGTGAGAGTCAAGAGTTTTATGTATTCGGGGTTGATGCCTCGCTGACCTATCTACTTGTACAAATGCTATAGATTAACTATGAAAACGTACCGCCGCTTAGTGACTTACATCGCCCCTTATCGCGTGTACTTGGCCATGTCGATTGTCGCCGGCCTGGTGGTTTCGGGGTTGACGGCGATGGCCGCGCTTTTAGTCAAACCGGTTCTCGATGATATTTTTGTGCGTCAAGACGCCGCCAAGCTCTATTTTTTCCCCCTGCTGATCATCGGGCTCTACGCTGTGCGCGGATTGTCCCAATATGTCCATTCTTATTCTATACAGCTCCTCGGCCAACGCGTCGTTCGGGATCTCCGCAACGAATTGTTTGCGCATATGCAGTGGCTGCCGCTGGCTTATTTCCACCGGCACCACACCGGCACCCTGATGTCGCGCATTATTCATGATATCAGCCTGATGGAACAAGCGGCGAGCACGGCGATCACCAGCCTGTTGCGCCAAAGCGTCACCATGCTCGCCTTGATTGGGGTGGCCTTTTACCGGGATTGGTTTCTGGCGACGTGTGCGATCTTGGTGTTGCCGCTGGCGAGCTTTTGCGTCGTGGAGATCGGTCGGCGATTGCGGCGTTTGAGCCGGCGCTCTCAAGAGGAAATGGGCCGCTTGAGCATGTTATTGGAAGAGGTGCTCAGCAGTATTGCGGTGGTCAAAGGGTTTGGCCGAGAGACCTACGAGAGCGAGCGGTTTGAGAGGCGCAATACCGCGTATTACGAGTTGATGATGCGGTCGGTACGCGTCGGGGAAATCGGCTCGCCGATCATGGAGGGACTCGGGGCGCTCGGGGTCGCCGCGGTGGTGTTTTACGGGGGGCAGCAAGTGATGGCCGGGACCACGACCCCGGGCACGTTTTTTTCTTTTTTAACGGCAGTGTTAATGTTGTATGAACCACTGCGCAAGCTCAGCCGGGTCAACAGCATCCTACAGGGCGCGGCAGCGGCGGCAGAACGCGTGTTTACGCTGCTTGATACGCCGATTGAAACCGCTGGTGAAACGGATAAACCGGCTACCGGGCCCCTGTGCGAGGAACTGGTGTTTAAGGAGGTGGCGCTACGCTACCAGGCGGAGAGCGCCCTGGTGTTGCAAGATATCAATCTGCGCGTCCGCGCCGGAGAGATGGTGGCCCTGGTGGGGATGAGCGGGGCGGGCAAGTCTTCCCTGGTCCAACTTCTACCGCGTTTTTTTGAACCGTCCCGGGGCTGTATTACCATGGATGGCATCGATATTAGCCAGGTGTCCCTGACCTCACTGCGCGATCAAATCGGCCTGGTGTCGCAGGATGTGGTGTTGTTTGACGATACCTTGCGCAACAATATCCTCTACGGGCAGCCGGCCGCTTCGGAAGGCCAAATGCAGGCGGCGGCAAAGGCGGCCTACGTGGATGATTTTGCCATGCATTTGGCCGAGGGCTACGACACCCTCATTGGGGAGCGGGGAGTGAAGCTTTCCGGAGGGGAGAAGCAGCGTGTGGCAATTGCTCGGGCGGTGCTGCGCAATGCGCCTATTTTAGTGCTTGACGAGGCGACGTCGGCGCTCGATAGCGCCTCGGAGCAAGTGGTCCAACAGGCCTTGTCACATTTGATGCAGGATCGCACCACGTTTGTCATTGCCCATCGGCTCTCTACCATCCGCCATGCGGATAAGATCGTCGTCCTACATGACGGGCGCATTGTCGAGATGGGCAGCCATGCCGCGCTGCTGGAGCGTGACGGGCACTACAGACATCTCTATGAGCTGCAGTTCAGACTGCAAGAGCGGCCCGCTTTGACGCCAAGCGCGGGCTTTGAGCCGGGGTCGGGCCGCGGCCTAATGGCGGAATGCTGATCCCGATGTCACTGCTCAGCCGCTATGTTTGCCGTATCTTTGCGCAGTATTTCGGCCTTGGCTTGAGTGTCTGCGCGGGACTGTTTTTCCTCATTGAGCTGTTTGATCGCATTGATAACTTCATCGACTATCACGCCTATTGGGTCGATGTGGTTTTCTATCTCTTGCTTCGCCTGCCGGATATCCTCTATCTCACGGTCCCTGTCGCGTGCTTATTGGCGTCTGTCTTGACGTTTAGCGTGCTGAATAAACACAATGAAATTGTGGCCATGCGGGCGGCCGGAGTGGCACCCTTGCGTCTGGTCATACCGCTTTACGCCTTGGGCGTGGCGGCGTGTGGCCTGTTGTTGGTCGCGCAAGAGTACGTGTTGCCATACACCGGCCGTACCGAGCGCCAGGTCTGGCGCACTCGCATTCAAGGGAAAGCCGATGCCCGTTTGGGAGCGTACAAGACGGACGGCATTTGGTATCGGAGGTCGAATCGGATTTGGCAGGTGCGCCACAGTGATGTGCTGGAGCAGCGGCTGTCATGGGTGAGCATTTATAAAATGACGCCGGAGGGCAATATTCGTCAACGCATTGATGCACAGGAAGCGCATTGGGACGGAACGGGTTGGCGCCTGCGCCAGGGGACGGTGCGGACGTTTTCCGTCTCCGCACATTTTGCCACTGCGCCGCAGTATTTTACGGAGCGGCGGTTTGACTTTCCCGAGCGCCCAACGGAAATAAGTACCTTGCCAAAAGGGCCGGACGAGATGGGCCTGCGTGAGAGCTTCGCCTATGCCAAACAAAGCCAACAGCAGGGGCTGGCTCAAAATGAGCGCCTCTACCTCGTGGCTTTCCATGGCAAATTGGCGTTTGCCACGGTCTGCATTATCATGGTGGGCTTTGGAGCCCCGATGGCGTTGACCTCCAACCGGAGTGGAGGAACGGCCCGAGCGATTGTCTTGACCCTGGTTTGTGGCTTCAGCTATTGGATCTTACATTCACTGGCCATGGCCCTTGGCCAAAGTGGCTATCTGCCACCTATTCTCGCCGCCTGGATGGGGAATGTGTGCTTTGGGACAGGGAGTCTTTATCTCGCGGTGCAAGCCCGCTGAGAGAGGCCCGAGGGCATCAGGTGCATTTTTCTCTTGACTTTGTTCGCCTTGAGGATGCCGGTGTATTCCTTCGAGCAATACTGGCCGCCGCGATCACTGTGGTGGTAGACGGGCGTCCCGTGCACAAGTGCCATCTTTAAGCGCGGTGGTGACGAGTACCGTCTCCATGCGCTCCTGTACCGCCCAGCCGACAACTCGGACCAGCGGGCGCATTTGAACAGAACCGGGCGGTTTTGAATTCTGAGTTGGCTTAAGTGCAAGAAGTAAACTTTTAGCACAGACCTCAAAAAGCTCCCAAAACTACGATAAAACCATAAAAATCAGTGCCAAAACCAGTGCATGAAC
>Ga0214472_10004395_pt1 | contig 14877 bp, 14 predicted proteins | sample RVTome_6_FD_207662 | JGI IMG/M metagenome (GOLD analysis project Ga0214472, IMG submission 207662) | Soil microbial communities from uranium-contaminated site in the Upper Colorado River Basin, Wyoming, United States - RVT140D175 | ecosystem: Environmental > Terrestrial > Soil > Contaminated >...
CCGCCGGCGTCTTGCTTGCCGCGATGACCGCCGTCGCCCTAGTCCTGCCGGTCGCGCGGGCTTCGGCCCCGCGCCACGTCCCGCCTCCGCTGCCGCCGCCGGCCGGCAAAGATGCTCCCGGCTTGCCGCCGCTGCCGGAGGTGTCGCCGCGCAACGCCAGCTACACGATCGAAGTGCGGCTCGACCCCGAGAAGCGGACGCTCACCGGCTCGCTGGTGCTCGACTGGAGGAACACGAGCGAGCAGGCGCTCGCGAGCTTCCCCTTCCACCTCTACTGGAACGCGTTCCGCAACAACCTCTCGACGACCGCCCGGGGCGAGGGCCGGCGCGCGCCCGCCGAGCGCATGAAGGACGAGCGCAGCTTCGGCTGGATCTCCGTGAAGAGCGTCCGGCTGCTGGGCGAGGTCGAGGAGGACCTGACGCCCACGCTCACATACCTGAACGAGGACGGGAACACCGACGACCGCAGCGTGATGCAGGTGCGGACGTCCGCGCCCGTCGCCCCGGGCGGGAGCGCCCGCTTCCGGATCGAGTGGGAATCGAAGATCCCGCACGGCAGCGTCGGACGCGCGGGCTTCGTCCACGACTACCACTTCATCGTGCAGTGGTTCCCCAAGATCGGGGTGTTCTGGAAGGGGCAGTGGAACTGTCACCCCTTCTACACCTGGACGGAGTTCTTCAGCGACTTCGGCGTCTACGACGTGAAGCTCACGCTGCCGCGCGGCTTCGTCGTGGGCGCCACCGGCCGGCTGGAGTCGAAGACGGAGAACCCCGACGGCAGCGAGAGCTGGCGCTTCGTGCAGGAGGACGTCCACGACTTTGCGTGGACCGCGAGCCGCCGCTTCCTCGAGCGGCGCGCGCGCTTCGAGGACGCGGGCTATCCGCCCGTCGAGATCCGGCTGCTGCTGCAGCCGGAGCACGCCCACCTGGGCGGCCGCTACCTGGAGGCGACGAAGATCGCTCTCCGCACCTACGGGACCTGGTCGGCTCCCTATCCCTACCCGCAGATCACGGTCGTCGATCCGGCCTGGGGCTCGGCCTCGGGCGGGATGGAGTACCCGACGCTCTTCACGGGAGGCGCGGCGGTGCTCGCTCCCGAGGAGCTGCAGAGCCCGGAGGGCGTCACGATCCACGAGGCCGGCCACCAGTTCTGGTACGGGCTCGTGGCCAACAACGAGTTCGAGGAGGCCTGGCTCGACGAGGGCTTCAACAGCTACATGACGGCGAAGGCGAGCGACCACTCGCTCGGCCCCGAGGGCTGGGGCCGCCGCTTCTTCGGCGCCGACCAGGGGCGCGGCGCGCGAAACGGCTGGCCGTTCGTGGCGCCGGGCGTCGCGATTCCGCGCGGCAGCGAGAACCTCCCCGGACTGCGGCAAGGCGGCGAAGCCGACGTGATGGCGAAGAAGGCCTGGACCTACCGCGACGGCGCCTCCTACGGCCTCAACTCGTACGGCAAGCCCGCGCTCGTGATGCAGACGCTCGAGGGCTTGCTCGGTGAAGAGACGATGCTCAAGGTGCTCCGGAGCTACGCGCGGCGCTGGCGCTTCGGGCATCCCACGACCGAGGACTTCCTGGCCACGGTCGACGAGGTCACGGGCGGCGGCTGGCGCTCGTACTTCAACGAGACGTTCTTCTCCGGCGACCTGTGCGACTACGCGGTCGAGGTCAAGAACGAGCCCGCGCGCATGCCCGCGGGGTTCTTCCCAGGCAAGGACGGCACGCTCGCGTACCAGGCGGCGCCCAAGAAGAAGCGCAAGAAGGCCGGTCCCGACGCCGAGCGCTTCGAGTCGCGCGTGACGATTCTCCGCCACGGCGAGGTGCGGCTGCCGGTCGAGCTGCGGGTCGAGTTCGAGGACGGCCGGGTCGTGAACGAACGCTGGAACGGCCGCGACCGCTGGTACCGCTTCCGTTACGAGGGAGCGAAGGTGGTGCGGGCCGCGATCGACCCGGGGCGCAAGATCGCGATCGACGTCGATCCGTCCAACAACGAGTGGATCGCCGACGAGCGTCCCGCGCGCCGCGCGGCCACGAAGTGGGCCGCACGCTATCTCTTCTGGCTCCAGAACCTGCTGGAGCTGCACACGGTCGTGGGGTAGCGACATGCTCGCGTCACTGCGCGATGGAGGCCGTTCGCTCGGGCTCAACTGGGGCCTGATCGTGCTGGTCCTGGTCACGAACCTCGGCTTCGCCCTGGTGCTCGCCGTACCGCTCGCGTTCCAGCTCGAGGGAGAGCTCGAGAACCGCGGCGCCTCGAGCGCGATGATGTACGGCTTCGACTACGACTGGTGGAGCCATTGGTCCGAGCGGCAGGAGGGCCCCGAGTCGGCGCTCGGGCCCGAGCTCCTCGGCACCGGCTTCGCGCTCAAGAACCTCGAGCTCCTGCTCAAGGGGTGGCTGCCCGCCGGCCTTTTCGCCCGGGGTGCGGATCGCCCCCTGGTCGACCCGATGATTCTCGCGCTGGGCCTCGTGTATCTGGTGCTGCAGGCCTTCCTGACGGGCGGCATCACCTCCATCTTCCGCCGCCCGCGCGGAGGCTGGACGCTGCGCGGCCTGGTACACGGCTGCGGCTTCTACTTCGGCCGCATGCTCCGGCTCAGCCTGCTCGCGATCGGCGCCGTGGGGATCGTGTTCGCGCTCAACGCTCCCTTCGCCAGGTGGCTGGACGGCCTCGCGCGCGAGGCGGTCTCGGGCCGCACGGCGCTCGTGATCACGCTCGGGCGGCACGCGCTGCTGCTCGTCGCGCTGCTGCTGGTGCACATGGTCTTCTCCCACGCCCGCGTGCTGATGGTGCGCGAGGAGCGGCTCTCCGCGCTGCTCGCGACCTTGTCGAGCCTCGGGTTCTGCACCCGGCGCCTGCTCCCCGCCTTCGGGCAGTACCTCGCCCTGGCGGCCGTCGCCGTGGCGCTCGTCGCGGTCTTCGCGGTCGCCGACTCGTGGCTCACGGTGATCGGCTACCGCAGCCAGCTCGTGGCGCTCGTGCTGTTCGAGGCCTTCGTGGCCGCGCGCATCGCTCTCAGGCTGTGGCTCGTCGCATCGCAGCTCGAGCTGCAGCGCTCGCTCGCCCCCAGGCCCTGATCCCATGAGCGTCGACGCTGCGAGCTTCCGCCGCACGCTGGGCCAGTTCGCGAGCGGCGTGACGGTCGTGACCACGCGCGACGCCTCCGGCCAGACGCTCGGTCTCACGGTGAGCGCCTTCTGTGCGGTGAGCCTCGAGCCGCCGCTGGTGCTCGTGTGCATCGACCACCGCTCGGAGGCGAACCGCGGCCTGCGCGAGAGCGGCCTCTTCGCGGTGAGTGTCCTGGCCGACGACCAGGAAGACGTGTCGCGGCGCTTCGCGGCGCCGGGTGCTCACAAGCTCGCGGGGTTCCCGTTCCTGGACAGCCGGCTCGGATTGCCGCTGGTGCCGGGTGCCCTGGCGCACGTCGAGTGCCGCGTACGCTCGTTCCACGACGAGGGCGACCACGCGGTGTGGGTCGGCGAGGTGCGCGGCGCCGCCGCGCACCCCGGCAGGCCGCTCGTCCACCACGGCGGCGGCTACCGGCGGCTGGTCCCGGACGAAGACGCTGGCAAGGCCGGCGGCGATCGGTTATAAAGACGTGTCGGGAATACCAACCTTCCAGAACCCAAAGAGAAGAGAGAGCGAGGAAAGGAGCAGAAGGGACGCCCCTTCGCGCACCATGGCCGAAAACGTGCTGATGCCCGAGATGAGCTGGACCGAGGTGGAGCTGGCGCTCAAGGACCGTCCGATCGCGCTCGTCCCGGTGGGCAACACCGAGGCTCACGGTCCGCACCTGCCGGTGGCCACCGACACCGTGATAGCGATCGAGATGGCACGCCGCACCGCGGTCAGGCTGAAGCAGCGGGGGCTCCACGCCCTGATCGCTCCGCCCGTGACGTTCTGCGTGTCCGAGCTGGGAACGGCCTTCCCCGGGACCGTCAGCCTGCCGCCCGACACGGCGGCGGCGCTCGTGCGCGACGTGTGCGTCTCGCTCGCGAAGCAGTTCCGCGCGGTGGCGCTCGTCAACGTCAACCAGGAGCCGGCCAACCTCGAGGTGCTGAAGCGGGCCACGGAAGAGGCCAAGAAGGCCGGCGCCTCGGTGTGCTTCACCGAGTTCCAGAAGAAACGCTGGATCGACAGGCTGGGAGCGGCGTTCGCCGCGGGCGACCACGCCGGCAGCTTCGAGACCTCGCTGATGCTGGCCGCAGCACCCGCCACGGTGCGCGAGAAGGAGCGCATCAGCCTGCCCCCGATGGACCCGCTCGGCCCGGCGCTCAAGAAGGGCGCCAAGTCGTTCGCCGAGGCCGGGGGCGAGGACGCCTACTTCGGCGACCCCACCGCAGCGAGCGTCGAGGAGGGCGAGGCGCACTTCACGACCCTCGCCGACATCCTGACGCTGTCGATCATGGAGCACCTGGGCAGCAAGGCCTAGCTGTCCGTGGCTCTGGTTGGGGTAGTCTTGTCGTAAGGCCATGGCCGACAAGCTGACGCCGCTTTCCCTCGATTCTCAGGAGCCGAAGCAGCCTTCGCGAGGCACCCGTGGCAGCTTCGTCCTGCTCTTCTTCCTCGTGCTGCTCGGGGGTGTGGGTTACCTCGTCCGCGAGGCACTGCGGAAGATGGAGGCGATCGAACAGCAGCTGGCCACCCTCTCGGCCAGGACGGATCAAGCAACCGCTCTCTCGCGGCAGGCGATTGAGCGAGCGGGCGCGGCCGAGGCTTCGGCCGGGGCGGCGGCCGCGGGACGGCAGCTGGCCGAGGAACAGACGACGCTCGCCCGCGAGGAGGCCGGAGCAGCCCGTGAGGAGGCCGGAGCGGCCCGTGAGGAGGCCGGAGCGGCCCGCCGCCAGGCCGGGAGCGCTCTCGAAACGGCAGCTCGCGCTCAGGTCGAGGCGGACCGCATTCGCAAGCAGGCGGAGGCCGAGGTCAACCGCTTGGAGCAGGCCCTCGGTCAGATCGCGGAGACGCGGCGCACCGCGCTCGGTCTGGTCATGAACCTCGGGAGCGACTACCTGAAGTTCGAGTTCGACAAGGCCGAGCTGCGGCCCGAGGATCGCGAGCTGCTGAGCCGCATCGCCGGCATCCTCATGACGGCGAAGGACTACTCCATCTCCGTCAACGGACACACCGACGACGTCGGGAGCGAGGAGTACAACCAGAAGCTCTCTGAGCGTCGCGCCCAGTCAGTGCGCGACTACCTCGTGAAGGCCGGGCTGTCGCCGGACATCCTGAGCGTCACCGGGCATGGGAAGTCGCGTCCCCTGGCGCCGGGCACCTCCGAGCAGACCCGTGCGCGGAACCGACGCGTGGAGCTCGGCATCGCCCACATGCGGATCCTGTCCGGGAAGCCCGGCACGCCGTAGGCGTCCACGCCCCGGATCATTCGCGAGGCCGCGTGATGCTCCGAGCGAATGATCCGTTCTGGAACGGTCAGACGGCCCATGAGGAACCTCTGCTGAAGCCCGACATTGTGTGAGAGCGCGGATGCGTCGTTGGCTACTTCTTCTCCGGCCCCGGGAAGAGCCGCAGGTTCATGTTGTCGGCGGCGATGTCCGTGAGGTCTACCACCGCGGCGGCGTTGACGCCGATCGCGATCGCGATGCTCTCCGAGATCTCCTCGCGGCTGGCGCCGAACTTCAGCGCCTTCTTGATGTGGCCCTCGAGGCAGCCCTGGCACTTCGCGGCCAGGCTCGCCCCGATCGCGACGAGCTCCTTGGTCTTGCGGTCGAGCGCCGAGGGCTTGTAGGTCTCCTTGTAGAACTGGAAGTAGCGCTCGCGGAAGCGCGGCTCGACCATGGTGTACGAGGTCGGCTGGGGCCGCGGCTCGCCCTCTTCGTCTTCCGGGAACGGCTGGTGATGGTGCGGCTTCTCGTCGCTCACTGTGCTTGCCTCGTCTCCTGGCTCGGAGAGCCTCTCACTGCGCCGCCACGGGTGTGGCCGCGCTCTGCCCCGCCGCTTGCAGCACGACGGCCGCCGCCGCCTCGTAGGCCGCCGTCCCGTCGCGCCACGCCCCGCCGTGGCTCTTGCCCGGGACGATCAACACCTCCGCCTCCGGCCCCGCGGCCGCCTTGAGATCGAAGGCGATCTCCTTCGGCATGCGTCGATCGTCGGAGTTCGCCACGAACAGCACCGGCCGGCCGCGCAACCGGGCCGCCGCGGCCTCCACGTTCGACGCGCCCGGGTCGAAGCCTCCGCGCCGGCCCATCCAGAAGATCGCGAGGTCCGTGACCGGCCAGCTCGGCACGAGGCGCAGCCACCAGCGGAAGCCGCGGAAGAGGCGCAAGTGGTGCCTCACCGTGTCGTCCAGCGAGCGGAAGCTGCTGTCGCAGATGACGCCTCTCACCTCGGGGTCGTCCGCAGCCGCCAGCACCACCGAGGCTCCGCCGAGCGACACGCCCCACAGCACCAGCGGCCCGCGGGCGCGCTCGCGCGCAAAGCGCACGGCGGCTTCGACGTCGTCCTTCTCCTTGACGCCGAAGGTCGTCGCTTCCCCGCCGCTCGCCCCGTGGTGGCGCAGGTCCAGCAGGATCGCGTTCCAGCCGGCCGAGTGGACGAAGGGCACGCGCTTCACCATCTCGAGCCGCGACCGGTTGAGGCCGTGGACCATCACGACGGTCCCCCGCGAGCTCGCGGCCGGCACCCACCAGGCCTTGAGCTCGGTCCCGTCGGCGGCCCGAAAGGCCACGTCCTGGTACGCCAGCTCGAACGAGGCCGGCGTCAGGTGGGCGTTCTCCTTGTCGGGGAACTGGAAGCGCCGTGTCGTGGCGAGCCCCGCGAGCCAGTAGGGCACGAAGCCCACGACGAAGACCAGGAAGGCCGCGACGGCCGCGACCGCGACTCTCTTCAGCCAAACCCGCCACATCGAGCCCGCGCCCCCCTTGGAAAGTGGCCCATGATAGTCGCAACGGCGGACAAAAAGCGGGGGAGCGTTCGGCTCGACACGACGGCCGCGGCCCGGAACCTCTCTGGGGGCAGTTGATCGGTCCCGGCGCGCCGTCACCCCGTCGACAGCCTCGCGCTCCCCCGTCCTACCCCTTTCTACGCTCGGGGCGCACGGTAGTTTCGAGCTGGCGCGTCAAAGGTTGTCACGGGCGCTCGCGCAGGGTTTCGAGCCGTGCGCGGCACGGCTTTCTCTCGCGCCGCCCCCACTCGTCCGCGTAGACCGCGGGAATCCAAACGCCTGGCTCGCCCGCGCGGCGGCCCGCGAGAGCGGGTACGAAGTCGCGCTCTCGTTCGCCCGCGCAGATCGCGTCGAGCGGGCGCGTGACGGCGGCCGCCCGTGCCAGCGCCGCACGCGTGGTCTCGCCGAGCTGGCCGGAGGCGAACCAGCCGTGCACACGCACGACCAGGAGCAGCGCGGCCAAGCCCGCCAAGCCCGCGGCGGCTCGTGCCGCGCCCGCGCGGCGTGGGGCCGCCTGAAGCAAGCCGAGCGGTGCGAGCGCCGCGAGCACCAGCCCCAGCGCGAAGGGCGGCAGCTGCTGCGCCCAGGCCGAGATCCCGGTGGCGACCGAAAGCGCCTCGCGCGCCGAGATCGCCCGGGCGAGCGGCCCGAGGCCGGGGGCCGCGAGAACGAGCGCGAGCAGGAGCGCGAGCGCGAGGCGCCTCGCCGAGGGGCGGATCGGTCGAGGGCGCCCGAGTGTCACGAAGCCGACGAGGCCGACGGCGACGGCGGCGAGCAGGGGCTGCGCGAGGGCGCCCGCGGCGAGCAGCAGGGCCGCGGCCACGGCCGAGGATCGCGACACGTGACCGAGAAGGAGCGCCGCGGCGGGCAGCAGGAAGCCCAGCGCGAGGAGCGCCTCGCCTTCGCCCCAGAAGGACACGAGCCCCGGCCAGGGCGAAGCGGCGAGTGCGACGAGGGAACCGAGGGCCGCCGCCGGCGCAGGCGCCCAGGTGGCGTTGAGCGCGAACAGGCCGACCAGCAAGAGTCCCGCGGCCACGGCGACGACCCACAGCAGCGCCGGCCCGGGGTCGACGCCGGTGAGGAGCGAGACGTCGGCCGCCAACGTGGCGAGCGCCGGGGCGTGGGCGCCAACCGGCTCGAGCGGCAGCAGGGGCTCGAAGCTCGCGGGGATGCCGTCGCGCCAGACGAGAAGGCGCGCCGTCGTGGTCTGGAACGCGAGCCGGGGCCCGGGGGCGTGGTGCCAGAGCGGCAGAGGGGCCATGAGAGCGAGTGCCGTGGCGAGCACGACGAGCGATGGCGCGGAGGCGAGCGGCGGGGACCCGAGGCCCGGCCGCGCCGGGCGCACGTTCGCGGGCGGCGGCTGCCAGCCGGGCGGAGGCGCCAGCGCGTGCTTCGGCACCAGGCGCAGCAGCGCGAGCAGGAACGAGGCGGCGAGACCGGCCAGGACGACGCGGCTGCGACCGGGGCCCGCGAAGGGCGGCCACCAGGCGCCGAGCGTCCAGAAGGCGAGCGAGAGCGGGGCCACCGCCGTCCACGGGGCGCGCACGACGAGGAGCCCCGGCAGCAGCACGAGCGCCAGGGCGAAGAGGGCCATCGCCGCGCATTCTACGTTCCCCGCGCGCGGGGCTTCGGGTAGGATGGCTTCGCGAATGACCCGCGCGAACGGCCGGCGCGCCGTCTTGTTCGACTGGGACGGCACCCTCGTCGACTCCGCCGAGCGGACGTTCCGCTGCTACGAGCAGGTCTTCTCGCTGCACGGGATCGCGTTCGACCGCGCGGCGTTCGAGCGCAGCTACTCTCCCGACTGGTATCGCACCTACGAGCAGGTCGGCCTGCCACCCGATTCGTGGTCCGACGCCGACGCGCGCTGGAACGCCTGCTACGACACCGAGCCGAGCCGGCTCGTCCCCGGGGCGCGCGCCAGCCTCGAGCGTCTCAAAGGCGCGGGGCTCGTGCTCGGGGTCGTGTCGAGCGGCGACGGGGCTCGAGTGCGCGGCGAGATGGCGACGCTCGACGTGGCTCGGCTCTTCGCGACCGCGGTGTGTGGTGGCGAGACCGCGCGCCGCAAGCCGCACCCGGAGCCGCTGCTCGTGGCCCTGGAGCGACTCGGCCTCGCACCCGGGGAATGCGCCTACGTCGGCGACAGCCCCGAGGACGTGACGATGGCGAAGGCGGCGGGCGCTTACGCCGTCGGCATCCCCGGGGGCTTCCCGAACCGGCAGGCACTCACGGCCTCGGAGCCCGATCTTCTGGTCCCGAGTCTCGACGCGGCGGTCGAGGCGCTCATCGGCTAGCCGCTACTTCCCGAGCGCCGCTTTCAGCAGCCGCAGTTGGACCGTGGCGGCGTTGCGCACCTCGAGGTGGCGGCTCTCGCGGAGCAGCTCCTCGAGATACTCGATGTCGGTGTCGCGGCGCATCTGGCGGGCCAGGATCTGGCCGATGTGACGATCCCCGGCGAAGGCCTTCAGCCGGTTGGGGTCGCGGATCTTCTTCGCGGCTTCCTGGCGCACGAAGAAGTGCCGGTGGCTCTGCACCACGGCGACGAGCTCGTCGTCCTGGGAATGGTCCGCGGGCAGCGACTCGATGCGGAAGACGAGCTCGTCGTCGCTCTCGGCCAGCCAGCCGGTGTCGCCCGCGGCTGGGCCCGCCGCGAACGGCTGCCGGAGGTCGGACATCCAGGCTCAGATGATCGAGGCCGCGCGGCGCAGGAAGCCCTCGACCAGGGAGTCGAGCGCCTGCTGCTCGGAAGCGCCCGCTCCGTCGAAGCTCACGCCGAACACGAACCCGCCGCGCTCCTCGGGACGCGCCCAGCGCACGACGGCGGGAAGCCGGAGCGCGATCGGCTGGCGCGCGACGCGGAGCTCGACGGTCAGGCTCGCGCCGACGGCCGGAGGCTCCACGTCGGTGTGCACCCGCCCGCCGTGGCGACTGATGTCGCTCAGGAAGCCGGGCACGCGCGCGTCGGCCACGACGTAGCGGCACGGGGCCACGAACGGCTGAATCCGCTCGGAGCGCCGCCGGTTCTGCTGAACGCTCATAAGGCCTCGGACCGCCGCTCAGGGCCTACGGGCCCTCGGGAGCCGCCGTCCTGGCCTCTTCGCCGGCCACGGAGTTGAGCAGCGCCTTCAACTCCTTCCCCATCTTGAAGTAGGGGATTTTCTTCGGCGGCACGTCTACCTTCTCGCCGGTCTTGGGGTTGCGCCCCTTGCGCGGCGCCCGGTTCCTGAAACGGAACGACCCGAAGCCGCGAATCTCGACTTCCTGGCCGTTTTGCAGCGCGGAAACGATGCTGCGCAGGGCGGCTTCGACGATGATCCCCGCCTGCACCTGTGTGATGTCGAGGCGCTTCGCCACCACGCCGATCAGGTCTGCCTTCGTCATTGCGGTTCGAGCGGGCTCGACCATGTCCAGAAAGCTCCGTGACCTCCCGATCTGAGACGGGAAGGACGGCGGATTCTATCCCGTCGAATCCCCCGAAGTCAAGGAAACCGCGGGGGATAGCCGGTCAGTCCGGGGCTGCCGCGAAGTAGCGCCGAAAGGGCGGGTCAGGCGTTCGCGCGCTTGCCGAGGCCGACCGGGCGCTGCGTGGGCTTCTGCGCGATCGCGCCGAACGTCTTCTCGAGCGCCTTGTCGACGCGCTCCTCGACGGCCGTGCGCGTCTTGTCCTCGGCCTCGGCGATCTCGCTGACGAGCAGGAACTTGGCGCGCTCGAGCATGCGCTTCTCGCGGAACGAGAGCGCCTTGCGGCGCGAGAGGTACGTGAGCCCCTTGAGGACGACAGCCACCTCGTAAAGACTGCCCGTCCTCATCTTGTCGGAGTTTTCCTTGAAGCGGCCCTTCCAGTTCGCGACCTGATCGACCGTGCCGTCACCGAGCAGGGAGAAGATCTTACGGACTTCCGCGGGACGGATCACGGGGCGCAGGCCGACGCCGTCGGCGTTCTGCTGCGGCACCCAAACGCGCGAATCGTTCGCCAGGATACGCAGCTGGTAGAGGCTGATCTTTCCTCCGGGTATCGGCCGCGTCTGGATGCTCTCCACCACGCCGATCCCGTGATTGGGATAGATGACCTTCTCGCCGACCTGGAACTCCACGGTGACCTCTCTTTCCCTGGCCTGGTTGGGGGGGGGCTCCTGCGGGGAAGAACGACTCGAGATGACGACATTTTACCAAGCCGCGGGCCGGACAGCAAACGCTCAGGTCAGGGGGCGGTCGCGGTACTCCACGAGCGCTTCGACGCAGCGGTCCACTTCGTGTTCGTCGTTGTAGAAGTGGGTCGAGATGCGAAGACCCTCCGGCTTCTGGGTCACGTGGACGTCGCGCGCGAGCAGGTGAGCGCGCGCCGCTTCGGGCTGCGGGACGCGCACGAGCGTTTCGCCCGAGCGGTGCTCGCCGCCGGGCGAGAGCACCTCGAACGACTCGCGCACGAGGCGCGTCGTCAGGTACATGTTGAGCGTCAGCACGCGTTCGGCGATCGCCTCGATGCCGATCCCCGCGAGGTACTCGACGGCGGCCCCGAGCGCGAAGATCGGCCCGAACGGCGGGCAACCGAGCTCCGTGCGCGCGTGGCTCGCCAGCAGGCGCAGGTGCCGGTTGTCGAACGCGAACGGATCCTCGACGCTCATCCAGCCGACCGCGCGCGGCGGGCGCGCGGCGAGAAGCTCCCGGCTCACGTAGCAGAAGCCGGCCCCGAAGCCGGCGCCGAGCCACTTGTGGCCCGCGCTCGCGAGCGCGTCGATGCGGCTCTTGCGCACGTCGACTGGGAAGGCGCCCACCGACTGGCTGCCGCAGACGACGAAGTGGCGGCTGCCCTTGATGCGGCCGAAGCCGTCGAGGTCCTGGCGGCAGCCGTTCGAGAACTGCACGTGGCTGATCGCCAGCGTCGCCGCGTGGGGCGCCTGCCCCGCAGCGAACGATTCGAGGCGCAGCACGCCCTCGGCCGCGGCCACGAAACGGACCGCCACGCCGCGGTGGATCCACGGCAGCGTGACCGCGGGGAACTCGAGCTCGTCCGAGAGCACCGGCCCGTCGCGCTCGATCAGGTCGGCGATCAGGTTCATCCCCGCCGAGGTGTTGGGCACGAACGCGATCTCGTCCGGCTCCGCCCCGACGAAGCGCGCGACCTTGCGCCGGACCGCCTCGCGCCGCGCGAGCCAGGCGTCCCAGTGCTGATCGCCGCCCGTCTCGAGCTCGCGGTAGAAGCCGAGCACGGCCTCGCGCACCGGCCGCGGCGTGAGCGACGTGGCGGCGGCGTTCAGGTAGCACTTGCCCGCGAGCCCGGGGAAGTCGCTGCGCACCTCGTCCCAGAGGGTGGACATGGCGCGCAAGGATAGCGCACGTTCGTCGTACACTGGGCTCTGCTGCCCATAGCCGGAGTGGCGAAACTGGCAGACGCGCGGGACTCAAAATCCCGAGGGCTTCACGGCCCGTGTGGGTTCAATTCCCACCTCCGGCACCACGGCTTCAACGCCATAGTTCAAGACCTGACCCCCACTCTTGCCCATCGGCCCTCGCGGGGATAAGGTCCGCGCGTGCCGGACAGCGAGACGCCGCTCACGATACTCCACGACGACGGCGCGCTCGTGGCCGTGGCGAAGCCGGCGGGCGAGGCCGTGATCGCGGCGCGCGGCGAACCGCCGTCGGCATGCGTGCAGAAGCGGCTGGAGCGGCAGCTGCGGCGCCGCGTCTTCGTGGTGCATCGCATCGATCGCGATGCCTCCGGCGTCGTCGTGTTCGCCCTCGACGCGTCCGCTCACCGCGCGGCGAGCCTGGCCTTCGAACACCGCCGTGTCGACAAGCGATACCTGGCGTTCGTCGCGGGAGCCCTGGAGCCCGCCGAGGGAAGGCTCGACACGCCCTTGCACTCCGCTCGCAAGGGGAAGACGCGGCCCGCGCGCCCGGGCGAAGCCGGATCCCAGGCCGCGGTCACCGACTACGCCACGCGGCGGCGCTTCGCGCTCGGCGACCGCGTCGTGAGCCTGGTCGAGGTGCTTCCGCAAACGGGCCGCCACCACCAGATCCGCGTCCAGCTGCGCGCGGCCGGCGCGCCGATCCTGTTCGATCCGCTCTACGGCCGCGGCCTGATGCCCGCGGCGCTCGCGGAGGCTCCCTGCTCGCGTCTCGCCCTCCACGCCGAACGCCTCGAGATGCCGTCGGCCGACGGCACCGGGCGCCTCGCGATCGAAGCGCCGCTCGCGCCCGATCTCGAGGCGCTCGCCGCCTGGCTCGAGGGGCGATAGACTCGCGGCTCCTGGAGGTCGAAACGACGATGAGCCTGCTCCCGCGGCGCCCATTGGGCACGAACGGCCCCGAGATCACCCGCGTCGGATTCGGCGCCTGGGCCACCGGGGGGGGCGGCTGGTCATTCGCCTGGGGGGCGCAGGACGACGACGAGTCGATCGCCGCCATTCGTCACGCGGTCGCGAAGGGCGTCAACTGGATCGACACCGCCGCGGTCTACGGCCTCGGCCACTCCGAGGAGGTGGTCGGCCGCGCGATCGCGGACCTGCCCCGGGCGGAGCGGCCGCTCGTCTTCACCAAGTGCGGCCTGCGCTGGAGCGAGACCGACCCGATGGCGGTCTCGCTGCGCGACTCGCGGCCGGCGCGCGTGCGCGAGGAGTGCGAGGCGTCGCTGCGGCGGCTCGGAGTCGAGGCGATCGACCTCTACCAGTTCCACTGGCCCGACCAGACGGGAACGCCGCTCGCGGACTCCTGGGGCGAGATGGCGCGGCTCCAGGACGAAGGCAAGGTGCGCTTCATCGGCGTCTCGAACTACGACATGGCGCTGCTCGACGGTTGCGAGAAGCAACGGCACGTGCAGTCGCTGCAGCCGCCGTTCTCCATGATCCGCCGCGACGTCGCGGCGAGCGAGATCCCCTGGTGCCGGACGCACGGCGCCGGTGTGATCGTCTACAGCCCGATGCAGTCGGGCCTGCTGACCGACGGCTTCACGGCCGAGCGCGTGGCCGCCATGCCGCAGGACGACTGGCGCCGCCGGGCGCCGCACTTCCAGGAGCCGAACCTGGGCCGCAACCTGGCGCTGCGCGACGCGCTCGGGCCCACAGGCGCGAAGCACGGCGTGTCGGTCGCGACCGTGGCGGTGGCCTGGACGCTCGCCTGGCCCGGCGTCACCGGCGCCATCGTCGGGGCGCGGAGCCCGCAGCAGGTGGACGGCTGGATCGCGGCCGCGGGACTCCGCCTCGACTCCGACGATCTCGCGGCGATCGCCGCGGCGATCGAGCGCACCGGTGCCGGCTCCGGGCCGCTGCGGCCCGCTTGAGCGACCCGGTCGATCCTTTTCGGGCCTTCTACGCATCGCTCGAGGCGCGCCACCTCGCCGAGCTCCGCTTCCCCGAGGTGAGGCGCGCGCTGCAGGCGCTGTCGTCGCTCTACGTCGAGCGGCGCGAGCGGATGGCGGGCGGAGGCGCCCTCGAGGGGCGCGGCAAGCGCGCGGCCTTCGCGCTCTACTACGGCCCGCTGCACTTCCTGCTGGTGCGCGAGATCGTCCGCGCGCTGGGGCCGGCGCTCGCGCCGCCCCGCCGCATCCTCGACCTCGGCTGCGGCATCGGCACGTCCGGCGCCGCCTGGGCGCTCGAGAAGTCGCCTCCCGCGACGGTCGAGGGTGTCGACGTGAGCGGCTGGGCGGTGGCGGAGACCCGTTGGACGCTGCGCCAGCTCGGGATACCCGGCGGAGCTGCGCGCGGCGACGCCGCGGCCGCGGAGCCGCCCGACCCGCGCACCGGCCTGATCGCGGCGTTCACGGCGAACGAGCTCGCGGAGCCGGTGCGCGAGCGGCTGCTGGCGCGGCTGCTCCGGGCGGCGGCCGCCGGCTCGCCGGTGCTCGTCGTCGAGCCGATCTCGCGGCGCGTGAGCCCGTGGTGGCCGGCGTGGCGCAAGGCGTTCTCGGCCGCGGGCGGCCGCGAGGACGAGTGGCGCCTGCGTCCGCGGCTGCCGCCCTCGCTCGCGCTCCTCGCCAAGGCCG
>Ga0214472_10004397_pt1 | contig 14876 bp, 14 predicted proteins | sample RVTome_6_FD_207662 | JGI IMG/M metagenome (GOLD analysis project Ga0214472, IMG submission 207662) | Soil microbial communities from uranium-contaminated site in the Upper Colorado River Basin, Wyoming, United States - RVT140D175 | ecosystem: Environmental > Terrestrial > Soil > Contaminated >...
GATCATCGCCGGCGAGCGGCGCTGGCGCGCGGCGCAGGTGGCCGGTCTGGCGACGCTGCCGACGCTGGTGCGCGACGTGGAAGACGAGGCCGCGCTGGCGATGGCCCTGATCGAGAACATCCAGCGCGAGGATCTGAACGCGATGGAAGAGGCGAGGGCGCTCAAGCGCCTGGTCGACGAGTTCGGCATCACCCATGCGCGCGCAGCGCAGGCGGTGGGGCGCTCACGCGCCGCGGTCAGCAACCTGCTGCGATTGCTCGAACTCAATGACGACGTGCGCGCCCTGGTCGAGGCGGGAGCGCTCGAGATGGGTCATGCGCGCGCGCTGCTGGCGCTGCGCGGGCCGCGCCAGAGCCAGGCCGCGACGCAGGTCGTGGCCCAGGGCCTGAGTGCGCGCGACACCGAGGCCCTGGTCAAGCGGCTGTTGGCCGGCGCGCCCGCAGCGCGCAAGCGCAGCGCGCCCGATGCCGACGTGCAGCGTCTGGAGCGCGAACTCAAGGAGCAGCTCGGCGCCCGCGTCGAGGTCCGCCAGCGACGCGGCGGACGCGGCGCGCTGGTGATTCATTACACGAGTCTGGATGAACTGGACGGGATCCTGCGCCACCTGCGCCCGGCGTGAGTGCGATGCGTGCCGGTTGCCGCTCGTCAGGGACGGACGATATACTGGACCGGTTGTGTTGCTGGCTCAGGTCGAAGTTTCCGATCCGGGACAGAGGGTAGCGACTTGGAGCGTGGCCAGCGGGCTCGCATCCATGCCAGGACCACGGTGTTCGTGGTCGTCGCCGCGCAGTTCGTCACGGGCGTGGCACTGTGCGCAGTGTTCGCGGCGGGGGGAGATTCGCGCGCGGCCTACTCGGTGTTGACCGGAACACTATGCGGGGCGCTGCCGAACTTTTACCTCGCGCTGAAGATGTTCAGCATCGCGCACGGCGCGCCGCCGGACCGGCTTCTGCGTGCGATCTACGTCGGGGAGACGCTGAAAATCGTCTTCGCGGCATCGATGCTCGCGGTGACGGCGGTGTTTCTCGACGTGAGCGTGCCGTTCGTCATTGGCGGTTACCTGGTTACGGTGATGGTGCAGTGGTTCGCGCTGCTCATGCCCGTGACCGACGGTGCCGCGGGACGCGGGCACGGTGAGGGTTGATGCCGCGGCAGCGCGGCGGGGGTTGGGCCGCCCGGGTGGCGGTCGATGGACATTCACGGGCGACTTCTAAGGTAGCGGGCGAACCTCATGGCGGCAGGCACCCCAGCAGAGTACATCGCGCACCATATCCAGAATCTCACCTTCGGCCGGCATCCGGACGGAACGTGGGGGATCGCGCAGTCGGCGAAGGAAGCCGCCGACATGGGTTTCATGGCCATCCACCTCGACAGCATGGGCTGGTCGATCGCACTCGGCGTGCTGTTCCTGTGGCTGTTCCGCAAGGTCGCGCAGAACGTCTCGGTGGACAGGCCGGGACGCTGGCAGAGCTGCGTGGAAGTGCTGGTCGAGTTCGCGGACAACAGCGTGAAGGAGACCTTTCACGGCAAGAACCCTCTCATCGCACCGCTCGCGCTGACGCTGTTCATCTGGATCTTCCTGATGAACCTGATGGACCTGGTGCCGGTGGACTTCGTCCCGATCCTGTTCCACGCCGCCGGCGTGCCGTACATGAAGATTGTCCCGACCACGGACGTCAACATCACCTTCGGGCTGTCGCTGTCGGTGTTCTTCCTGATGATCTACTACAGCATCAAGATCAAGGGCGTCGGCGGCTTTCTCGGCGAACTTGCGTTCCAGCCCTTCGGGCCGAAGCTGTTCTTCGTGAATCTGCCGCTGGAACTCGTGTCGATGGTCGCCAAGCCGCTGTCGCATTCGCTGCGACTGTTCGGCAACCTGTTCGCCGGCGAACTCATCTTCATCCTGATCGCGGGACTGTTGCCTTTCTACCTGCAGTGGTCGCTGTCGGTGCCCTGGGCAATCTTCCACATCCTCGTGATCACCCTGCAGGCCTACATCTTCATGATGTTGACCATCGTGTACCTGAGCATGGCGCACGAGCACCACTGATTTCCCTGCCCCGTTCGACCAACGCAACGATTTTTTTTCCGCAATTGGGAGGCAACCATGGAATCCGTCGTCAGTTTCTCCGCACTCGCCGCCGGCCTCATGATCGGCTTGGGTGCGCTCGGTGCCGCCATCGGCATCGGTATCCTGGGCAGCAAGTTCCTCGAGGGCGTGGCACGTCAGCCCGAGCTCGGCGGCATGTTGCAGACCCGCATGTTCCTGATGCTCGGCCTGACCGACGCGGTGCCCATCATCGCGATTGCCTTCGCCGCGTTCCTCATGTTCGCGAACCCGTTTCTCGGGCAGCTTGGCGGTTGACACGGCAATCGCTTGAGGCACTCACAGGCAAGGCACCGGGGGTAGAGGCGTGAATCTCAATCTCACCATTCTCGGGCAGGCGATATCGTTCGCGATCTTCGTCTGGTTCTGCATGCGCTTCGTGTGGCCGCCGATCATCGATGCGCTCGCGAAACGCGAAACGCGCATCGCTGACGGGCTCGCGGCGGCGGAAAAGGCGCACCGGGATCTGGAGGAAGCCGAAAGCCGTGCTTCCGGAATGCTCCAGGAGGGCCGCGAGAAGGCGCAGGAATTCGTCGCGCAGGCGCAGCGCCGCGGTGACGATCTGATCGAGGAGGCCAAGGTGCAGGCGCGCGAGGAAGCCGCGCGCATCGTGGCCGCGGCCAGGGCGCAGGTGGAGCAGGAGCGCAATGCCGCGCGCGAGGAACTGCGCTCGCAGGTCGCCGTGCTGGCGGTACGCGGAGCCGAACAGATCCTGATGCGCGAGGTGGACGCGAAGGTCCACAGCGAGGCGCTGGGCAAGCTGGCGGCGCAGCTTTAAGAGCATCTGGACAAGCGGCGATGGAATCCAACACCAAGACGGCCCGCCCGTATGCGATCGCTGCATTCAAGCAGGCGCAGGAAGAGGGCGACACCGCGAAATGGTCCGACATGTTCGCATTGCTCGCCACGGTGGCCAGCGATCCGAGCATGAAGGGGCTGCTGGCCAATCCGAAGGCCAAGCGCCAGGAGATTGCCGAGCTGATCATCGACGTGTGCGGTGACGGGCTCTCCGCCACCGGACGCAACTTCGTGCGCGTGCTTGCGCAGAACCGCCGGCTCGGTGTCATCAAGGACATCGCGCAGACCTACGAGATCGAGCGTGCGCGCGCCGAACGGCGCAGCGACGTGACAGTGATATCCGCATACGAGCTGGCACCCGCCGAGCAGAACGCCATCACCGTTGCGATGACGCGGCGGCTCGGCACCAAGGTGGACCTGTCGCTGGAAGTGGACCCCGGCCTCATCGGCGGCCTGGTGGTGCGCGCCGGCGATACCGTCATCGACGCTTCAATTCGCGGCCGGCTCAGCCAGCTTGCGCAGACGCTGGCCTGACCGGCCGACCAAAGAGGTTTTTTTGACACATGGCACTCACGGCAACTGAAGTCAGCGATCTCATCAAGAAGAAGATCGAGAACTTTGACGTCGGCGTCGAAGCCCGTACCGAGGGCAGCGTGGTGACGCTCACCGACGGCATCGCGCGCATTCACGGGCTGTCGGACGTGATGCAGGGCGAGATGATCGAGTTTCCGGGCGGCACCTTCGGGCTCGCCCTGAACCTGGAGCGCGATTCGGTGGGCGCCGTGATCATGGGCGATTACGGGCACATCACCGAGGGCGACACGGTCAAGTGCACCGGGCGCATCCTCGAAGTGCCGGTCGGCCGCGCGCTGCTCGGCCGCGTCGTGAACTCGCTCGGTGAGCCCATCGACGGCAAGGGCGACATCGCGTCCGAAGGCACCTCGCCCATCGAGAAGGTTGCGCCGGGCGTGATCTCGCGCAAGTCCGTGGACCAGCCGGTGCAGACCGGCCTCAAGGCCATCGATGCCATGGTGCCGATCGGCCGCGGTCAGCGCGAGCTGATCATCGGCGATCGCCAGACCGGCAAGACCGCCGTCGCCATCGACACGATCATCAACCAGAAGGGCACGGGCATCACGTGCATCTACGTGGCGATCGGCCAGAAGGCCTCGTCCATCGCCGGCGTGGTGCGCAAGCTCGAGGAACACGGCGCGATGGATCACACCATCGTCGTGGCCGCGAGCGCATCGGAGTCGGCGGCGCTGCAGTTCATCGCCCCGTACGCCGGCTGCACGATGGGCGAGTACTTCCGCGACCGCGGCGAGGATGCCCTGATCATCTACGACGATCTGACCAAGCAGGCGTGGGCATATCGCCAGGTGTCGCTGCTGCTGCGCCGCCCGCCGGGCCGCGAGGCCTACCCGGGCGACGTGTTCTACCTGCACTCGCGACTGCTCGAGCGCGCGGCACGCATCAACGCGCAGTACGTGGAGGAACTCACCAAGGGTGAGGTCAAAGGCAAGACCGGCTCGCTCACCGCGCTGCCGATCATCGAGACACAGGCCGGCGACGTGTCGGCCTTCGTGCCCACCAACGTGATCTCCATCACCGACGGCCAGATCTTCCTGGAATCCGATCTGTTCAACGCCAACATCCGCCCGGCCATCAATGCCGGACTGTCGGTGTCGCGCGTGGGCGGTGCGGCGCAGACGCCGATCATCAAGAAGCTCGGCGGCGGCGTGCGCCTTGCCCTGGCGCAGTATCGCGAACTCGCGGCCTTCTCGCAGTTCGCATCCGATCTTGACGAGGCGACCCGGCGCCAGCTCGAGCGTGGACAGCGCGTGATGGAGTTGATGAAGCAAAAGCAGTACTCGCCGATGAGCGTCGCGCAGCAGGCAGTGTCCTTGTACGCGGTGGACCGCGGCTATCTGGACGACATCGAACTGGAAAAGGTGAGCGCCTTCGAGTCTGCGCTGCAGGCCTTCATGGCGTCCGACCACGGCGACTTCATGCAGGGTATCAACGACGATCCCGAGTTCAACGACGAGGTGGAGTCGAAGATCAAAGCGGCCCTGGACGACTTCAAGTCGAACCACACCTGGTGATGGTGCGTCGGTCCACCGGGTACATCGACGTCACGAATCCGAACCTGAAGGTCTGAGCAATGGCTGGCGCCAAGGAAATCCGCACCAAGATCCGCAGCGTGCAGAACACGCAGAAGATCACCCGTGCCATGGAGATGGTCGCGGCAAGCAAGATGCGCAAGGCACAGGAGCGCATGCAGCAGGCGCGCCCGTATGCGGACAAGATCCGCAACGTGATCCAGCACGCCCGTGCCGCGAAGCTCGAGTACGAGCATCCTTTTCTGGTCGAGCGCGAGGTCAGGCGCGTGGGCTTCCTGGTCGTGACCAGCGACCGCGGGCTGTGCGGCGGGTTGAACGCCAATTTGTTCCGGCGCCTGCTGCGCGAGATCGACCGCTGCCGCAGCGAGAACGTGGAGATGGATTTCTGCGCCATCGGTACCAAGGGATCGAACTGGCTCAAGCGTTTCGGCGTGAATCTGGTCGCGCAGGCGACCCACATCGGTGACGCGCCGGGCGTGGACCAGCTCATCGGCACGCTCAAGGTGATGCTGGACTCGTACGAGGAGGGGCGCATCGACCGCCTCTACTTCGTCTACAACCGATTCGTCAATTCCATGACCCAGTCGCCGGTCGTGGAGCAGCTCCTGCCGCGCGAGCCCGACAAGGACATCGAGGTATCGCACTACTGGGACTACATCTACGAACCGGAGGCAAAGGAAGTGCTCGATGCGCTGATGCTTCGTTACGTGGAATCGCTGGTCTACCAGGGTGTGGTGGAGAACATCGCCTCGGAGCAGGCAGCGCGCATGGTCGCGATGAAGTCGGCGTCCGACAACGCCACCAGCCTCATCGATGAGCTGCAGCTCATGTACAACAAGGCACGTCAGGCGGCCATCACGCAGGAGCTGTCCGAGATCGTCGGCGGCGCCGCGGCGGTATAGCCCGTCACCGAATCAAACAGAACGACAGGGGTCTTTCAAGCCAATGAGTTCCGGAAACATTGTGCAAATCATCGGCGCGGTCGTGGACGTGGAATTCCCCCGCGGTTCCGTGCCAAAGATCTACGACGCGCTGCACGTGGACGGCGGCGTCACGCTGGAGGTGCAGCAGCAGATTGGCGACGGTGTGGTGCGAACCATCGCGATGGGATCCACCGACGGTCTGCGCCGCGGTACCGCCGTGAGCAACACCGGCGCCCCGATCTCGGTACCGGTGGGTCTGCCCACGCTCGGCCGCATCATGGACGTGCTCGGCGAGCCGGTGGACGGCAAGGGCGAGGTCAAGTCCGAGGACCACTGGCCGATCCACCGCAAGGCGCCGAGCTACGTGGATCAGGCCGCGGCGGTGGAGATCCTCGAGACCGGCATCAAGGTGATCGACCTCATCTGCCCCTTCAACAAGGGCGGCAAGGTGGGGCTGTTCGGCGGCGCGGGCGTCGGCAAGACGGTGGCCCTGATGGAGCTGATCCGCAACATCGCGACCGAGCACAGCGGCTACTCCGTGTTTGCCGGTGTCGGCGAGCGCACCCGCGAGGGCAACGACTTTTACCACGAGATGACCGACTCGGGCGTCATCGAAAAGGTGGCGCTGGTGTACGGGCAGATGAACGAGCCGCCGGGCAACCGCCTGCGCGTGGCACTCACCGGTCTGACCATGGCCGAGTACTTCCGCGACGACGGCCGCGACGTGCTGCTGTTCGTGGACAACATCTACCGTTACACGCTCGCCGGCGTGGAGGTGTCCGCGCTGCTCGGCCGTATGCCGTCCGCGGTGGGCTATCAGCCGACCCTGGCCGAGGAGATGGGACTGCTGCAGGAGCGGATCACCTCAACCAAGACCGGATCCATCACCTCCATCCAGGCGGTGTACGTGCCGGCGGACGACCTGACCGACCCCTCACCGGCCACCACCTTCGCGCATCTCGATGCGACGCTGGTGCTCTCGCGCCAGATCGCCGAACTCGGCATCTATCCGGCGGTGGATCCGCTGGACTCGACCAGCCGTCAGCTCGACCCGCTGGTGGTCGGCCCGGAGCACTACGACACGGCGCGCCAGGTGCAGGGCATCCTGCAGCGCTACAAGGAACTGCGCGACATCATCGCGATCCTCGGCATGGACGAGCTGTCCGACGATGACAAGCTCGCGGTGGCGCGTGCGCGCAAGATCCAGCGTTTCCTGTCGCAGCCGTTCTTCGTCGCCGCCCAGTTCACCGGCGCCGACGGCAAGTACGTGTCGCTGAAGGACACCATCGCGGGATTTCGCGCCATCGTCGAAGGCGACATGGACGAGTTCCCGGAACAGGCCTTCTACATGGTCGGCAACATCGACGAGGTGCGCGAGAAGGCAAAGAAGCTTTGATCCGCAGCAGCCGTCACCACCGGGACTGAACCATGGCCAACACCATCCGTGTCGATATCGTCAGCGCCGAGCACGAGCTGTTTTCCGGCGAGGCCACCATGGTGTTCGCCCCCGCGGTGATGGGCGAGGTGGGTATCGCGCCGCGCCACACGCCGCTGCTCACTCCGCTCAATGCAGGCGACGTGCGCGTGCAGACCGCGGAGGGCGAGGAGCACATCATCTACGTCTCGGGCGGCATGCTCGAGGTGCAGCCCCATCTGGTGACGATATTGTCCGACACCGCGCTGCGCGCCGAGGATATCAACGAGGAAGCGGCGCTTCGGGCCAAGGAGGACGCCGAGCGTGCCCTGGCCGATCGCCAGTCCGGCATCGACGAGGCCCGTGCGCGCGCCGAGCTGGTGCAGGCCGCCGCCCAGCTCAGCGCGCTGCGCAAGCTTCGTTCGCGGGGACGCTGACCCTCCCCGCGCGCGCTGAGGTCGCGATGCGCAAGCCCGCACGGAGGATCGCATGAGCCATCTGCACGTCGTCGTGCTCGCCGCCGGGCAGGGTACGCGCATGCGCTCCAGCCTGCCCAAGGTGCTGCATCCCATTGCGGGACGCCCGATGCTCGAGCACGTGGTGAGCACCGCCGCGGGCCTGAACCCGGCTGCCGTGCACGTGGTCTACGGTCACGGCGGCGACGAGTTGCGCCGTCGCCTGGCCCACCTGGATGTCGCCTGGGTGGAGCAGGCGCAGCAGCTCGGCACCGGTCATGCGGTGGCGCAGGCCATGCCCGCTGTGCCCGACGACGCGACCGTGCTGGTGCTGTACGGCGACGTGCCGCTCATCGAACAGGGCACGCTGGCCGACGCCGTGCGCCGGGCCGGCGACGATGCGCTGGCGATCATCAGCGTGCACCTCGACGATCCGACCGGTTACGGGCGCATCATCAGGCAGGCCGATGGCCGCGTCAGCGCAATCGTCGAGCACAAGGACGCCACGCCCGCGCAACGCGCGATCCACGAGGGCAACACCGGCATCCTCGCGGTCGCTGCGCTACGCCTGCGCGGTTGGCTGGCGGGCCTTCGCAGCGACAACGCCCAGGGCGAGTACTACCTGACCGATGTCATCGCGATGGCCGCCGCACAGGGTGTGCGCATCGACACCGTGCATCCGGCGCAGGTGGCCGAGGTGCTGGGGGTCAACGACCGGGTACAGCTCGCGGCCCTGGAGCGGATCTACCAGGCGCGGTGCACCGCCGAGCTGATGCGCGAGGGCGTGTCGATGGCCGATCCCGCGCGGGTCGACGTGCGCGGCCGGGTGCGAGCCGGGCGTGACGTGTGGCTGGACGTGAACGTGGTGCTCGAAGGCGAGGTGGAACTGGACGACGGCGCGCGCGTGGGCCCGAACGTGTTGTTGCGCGACTGCCGCATCGGTGCCGGCGCGCAGATCCTGGCCAACAGCGTCGTCGAGGAAGCCGAGGTCGGCGCCGGGGCCCGGGTGGGGCCTTTCGCGAGGCTGCGGCCGGGGGCGATGCTCGGCGAGTCGGCGCATGTCGGCAACTTCGTGGAGGTCAAGAACACCGCGATGGGAGCAGGCTCGAAGGCCAATCACCTGAGCTACCTGGGCGACAGCGAGATCGGCAGCGGGGTGAACGTGGGCGCGGGCACCATCACCTGCAACTACGACGGCGCCAACAAGCACCGCACCGTGATCGGCGACGGCGCCTTCATCGGCTCCGGTGTGGAACTCGTGGCGCCGGTCACGGTGCATGCCGGCGCCACCATCGGCGCCGGGTCCACCATCACCCAGGATGCCCCGGCCGGGCAGCTGACCCTGACCCGCGCCCGCCAGACCACCGTCACGCACTGGAAGCGCCCGCTCAAGAAACCGAAGTAGCGGCTGACGCACTCCCGCGCCGCGGCAGGAACTGCTGCCGCGATCACAGCTCGGCGTGCCCCCGATGCAGGCCAGGGCGCAGTCCCTTAGACTCGCGCTTCACCATCCATCGAACCCAGGGCGGACCCCGATGTGCGGAATCGTAGGCGCGGTCGCTGAACGTAACGTCACTCCCATCCTCGTCGAGGGCCTGCGGCGTCTCGAGTACCGCGGCTACGACTCCGCCGGGGTTGCGGTGGTTAACGAGCACGGAGCCCTGGGCCGCGCCCGGGCCGTGGGCAAGGTCTCGCAACTGGCCGAACTGCTGCTGCGCGAGCCCTGCGATGGCCACGTGGGTATTGCGCACACGCGCTGGGCCACCCACGGCGCGCCGTCGCAGGCCAACGCCCATCCGCACGTCGCGGGCGGGCGCATCGCGGTGGTCCACAACGGCATCATCGAGAACTACGAATCGCTGCGCAACGCACTGAAGGCCGACGGCTTCGAGTTCGAGTCCGCGACCGATACCGAGGTGATCGCGAACCTGGTGCTGCGCCACGTGCGCGCCGGCAGCGAGCTGCTGGATGCGGTGCGTCTGGCTGTCAGCGAGCTGGATGGTGCGTACGCGATCGGTGTCATGGATGTCAACATGCCGGATCGCATCGTGGCGGCGCGCATGGGCAGCCCGCTCGTGGTCGGCATCGGTATCGGCGAGCATTTCCTCGCATCCGACGTGGCGGCGCTCATCCCGGTCACGCAGAAGTTCGTCATTCTGGAACAAGGCGACGTGGCCGAGGTCCGCCGCGACGCACTGCGCATCACCGACGCGGGTGGCAATCTCGCGAATCGCAAGACCATCGTCAGCGAGCTCACCGCCGACGCGGTGGAACGCGGTGAGTTCCGTCATTACATGCTCAAGGAGATCTACGAGCAGCCCACGGCCATCGCCAGCACCCTGGAGGATCGCCTCGGTACGAACAGCGTGCTCGAGAGCGCATTCGGGCCGGAAGCGGCCGCGATTTTCGATCGCGTGAAAGCCGTGCAGCTGATCGCCTGTGGCACGAGCTTCCATGCCGGTTGCGTGGCGCGAAACTGGTTCGAGGGTCTGGCCGGGATCCCCTGTCGCGTCGAGATTGCGAGCGAGTTCCGCTACCGCCACCCGGTCCCGGATCCGGATGCCCTGGTCGTGACCATCTCCCAGTCCGGTGAGACGGCGGACACGCTGGCGGCGCTGCGCCATGCGAAGGAGATCGGTTTCGGTCCGTCGCTGGGCATCGTCAACTCCCCGGAGAGCTCGCTGGTGCGCGAGTCCGACCTCGTGCTCATGACCCGCGCCGGTCCCGAGATCGGCGTGGCGTCGACCAAGGCCTTCACGACGCAGCTCGCGGCACTGTTGATGCTGGTGTGCGTACTCGGGCGCCGCCACGGCCTGAGCGCACAGCGCGAGGCGAACATCGTCGCGCAGTTACGGGCCTTGCCCCATACCTGCGAACGGGTGCTCGAACTCGACGAGCACATCAACATTCTGGCCGGCCGCTTCGCGGACAAGCACCACGCGTTGTTCCTGGGCCGTGGGGTGCAGTATCCGGTCGCGATGGAAGGGGCGCTCAAGCTCAAGGAGATCTCGTACATCCATGCCGAGGCGTATCCCGCCGGTGAGCTCAAGCACGGTCCGCTCGCCCTGGTCGACGCCGACATGCCGGTGGTCATCGTGGCACCCAATGACGACCTGCTCGAAAAGCTCAAGGCGAACATGGAGGAGGTGCGTGCGCGCGGCGGTGAGCTGTACGTGTTCGCCGATCATCGGGCCGATGTGCGCGCCGGTGAAGGGGTGCACGTGATGGAAATCGGCGACACTGGCGAGAACGTCACGCCCATCGTCTACACCATCCCGTTGCAGCTTCTGGCCTACCACGTGGCGGTGCTCAAGGGCACCGATGTGGACCGGCCGCGAAACCTCGCCAAGTCGGTGACCGTGGAGTAGCCGCGCGCCGTGGTCGCGGCGCGCTTCACGATTGCGCGGCGCGGCGGGCACGCGCCGCGGCGAGGCGCCGCAGCAGCCCAAGGCTCCACACGTAGCCGGCCCAGGAGCCGAGCACCACCCACGGCAGGCAACCCACGAACATGGGCACGCCGAACTTGCTGATCAGGCTCACCGCATGCAGCCCGACGGATTCGAGCAAGCCGGCATCAGGCGGCCGGGATTGCTCGAGGTGCTGCATGAACACGCCGTAGTGCTGCACGTGCTCCCAGCGGTTGAGCAGGATGCGCCCGGTGACGACGTAGAGGTAGTACAGCGGCGGCGCGGTGGCCACGTTGGTGACCCAGGTCCAGGCCAGCGCCACGACCAGGTTGAAATCCCAGGCCGGGCGAAGGCGGCGCGTGCCGGCCCAGATGCTCAGCACGATTGCCATCTGTATCCCGACCGTGGGGGTCAACGCGACCAGCAGGCCGACGAACACCCCGCGCGCGGAGAATTCCGGGGAATGGTGCGAGTGGCGCAGCGGCTCGACCAGCTTGTCGTGAACCAGTCGCGCGAGGCGTTCGCGCCTGGACGCGGACGCGGGCGGCGGTCCTTGCTTCACGGCAGCGGGATCCCGGTCAACATGGTGCTCTCAGAAGGTCCGCTCGAGGCTCTTGTCCATTCGGCGATGCCGGCCCGGCCGTCCTTGCGCACGCGACTCGCCGTGCACGCGGCGACTTCCCGCTCAGGCATCGCGGACGACATCGGGTCACCGCGCCGCGGAACATCAAACGCATGGAAGCTCGTACGCCGGGCAGGTCGTGCTGTGGCGCCCGATGATACGATCTTTTCGCAACGGGGCACGCGGGTGGGGGATGGCTTCGATGATTGATTCCGGAGCGCGGCGATGATCACGACCGTGCTCGCGGCGGCCTTCGCGGGCGGCCTGCTGATGCGCGCCGTCGGTCTGCCCCCGCTGGTCGGATTCCTGTTCGCCGGGTTCGCACTGCGTGCCGCGGGCGTGGATCCCGGCGATGCCCTCGAGGAGGTCGCCCATGTCGGCGTGCTCGTGCTGCTGTTCTCGGTCGGGCTCAAGCTGCGCCTGAAGAGTCTGGCGCGCGCAGAGGTGTGGGCCGGCGCAAGCCTGCACCTGGCGATCTTCGGCGCCGTAGTGCTCGCGGCGCTGTTGCTGCGGTGGGCGCTGCCCTGGAAGAGCGCCGCCATCCTGGCGGTCGCGCTCGGTTTCTCGAGCACCGTGATCGCGGCCAAGGTGCTGGAGGAGAAGCGCGAACTGCGCGCCTTCCACGGCCGGGTGGCCATCGGCGTGCTGGTCGTCCAGGACCTGGTCGCGGTCGCGCTGCTCGGCATGGTCTCGCCGGCCGGACCCACCTGGTGGGCCCTCGCGCTGGGCGCCGGCCTGCTCCTGGGCGTGCCCGTGTTGCGGCGCCTGCTGGAGTGGAGCGGCCACGGCGAGCTGCTGCCGCTGTTCGGGCTCACCGTGGCGCTGTGCCTGGGCGGCGCCATGTTCGCAGTCACTGGATTGAGCGAGGAACTCGGGGCGCTGTTGGTTGGCGCCGCGATCGCCTCGCATCCGGGCGCCAACGAGCTGTCCTACCGGCTGTGGTCGTTCAAAGAGGTGCTGCTGGTCGGGTTTTTCGTCTCCATCGGCATCGCGGTCAGGCCGGACCTGCACGCGGTCGGCATCGCGTTGCTGCTGGTGGCGCTGTTGCCGGTCAAGGCGGCGGTGTTCTATCTGCTGCTGGTGAGATTCCGGCTGCGTGCCCGCTCGAGCTTCCTGGCGGCCATCGCACTGGCGAGCTACAGCGAGTTCGGATTGATCGTCGTCAAGCCGATGGTCGACTCCGGCCTGCTCGACGCGCATTGGCTCAGTGTGGTCGGACTGGCGGCCGCGCTCTCCTTCGCCATCACCGCGCCGCTCAACCGCATGGCACATCCGCTGTTCGATCGTTGCGGGCACTGGTTGCTGCACTTCGAGTCGAAGAGCCGCCATCCGGACGACCGGCCGATCTCGCTGGGCAGCGCCGAGGTGATCGTATTCGGCATGGGCCGCGTGGGCACGGGTGCCTACGAGCACCTCAAGTCGCGCCACCTGCGGGTGGTCGGCCTCGATTCCGACCCGGCCAAGGTCGAGCGCCACATCAAGCAGGGACGGCGCGTGGTCTACGCCGATGCGGAGGATCCCGATCTGTGGGTAAGGCTCAGGCTCGACGCGGTGCGCGCGGTGCTGCTGGCGCTGCCCGACAAGGAGGCCAAGGTGCTGTCCGCAATGCACCTGCGCCGCCACGGCTACGCCGGATTCATCACCGCGACCAATGTCTTCGAGGAGGAAGCGGCGCCGATCCTGGCGGCGGGTTGCGACGCGACCTTCAATTACTTCGCCGACGCGGGGTACGGTTTCGCAAAGCATTCCTGGGACGCGTTGACGGTCTCCGAACGGGCCGACTGATGCGTGGCGCGCTACATACCGAGCCAGGCCGCGCCTGACAGCGCCGCCGCGAACATGCCGGCATGGAACCATGACCAGTGGCGGAAACGCCGCGCGAGGGTTTCCGGATCCCGGTTCGACAGGATGTAGGGCTGCCCGCCGCCAGGCGCATGCATGACGTGGACGTCCGGCTGTTGGTGGTGCTCCTGGTGGATCGCATCGACGATGCGCTGCGCTTCGGCCACCGCCTGCTGCCATTCTCCGGCCGAGATGTGTCCGTCGCGATCGCTGTCGAAGCGGCGCCGCAGCCCTTTGCCGTCGCGTTTCCACTCGCGCAGCAGATGGGCCACATCGGCGCGCCGATCGAAGCCGCCGTCGGCGGTGCGCAGCGTCTCGAGCGCGCCGATCGCGTACAGCGGATCGCCCTGGCGCAGGAAGCGGGCACGATAGCGGCAGCCGTCGCTGCTCCAGCGGCGCACGTGCGCCATGTGCACCTCCGCGTGGTCGGGGTCGACGATGCACGCACCGGTGTCGTCACGCAGCACGAAGGTCTCGTCGCTGATCCGGGTCGAGGTCGAGAGCGCCGCACCGGCGCGGTCGCGCCTGGTGATCACCACCTCGAACCACACGCACGAGGGCAGGCCGTTGAAGCTCAGGAGCGCCTGCCCCGGGGAGAGTTCCGCCACGCCCACGAGCTCCACGTAGCCCTGCGCAGCGCTGCGCACGCGCGCGGTCGGCGTGTCATGGATGACATGGAAGCGGCGATTGGCCAGGTACCAGGCGGCCGCCGCCCCGGTCAAGGTGACGGCCACGGCGCCCAGCGTGAATGACTCGGCGCCGGCCTGTACGCCGGCCCACAGCAGTGTTGCGCTCAGCAGCAGGTAGCCGGCGCTGGTCAGTGAATGGATGAGTTCCGCGCGGCCGATGCGCACCAGCAGCGGCGCCAGGGCGTGCGTCAGCATCGTACGTCCTGGCGGCCCGGCAGGCCTGTCAGCTATTGAACAGGGCGCCCAGGTTCACGTCCGCCTTTTCGTGGTCCTCGAATTCCAGCAACTGCGCCTCGCGGAAGTTGAACAGGCGCGCCACGATCAGATCCGGGAACTCCTCGATCGTGATGTTGTTACGGTTCACCGACTCGTTGTAGTACTCGCGGCGATCCGCGATCTGGTTCTCCAGCCCCGAGATGCGCGTTTGCAGGTGCTGGAAGGTCTGATTCGCTTTCAGGTCCGGATAGTTCTCCGCCAGCGCGAACAGCTGTCCCAG
>Ga0214472_10004398_pt1 | contig 14876 bp, 12 predicted proteins | sample RVTome_6_FD_207662 | JGI IMG/M metagenome (GOLD analysis project Ga0214472, IMG submission 207662) | Soil microbial communities from uranium-contaminated site in the Upper Colorado River Basin, Wyoming, United States - RVT140D175 | ecosystem: Environmental > Terrestrial > Soil > Contaminated >...
CAAGCCGGTGACCGCCAGGTCCGACGCCGGGTGCTTTGGTTTCTCGACAATCGACGTGGCCCGGCCGTCGGCGTCCAACTCGACGACGCCGAACCGCTGCGGGTCTTTCACGTGATAAGCGAAGCAAGTAGCGCCGGTCTCGCGCTGTCTGGCTCGGTCCAGTTTTTCCTGGAAGGCGGTGCCGTAGAAGATGTTGTCGCCCAAGATCAGGGCCACGGGATCGTCGCCGACGAAGTCGCGCCCGATGATGAACGCCTGCGCCAGACCGCCCGGTTCAGGCTGTACGGCGTACTCGAGCGAAATGCCGAACCGGCTTCCGTCTCCCAGCAATTTCTCGTAGGCGCCGATATCTGTTGGCGTGGAGATGATCAGGATTTCGCGCAATTCCGCCAGCATCAGCACCGATAGCGGATAATAGATCATCGGCTTGTCGTACACCGGCAGCAACTGTTTGCTGACGACGTGCGTCAGCGGATACAGGCGCGTACCCGACCCGCCCGCCAAAATGATGCCTTTTCGAAAACGAGTTTCCGGCTTCATTCTTCAACCAACATTTGTATTCAACAAGCCGAGCCGTTCTCGGCGGTACACGCCGGTCGTGACGCGCTGGATCCACTGGGCGTTGGCCAAGTACCAGCGGACGGTTTCCCGCAATCCCGCGTCGAAATCGTGTTTCGGCCGCCACCCCAACTCGTGGAGCGCTTTGGATGAGTCGATCGCGTATCGTCGGTCGTGCCCCGGGCGGTCTTTGACAAACGTGATCAATTCCGACGCAGGGTTGTGCGGAAGGTCGGGCCGCAGTTCGTCGATGAGCTGGCAGATCGTGCGGACGACTTCCAAGTTGGTCCGCTCGGCATCTCCTCCCAAGTTATACGTTTCACCGATCCGCCCGTTGTGGAGCGCCTGCTCGATGCCCTCACAATGATCCTCCACGTAAATCCAGTCCCGCACGTTTTGCCCGTCTCCGTACACCGGCAGCGGCTTGCCCTCCAGGGCATTGAGTATCATCAAAGGAATCAACTTTTCGGGGAATTGATAAGGTCCATAGTTGTTTGAGCAATTCGTCGTCACCACCGGCAGCCGATACGTTTGGTAATAAGCGCGTGCGAAGTGGTCGGCCGCGGCCTTCGATGCGGAATAGGGCGAGTTGGGGGCATACGGCGAGTCTTCCGTAAACCGTCCTGTGTTCCCCAACGAGCCGTAGACTTCATCAGTGGATACGTGAAGAAAACGCCACGCGGCCTGATCCGCCTGCGGCAATCGCTGCCAATACGCCAGGGCGGCATTTAGCAAATGGAAGGTGCCGAACACGTTGGTGCGCACGAATTCGATGGGACCGTCAATCGAGCGGTCGACGTGAGATTCCGCCGCGAAATGAACGACGGCGTCCGGCCGGTATTGGTCGAAAACCGAGTCCAACGTCGATGGTTCGGCAACGTCGCCTTCGACGAAGGTATGCAACGGATCGTCCAGCACGCTGGCCAGCGAGTCCAGGTTGCCCGCGTAGGTCAACTTGTCCAAGTTGACGGCGCGGGCGCGGCCGCTTTTGACCAGCCGGCGAACGAAACAGCCGCCGATGAAGCCGGCGCCCCCAGTTACCAGAACTGTTTTCATGTAGATCCGAATCCATCGTCATATAACAAGCGACCGGCACGTCCATCCACTCTAGACTGAACCCTGAAATTCCACAAGGCGCCGGGGGTTTGGCAACGGTGTCACTTGGAAAGGCTTTGATATGCACGTTCGAGATGGACTAATTCTCCACGTCGTGCCGGAAAAAACGACTACTTGGACGTTGCCACTAATCCAGGCGGAATCTAGATTTCCTCAATCGGCAGTTCGTGCTGCCGGATAAACGCTGCGGCCTCTTCGCGCGTGAACACGCTGTCGGTCGCAGCGATCGACCGCACGCAACTGGCGCCCAGGGCGCTGCCCCACTCGAGACAGCCGCGCGGGTCGGCCCCGGCCAGCAGTCCGGTGATGTACCCGGCGTCGAAGGCGTCGCCGGCGCCGGTCCCGCCCACGTATTGGGTCGGGTAACATCCGGCGCGCAGACGGACCCGGTCGTTGATCAGAACAGCCCCTTGCTTTCCGCAGGTGATCACGACCGTGTCGGCCCCCGCGGTGTGAAAATACTCGGCCTGCCGCAGCGGATCGTCGATGCCGGTGATGGTGGCCGCTTCGTCGCAGTTGGGCATGAACAGATCGGTTTCACTCAACAAATCCTTCAGTCGCGGCCAGTGGTCGCCCGGGCCGGGCAACACAATGTCCAAGACCGTCTTCGTGCCGGCCGCGCGGGCGGCACGAAACAATTCCACCAGGCCCTCGGGGGCCAGGGCCGGCATCAGCAGATAGCCGCCCACATAGAGCACCTTGGCTTGCCGGGCGCGCTCGAGCGGGATGTCTTCGACCGTCAGTTCCGCGTTGGCGCCCAGCGTGTGGATGAACCGGCGATCCTGCCCCCGCACGTTGACGATCAAGGTTCCGGACGTACCCACGCCGGCGGCGCAACGGATGTCGGCCACGTCGACGCCCGATTTGGACAACGTTTCGACGATGAACTGGCCGAACACGTCGTCGCCGACGCAGCCGACCACGCCCACCTTGACGCCCAGCCGCGCCAGGTCCGTGGCGGCGTTGGAGGCGCAGCCGCCGATGTTCAACAGCAGGTGATCGGTGAGAATCAACTCTCCGGCGGCCGGCAGCCGCGCTATCGGCGCGCACAGGTGGTCGGCCACCAAAATACCGACGCTCAGGCAATCCACGGTCGTCAAGGTAAGTCCGCCTCTGCGATGCTCATGGACCGACAGGCTCAGTAGTTCCGATTTCGCCCTGGGGAGGCAAAAAGTTGCGGGTTGCGGGGTGCATGGCTGTCACGCGTTATCGACCGTGAACTGCGATGATCCGCGGTTGCCACGACTGTTCGACGGGAAAGGAGGCGACGACATAGCCGGCGGCGCCGGCTGCCCGCACGCGCAGCTTTTGGGCGGCGAGGAACGCTTCCGGGACGTCCCAGCCTTGGATCACCGCGATCAGCCTGTCGGCCGCCACCGGCGTGCCGCCGCGGCGGGGCGGCATGGTTTGAAACGTGGCCAATGCGTGCGTGATCCAGCCGGCCGGTTGTTCGTACTGCGCCGTGTCGCGTTCCATCGCGCGGACGGTAAGCAACACGCCCAACTGGTCGGCCGTACGCGCCAACGGAGTGAGTTGCCGACAATAGGCTCGCCAGCAGATGCCGTCGTAGCAGCCTACGCCCGCGCACGGTCCGTCGTGGGCGCCGTCGGACTGTTCGCATTCGGTGACCCAGACGGGAATAATCTTCGATTCCGGCGTCATCTGCTCCACCGCCTCGACAAAGTCGGCGGCCGCGCGATCGCCGTAATCGGTTGCCGTCCGAATCGACCCATAATCGGCGGTCCAACGGCATAGCGTGTTGCCGCAGCCGCAGGCGCTGGGCCCGCCTTGCAGGTCGTTCAGAAAAATACCCTCCGCGGCCGGCAAATCCGCCAGCAACGCCCGCACTCGATCCAGGTGTACGGCAAAGGACTCCCGATAGTGAATCGGCACCCAAGGAAAGTTCTTGACGACTTGGCCTCCCGCGGGCTGCGGAAAATCCGGATGAAACCGCCGCCACTCGGCGTGTCCCTGCAGGCTGGCCATCCACTCTGGATGAGCGCGAGCCAATTCCTCATTGCGTCCGACCTCGATCCAGTAATAAAGTCGCAGCCCGGACTCGACAATGAGGGTGGCCGCCCGACGTAGTCGCGCTTTATCCGCGTCCGTCGCGCCGCTTATTTCAACAACCACGGCGTTGGTTCCCTGGCCTTGGGCCGCGGCGATTCGTTCCGGCATGACCGCCGGCGCCGTCAACAATTCCGCGCGCAGCGCGGGCAATTCACCGTCGGCACGAGCGGCGTGCCCGAGGGGCGCCATCCATAAAATGCCGGCCAGCACCGTGGCGACGGCCAGTTTACTTGCCATTGTACAGCTCGGTGTCCGGATGTTCTGCCGACCAGGCGTACCAGCGGCATTGGATCGAATTGACCCATGTCAATTCAGCGCCGCGCAACGGCCCGTCGATGGCACGGCCGGCCATCGTCCAGCGCGTCCGCGTATCCGTGTCTTCGATGGGGGCCGACTCCGGAGGGACGGCATCGGCGCTGAACGTGAGCGGCCGCTCAGGCAATTGGCGCTGATAGGCCGCTGCTGAGCGTGTTGGACCGTGCCAAAACACGCACAAGGATACTTCCTGGAAACTGTCATTGATGGCCGCCCGGTGGCCCAGATCGTCCAATGCGTAGGCCATAGCTTTTCCACTGATCTCAACACCCAGGACATTTGCCATTGGGTCCAAGCGCGGGTCGGCGGCGGCCAACGAGCGTTGGGCCTCGTCGCTCATTTGCTTGGGCAGTTCCACGGCCTTGTAAGTCTGGCCGTCGAACAGATTGTAGGCCGTCGATTCAGGGTGCAGCATCAGCCAGTAGCCCCAGTCGGTCACGATGCTGGGGATCCGCTCGAGCCGCTGCCCTGTTTTGGGTCCCGCGATCGCGGTGCCCGTAAGCGCCGACCACAGCGTGCCGTCGGGACCCGCCACGACCATCACGCCCCGCCGCCAGCCGTGGAAGGCGAAACCGTAATCCTTCTTGTAAGCGGCCACGTAGCCGCCGTCGGGGTCGTAGAAAAACAAACCGTACGTGTCGTTGATCACGCGTGGCCCGGAAAGAAAATGTCTCAGCGGGACGGCTCCGCCGTTGTGGGGACCGCGTATCCACGCCACGACGCGATCATCCGTGCGGATCAAGCCCGTCAGATGTTGCGTCGAACAATACGAACACGGTGGTTCGGTCAAGGGCGTGAACAGTCCGGCCCGTTCGACGATGCCAGCCTCCGTTGGTTCGGCCGCCGCGGCGTGGCCCGGCCATGTTTGATGCGCCGCGGCAAGCGTCACGAAGCTAATGAATATGTTCCGCAGCATGGAATCGGCTCTTCGTAAAAAAGGGTGCAATCCGGCGTACCGTCCAATTCAACGATTGTAGCCGACGTTGCGCAGCGTGGTAGTCCGGGGTCGAATCGGCTAGTTGGCAGTCGTTTAACGGTCGTGTAAGCGAAAAACGGGTGCCACTGCCGGCTTGTCCAGCAGTGCCGACCATTCCGCGGGAAACACTGCTGGACAAGCCGGCAGTGGCCAGATTAAGCCGACGTGAGAGGGTATTTTTTGAAATCGCGGACCGCTCAGCGGGGCATGACGCTGGCGCGGCCGATCGAGTGATACGTGAAACCGGCCTCCCGCATTGTATCTGGCGAGTAGACATTCCGGCCGTCAAAGACGACCGCCGCGCGCATCCGCGAACGCATGGCGTCGAAATCCGGATGCACGAATTCCTTCCATTCCGTCATCAACACCAGGGCGTCCACGCCGTCCAGGGCGTCGTACTGATCTTGAAAATAGGACAGCCGATCGCCATAGAGCTTACGGACGTTTTCCATCGCCTCCGGATCGTGCGCGCGGATGGTCGCGCCCGACTCGAGCAACTGGTCAATCAGCGCCAGGGCCGGGGCTTCTCGGACGTCGTCGGTGCGTGGTTTGAACGACAAACCCCAGATCGCCAGTACCTTCCCACGCAAGTCCTCGCCGCACTGTCGGCGTATTTTCTCCAGCAGAACAGTCTTCTGCCGGGTGTTCACCTCGTCGACGGCGGTCAGCAATCTGGGTTCAATACCGAGGCCGCGGGCCGTGGCCACCAGCGCACGGACGTCTTTGGGAAAGCAGCTTCCGCCGTAGCCGACGCCGGGAAACAGAAACGCGAATCCAATGCGGCTGTCGTGTCCGATCCCGCGCCGCACGTCGTCGACGTCGGCCGCGGTGCGCTGGCACAGATTGGCGATCTCGTTGATGAAACTGATTTTCGTGGCCAGCATCGCGTTGGCCGCGTACTTGACCATCTCGGAGCTTTCGGGCGACATCACCAACAGCGGTTTTTCGGTGCGCAAATAAGGGGCGTAGAGCGTGCGCATGACGTTAGCTACGTCCCGGTCTCGCGTGCCGACGACCACACGGTCCGGTTTGAGAAAATCATCGATCGCGGCGCCTTCCTTGAGGAACTCGGGATTGCTGCAGACGTGGCAATCGCGGCCGGTTAGCTCTTTCAATCGCCCCGTAATCTTGGCATTCGTGCCGACCGGGACGGTGCTTTTGATGACCACAATACTCTGCTGGGGCAAATGGCCGGAGATATCTTCCACCGCACGCACGAGATACTTCACGTCGGCCGAGCCGTCCTCCAGCGGCGGCGTGCCGACCGCCAGAAACACCAGTCGAGACGCCGAAACCGCCGCGGCCGCTTCCGTGGTGAACGACAGTCGGCCGGCCCCGCGGTTGCGGTCCACCAGTTCGCGCAGGCCCGGTTCGTAAATGGGTATTTCACCGCGGGTGAGCGCGTCGATTTTCGCTTGGTCGATATCGACGCAGACCACGTGATTCCCCGAATCGGCGAGGCAGGCGCCGGTCACCAGTCCCACGTAACCCGTCCCGATCACGGTGATTTTCATCTTGCACTACTCCGAGATAAAATCCATTGTGGGTGATAGCCCGGTGCGATACGGACAAGCCTTGGACGCTATTCAGGGGTTTAGGGGTTTCGGCTGTTAGGCGCGCGTCCTAAGCTCCTAACCGCCTAAACTCCTAACCGCCTAAACTCCTAACCGCCTAAACTCCTAACCGCCTAAACTCCTAAGTACCTATACCGTAGGTCACAAAAACCAGGGATTCGACAACTATGGGCCACGCTTCGACCATCACATTGGTAACGGGCGGGGCCGGATTTCTCGGCTCGCACCTTTGCGATCGCTTAATCCAGCGCGGGCACGAAGTGCTCTGTTTGGATAATTTCTTCACCGGCAGCCGTGGCAACGTCGAACATCTGTTCGGCAATCCGCGGTTTGAGTTGATACGGCACGACGTCGTCGAGCCCATCTTGCTGGAAGTGGACCAGGTTTACAATCTGGCCTGCCCCGCGTCGCCGGTTCATTACCAGTACAACGCGATCAAGACGGTCAAAACGTCCGTTTCCGGCGCGATCAACATGCTGGGCTTGGCCAAGCGCGTCAAGGCCCGCATTCTGCAGGCCAGCACGAGCGAGGTATACGGCGATCCCGAAGTTCATCCGCAGCCGGAGAGTTATTGGGGACGCGTGAACCCAGTCGGCCCGCGCGCGTGCTACGACGAAGGCAAACGGTGCGCGGAGACGTTGTTCACGGATTATCATCGCAGCAACCACGTCGACATCCGCATCGCGCGGATCTTCAATACCTACGGACCGCGGATGGCCGAAGACGACGGCCGCGTGGTCAGCAACTTCATCGTCCAGGCATTGCGGGGGCAGCCGCTGACCGTCTACGGCGACGGCAGCCAGTCGCGCTCTTTTTGCTACGTCGACGATCTTGTGGACGGGCTAATGCGGCTCATTGAATATGAGGGACCGGAATGCCACGAACCACACAACCTGGGCAATCCGCGGGAGTTCACTATGTTGGAGCTCGCCGAGCAGGTCCGCAAATTGATCAATCCGAACCTCGAAATCCGCTTCGAACCGTTGCCGGCGGACGATCCTCGACAACGACGGCCGGACATTACTCGCGCGGCATCGCATTTGTCGTGGCAGCCGCGCGTCGAACTGGCCGAGGGCCTTGAGCGGACGATCGAATATTTCCGCCAGAGGTTGGAAAGGGTCTAGGGACAAGGGTCGAGGGACAAGGGTCGAGGGACAAGGGTCGAGGGTTTTGAGCCGCACCGTTTTGCCGGCGTTCCCTTGACCCTAGACACTTGACCCTGGACCCTAGACCTCCTACCGTCCGTTGCGCAGCGCGCCGATCACGACCGATGCGTTGTGGCCGCCGAATCCGAAGCTGTTGCTCATGGCGGTGCGAATCTCTCGCCGGCGCGCCTCGCGCGGCGTGTAGTCCAGATCGCATTTCGGATCGGGAGTATCCAGGTTGATGGTGGGCGGCACCACGTCGTCGCGCAGCGCCAGCACCGTGAGGACCAACTCCACTCCGCCGCTGGCGCCCAGCAAGTGCCCCAGTTGGCTTTTGGTGCTCGAGATGCTGATATTTCGGGCGTCGTCGCCAAAGACGGACTTGATGGCCATCGTCTCCGCCTGATCGCCCAGCGGAGTGCTGGTGCCGTGGGCGTTGATGTAGTCGAGTTCGTTCAGGTTCAGGCCGGCGTCCCGCATCGCGGCGCTCATCGCTTTGGCCGCGCCGGTGCCGTGTTCGTCCGGATGCGTGATATGGCCGCCGTCGGCGCTGGTGCCGTAGCCGATCATTTCGGCGAGAATCTCAGCGCCCCGCGCCCGGGCATGTTCCAACTCTTCCAGCACGAGCAAGCCCGCGCCTTCGGCCAGCACGAATCCATCCCGGTCTGCGTCAAACGGCCGGCTGGCCCGCTGGGGATCGTCGTTGCGCTCTGAAAGTGCGCGCATCGAGGCGAACCCGCTGATGCCCATCGGCGTCAGTGCGGCTTCCGTCCCGCCGGTGACCATCACGTCGGCGTCATCGTACTGAATTGTCTTGTAGGCGTCGCCGATGGCATTGGTCGCGCTGGCACAGGCGGTGGCCACGGCGGCGTTGGGACCGCGCAGCCCGAATTGGATGGAAACGTGCCCACAGGCGGCGTTGACCATCAACTTGGGAATGGTGAACGCGGAGACCTTGTCGGGACCTTTGGTCAACAGGCGTTCGTGTTGGGTTTCGATCTCGTGCAGGCCGCCGATCCCGGATCCCAGAATCACGCCACAGCGATATGGATCTTCCTTGGAGAAATCCAGCCCGGAAGCTTTCACGGCCTGCATGGCGGAAACCAAAGCGAACTGCGAAAAGCGGTCGATCCGCTTGGTTTCTTTCGGCGGCAGATATTTGTTGCCGTCCCAATCGGTCAGTTCGCCACCGAAGCGGACGCGGAACCGCGCAGCGTCAAACCGGCGGATGGGCACAATGCCGCTTTCACCGCCCAGGATCCGCTGCCACAGTTCATCGATCTGGCAGCCGAGCGTGGTGACAGCGCCCAGACCGGTTACGACGACGCGCCGTTTCATCTAGCTGGTCTGCGATTTTTCAATGTATTCGATCACCTGTCCGACGGTTTGGATCTTGTCGGCGGCGTCGTCTGGAATGTTGATATCGAATTCCTCTTCCAGCTCCATAACCAACTCGACAGTATCCAAGCTATCGGCGCCGAGATCGTTGACAAACGACGTTTCCGGCGTGATCTGCTCCTTGTTCACGCCCAACTGCTCGGCGACAATGTCGATTACACGTTCTTGAACTGAGGCCACCGTCACGGTCCTCCTTCGCACTCTGAAATGGGGGTTCCGTCATCTTCCCCCCCGACCAACGACTTTGGGATCCCTGCGACTCCGGGGTCTTTACGGAGAGACCCCGCTCGGCTTATGCCCCCAGCGAAACTCCCTAAGATAGAACACCCACGCAAGGCAGGTCAAGATATACTGGCTTTCCGGGCCTGTGTCTATATGGCAAGGCTTGCAGCGGCACGGGGGCGCGGGATGGCGGAGCGGAGGGTCAGCGGGAGGAATTTGCTTGACGCGGTGGGCAGCGTGTTAGATTAGGCCGTGGCAGGACAGCATTGGGAGAACCAACCATGTCACGTCTTGTCCTTCTTCCGAATGCCGGGCGAAGAAAGGGGTTTGACGGGAGGGGACTTTTACCTACCGCTTGAAGAAACTTTCTTGACGAGGGGGGGGGCGCGATACGATAGGGTGTCTTTTCACACCACAACATCCGGAGGCCGTGCCATGTTGTGTCTCGTCCGAAGCGGTGTGCTCCGCGTCCTCGCCTGCTCGCTGGCAGCGCTCGTATTCCTCGCTCCATCCGCCACCGCCGAGCCGATCTTCTTCGGCCCCACGCCCTATTTGAGCGCGGCGGACAGCCCGTTTGATCTGTCGGGGCTGGGAACGACGATGTTTCTGGAGGATTTCGAAGACGGCGAGTTGAACACGCCGGGGATTCTTACGACGAGCTTGCGGCCACTCGGCCCCAACCCACCCTTCCAAATCGTCGATTCGGTCGACGCGGACGAATGGAGTGATCGACGGTTCCGGGCTGCAAGGCCATTCGGCGCTAGCGAGTTCTAGAATTTGCACGGATTCAGATCCCCCCAACTGTTGGTCGGCCGGGGGAGTCATTTTCGACCGCGATGAGTTGGGTTGGCTTCCCACGGCCGTGGGCATTGTGTGGACAGACGGTTCGCCGATCGACGGCGTGCAGTTCGTCTTCACTGATTCCACTGGAAGCAGCGTTTTCCGTGGAGACAGGTTTTTCCTCGGAGACGATAATTCTATGGGCGGGACGAGCGAAGATCGATTCTTCGGCGTCGTTGATCCTGAGGGGGTCGCCGGTTTTCATCTCTTGGCGGGATTCTCTCAAGATGAGCCGGGATTCAGTTTCGAGGTGGATCATTTGCAGTACGGATTCTTCGTGCCGGAGCCGGGGGCGATTGGGATGGCTTTGGTGTCGGTGGTTTGCGCGGGTGGGGCCTGTGTGTCTTGTGTCCGACGGGCACGATGATGAAATTATTTTCTTGACGGGGGGGGGCGCAAGGTGGTAGGGTGCGCGGTTACAGAGCGCTAAAAAAGGGGAGACAAGACATGTCACGAAGTACCCATCGCGTTCTGATCACGCCGGCCGCCGCGTTCTGGGCGGCCGTTTTCTTTTCCACTTTTCACTCGTCCACACTCGCCGAGCCCATCTTCTTCGGCCCCACTCCCTACTTGAGCAGCGCGGACAGCCCCTTCGACCTCTCCGGTCTCGGCACCACCATGTTCCTGGAGGATTTTGAAGACGGAGAGTTGAACACGCCGGGGATTCTTTACGCGGACCTGCTGCCGTTTAGACCGGGTCCATTTCAAAATGTGGATTCCGTCGATGCGGACGACGGAGTGATCGACGGTTCCGGACTGCGAGGGCATTCGGCACGCTCGAATTTTGGAGTTTGCACGGATGGAGAGCCACCAAACTGTTGGTCGTCCGGGGGAGTCACTTTCGACCGAGACGAGCTCGGCTGGCTTCCCACCGCCGTGGGAATCGTATGGACGGACGGCTGGCCAACCGATGGCGTGCAGTTTGCGTTCACAAATTCAGCCGGACACACAGTATTCCGCGAAGACAGGTTTTTCCTCGCAGACAACAACTTTATGGGCGGCACGGACGAAGACAGGTTTTTCGGCGTGATTGACCCCAATGGAATTGCCGCGTTCCACCTAGAGGCGGGGCGCGGCGCAGACGAGCCGGGATTCAGTTTCGAGGTGGATCATTTGCAATACGGCTTGTTCGTGCCGGAGCCGGCCGCTTCGGCGATGATGCTATTCGCAATCGGCGCGATGAGCAATTTCCTTCCGCGGAGCGGAGGGAGACGCCGGTTCGGCGGGAGCGGACTTTTTCCCTATTTCCGCCAACCTGAAAAAACTTTCTTGACGGGGGGGGGGCGCGATACGATAGGGTGTCCATTCACACAACCACATCTGGAGGCAGCGCCATGTTGTGTCTTGCCCGAAACGCTGTAATCGCCCGCGCGTCCTGCTGGCTGGCAACCATGGTGTTCCTCGCTCCATCAGCCACACTGGCCGAGCCCATCTTCTTCGGCCCCACGCCCTATCTGAGCGCGGCCGACAGCCCGTTCGACCTCTCCGGCCTGGGCACCACCATGTTTCTTGAAGATTTCGAAGACGGCGAACTCAACACCCCGGGGATCCTTACGACGAGCTTGCGGCCCTTCAGCCCCAACCCTCCCTTCGAAGTCGTCGATTCGGTCGATGCGGACGATGGAATGATCGACGGTTCCGGTTTGGAAGGCCATTCGGCGCGCGCGAGTGATGGAATTTGCACGGATTCAGATCCCGGCAACTGCTGGACGACCGGGGGCGTCAGTTTCGACCGAGATGAGTTGGGTTGGCTTCCCACGGCCGTGGGCATTGTGTGGACGGACGGTTCGCCGATGGACGGCGTTACGTTCGCATACACTGATTCAACTGGCAGGAACGTCTTCCGCGGCGAGCAGTTTTTCCTCGGAGACGACAGTTTTATGGGCGAAACCGGCGAAGACCGTTTTTTCGGCGTCGTTGATCCTGTGGGGATCGCCGGCTTCTACCTCGAGGCGGGGGGACTCTCCGCAGATGAGCCAGGGTTCGATTTTGAAGTGGATCATTTGCAGTACGGACTATTCGTTCCCGAGCCTGCCTTGGGCGCGCTGGGTATTTTCGGAATTGTCGGCCTTTGGCTGTTTTCTGCACGAAAAACACGTCAATCCGTGCAACGATCAACAAGGTAAACAAATCGTGCGTATTTACTACTGCTCCGTCGCAATAAGCAAGGAGGACGAGCCAAGTGTACGCGACACGACCTAATTGGCAGAAAAACGAAAGAAAACGCAACGATCGATTCGGGTTACCACGCGCTACGCGTGCGTTACTCATTGAGCCCTTGGAGGAACGGATCGCGCTTTCAATCGGCGGCGCACAAATCGCTGTGATGAGCGACCATTATGGACAAGACTTGCGAGGGCAGGAGCAATTGATAGCGGCGGTGGGTTGGGAATTGGCCGCCTATTCCGTGGCGTACGAAGACTGGGTGAGCAAAGGAGGCGAGGGAGCGTTTCTATACAGTTCGCCATTCGAGTCAGTCGAACGTCGTGGAGAATTCGTCCGCGTCGTGGCCGTCGCAAAAAAAGCCGTTGACGAACTATCTCACGATCTTGCTTTGCTCGGTTTGGTGGACTGGTCCAGCGCCGGTGTCAGTGTGGGTGGGTTGCTTCCGATCGCTTCAGTGGATGAGTTGACGGGCCTCGACAGCCTGGCATTCGCAAGACCGGGACAACGCCCGGACGTCGATATCGGCGCGGTCACCAGCCAGGGCGACGTATCGATGCGCAGCGGCGACGCACGTTCGAGGTTCAACGTGAACGGCTTGGTCTTGGATGGCTCCGGCGTGAAAGTCGGCGTCATGTCGGACAGCTTCAATTTCCTGGGAGGAGCAGACGCGGACGTGGCCTCCGGCGACTTGCCAGGTCCTGGAAATCCAAACGGTTACACCACACCGGTGACCGTCCTTTCCGATCCGTCCCGCAGCGACGAAGGTCGTGCTCTGGCTCAGATCATCCACGATGTAGCGCCGGGTGCCGCTATGGTGTACACCTCTGCTTCACAAATCACGGCTTTTCCGGCAGCCGTTGACGGGTTGGTCAACAACCACAATGCGAACCTCATCGTTGACGACTACTCGTTTAACTTCGAGCCGATGTTCCAAGACGGTATTGCGGCTCAGGTGGTGGAGTCTGTCGTCTACCCACAATCCGGCCCAGGAGTCCCGTATTTCACTTCCGCGGGAAACAACGGTGATGTAAGCTACCAAAGCGCGTTTGTGCCTAATGAAAATGGTACGCAGATCCTCGGCCGACTGGCCCATGATTTCGATCCAGGTCCGGGCGTGGATATCCACCAACGAATTACGATTCCAGAGGGGACAGGCATTGAATTCTTCTTTCAGTGGGATGATCCGTTCTTCAGCGTCAGTCCCGGCAGCGGCGGTGCCCAAAGCGATCTGGAAATCATGTTGTTTAGTGACGCAGGGCAATTTGTGGCCGGAGGCATCAACCAGAATGTCGGCGGAGATCCAATTGAGGTTTTCGGTTTCGCAAACCCCATCGGTTCAGGGCTCTCAAAATTCGATATCGTCATTGGAATCGTGCCGGGACACACGCCACCGGGGACGGTCAAATACATCGGCGATTCATCGGGCATTGAGGACATGACGATCGATGAATATCCGGGCGAGAACACCAGCACCACGTACGGCCATAACAATTCGGCCGCCGCGGGTTCGGTGGGCGCCGTCTTTTACCATTACGGACCGGAGTTCCCGCCGCCGGATCCGCCGATACCGGGTTTTCAGCAGCCGTCGCTGGAGCCATTTTCCGCGCGCGGCGGCACGCCGATCTTGTTTGACACGGACGGGAACCGGCTGCCGACGCCGGAAACGCGGTTTAAGCCCGATATCGTCGCGCCGGACGGCGTCAATACGACGTTCTTTAGTGTCGACACCAGCCAAAATCCACGCCATGCCGGCCGAGTTCCCGACGACCCCGACTCGTTCCCCAACTTTTTCGGCACGTCGGCGTCAGCACCACACGCCGCAGCGCTGGCGGCGCTGATGTTGCAGGTCGATCCGACACTCACGCCGGATGAAATTTATCAAGTAATGCGCGATACGGCGATCGATCAGAGCACGCAGGGGTACGACGTGGAATGGGGTTACGGAATCCTCGACGCCGTGGGGGCGATCTATAAGGTGTGGAAACCGGATCCGCCGCAACTTGTCGTCGATACGGGGGCGTCGCAGACGGACGGGCTGATCAATCTCACGCTGCCGACGTTCACCGGCACGGTGCCGGCCGGATCGTTCGTAGAAATTTTCGCAGGCGGCGGCCGGATCGCCTTTGAGCAGCTTCCGCCGGGTGAGACGACATACACGCTTCAATCGGCCCGGACCCTGAGGAACAACTTCACATACGACATCAAAGTCCGCATCGCCGAAAACGAGTCGGTGCCCGTGGCCAACCGCTCGAAATTTTCCGACCCGACGACCGTCAAGGTGGACCTGACCGCCCCGCGGATCACGCAGGTGACAATCGCCACCACCGCGGCCGTGCCAAACCCCAGTTTCGCGATACCCGCCGTGGCGACCAGCGGCGCGCAGTTGTTGCGGGTGCCGGTGTTTCAGCCGAACCAGGTGCGGATCACGTTCGACACGGACCTGGCCGACCTGGCGTTCGCGCCCGGCACGCTGCCGGCGCTGGCCGGCGGCGACAT
>Ga0214472_10004399_pt1 | contig 14873 bp, 7 predicted proteins | sample RVTome_6_FD_207662 | JGI IMG/M metagenome (GOLD analysis project Ga0214472, IMG submission 207662) | Soil microbial communities from uranium-contaminated site in the Upper Colorado River Basin, Wyoming, United States - RVT140D175 | ecosystem: Environmental > Terrestrial > Soil > Contaminated >...
GACCATATGGTGGCCTCTACCGGCGAGTTGCAGAACCCCAACGAGGTGTTAAGCAAAGATCAGCGCGAAAGGCTTGTGCAAGCACGCACAGCCTCCAAGCCCGTCTTAATCGTCACACCTGACGAAGCCTTGGCGGCGGAGAAAACCAAAGCCAGGGAAACCAAGACCTGGATTTACCATGCCAAGAACGTGCGCGACTTTGCCTTTGCATCCTCGCGCAAATTCATTTGGGATGCTCAGGGCTACCAGCAGGAAGACGGTTCAGTCGTCATGGCAATGAGCTATTACCCCAAAGAGGGCAATCCCTTGTGGGAACGCTACTCCACCGAAGCCATCATTCACACGCTGGAGCAGTACAACAAGTACACATTTATCTACCCTTATCCGGTCGCCATCTCGGTAAACGGTCCTGTTGGCGGGATGGAATACCCCATGATCTGCTTCAATGGACCGCGTCCCGAAAAAGACAAAACTTACAGTCGCCGCACCAAATACGGCCTGATCTCGGTCATCATCCACGAAGTGGGTCACAACTACTTCCCCATGATCGTCAATTCCGACGAGCGGCAGTGGACCTGGATGGATGAAGGGCTGAACACCTTTTTACAGTACATCGCTGAACAGTCCTGGGAAGAGAATTACCCCTCGCGTCGCGGTGAACCCCAGTACATTGTGGATTTCATGACCTCCGAGCGACAAGTGCCCATTATGACCAATTCCGAATCACTGCTGCAATTCGGCAACAATGCCTATGCCAAGCCAGCGGCAGCGCTGAATGTCTTGCGGGAAACCATTTTGGGCCGCGAGCTCTTCGACTTTGCTTTCCGCGAGTTTGCGCAGCGATGGAAGTTCAAACGTCCTCAGCCAGCGGATTTCTTCCGCACCATGGAAGACGCATCTGGCGTGGACCTGGATTGGTTCTGGCGCGGTTGGTTCTACAGTACCGATCACGTGGATATTGCCCTGCGCAGAATTCGAATCTACAACATCAACACTGCCAATCCTGACGTGGAAAACGAGATTGCACGGAAAGAAGATCCCGCAGCCTTTGAAACGCTGGCTAAACAACGCAACAAGGACTTGAAACGACGGGTGGACGACAAGCCGGAACTGCTGGATTTCTACAACGAACACGATGAGCACACCGTTACACCAGGCGATCGCAAATCCTACGAGGCCATGTTGAAGAAGCTTGAACCAGACGAACGCAAAGCTCTGGAGGAGAAAAGTAACTTCTATGTCCTGGATTTTGAGAACGTAGGCGGCCTGGTAATGCCCATTATTCTGGAAATCACCTACACCGATGGAACCAAAGAGCTGATGCGCATTCCTGCGGAAATCTGGCGTCGCAATCACAAAGAAGTTTCCAAAATGATCATGACGGAGAAGGAGATTGCAAAAGTCATGGTCGATCCCTATCGCGAGACAGCCGACAGTGATCTGACCAACAATTCCTTCCCTCCTGAGCCGGTGAAGTCGCGCTTCCAGTTGTTCAAACGCGACCGCAAGAACCTGATGCAGCGCATGAAAACACCCGAAGTAAAGGAAGAACCACCTGCCGTTGAGAACGAACAATGAGTAGGCTTCGCTGGTGGCCGCTGCTCCTGGCGGCCACGCCTTTGCTGGCGCACAAATTCCATGTGAGCATGACGCAGGTAGACTGGAATCCTCAAACGCAAGCCTTGGAAGTGGTGCTGCAATTGTTTACCGACGATCTGGAAGCGGCCGTTTCCGGGTTCAAAGGAAAACGCGTGGAACTTTTGCCGGAAAATGAGGGTGCTATTTTCGAGTACCTGCAAACGGTTCTTCTGTTTGAAGATGCCGCGGGTTCAACCCTGGCCATGAGTTGGGTCGGTATGGAAATGGACGTTCACCGCGCCTGGTTATACCTTGAAGTACCGCATGCACAAGGGCCAGAGGGTCTCACTGTGAATCAGCGGGTCTTTTTCGAACTTTTCAACGACCAGGTAAACACAGTGAACACAGGATTGGGAGCCCGCAAAGCCACGCTTGTCTTTCAAAGAGACAGCGGGAAAACACCACTTTTTGATCCCAAACTTCCCTAAACCGTTGCGGCGTCACTAGGAATCTGGCTTCTCGCGGATTATGATGGCGCTATCAACCCCAAAAACCTCCACCGCTCGCCCATCGAGCGGTGGTTTTTTTAATTCCCAGGAGGACCCACGATGGTATTGCGATGGACATGGTTGCTGATTGCAGCCGTTTCGATGGCGGGCACAACCCTTACACCCGAAAAACTTTGGGAACTTGGACGCGTGGGTAGCCCCACTGTTTCACCCGATGGAAAACAGGTCCTTTTTACCGTCCGCACCTATGACTGGCGGGAAAACAAGGGCAACACGGATATCTGGCTCGTTTCGGCCAAAGGCGGCGATGCCCGCCAGCTAACCACCAACATTGCCAACGATAGCAACCCCATTTGGGCAGACGATGGTGGCTCCTTTTACTTCGTATCCAACCGCAACGGCAGCAACCAAATCTTTAACATGCAGCTCAAAGGCGGCGAGGCAGTTCAGATCTCCCAATTCGAAGGCGACATCGCCAACGTCGTCCTAAGTCCGGGAGCCACTTTCGTTTTATTCAGCCGCGAAGTGAAACTGGAAACCACGGTTCTGGAAAAGCATGCGGACTTACCCAAAGCAAATGCCCGTCTTTACGAGGACCTTAAATTCCGCCATTGGGATGGTTGGCACGAGGGAACTTATTCGCACGTGTTCTCTGCCAATCTGGATGGAACGGGCGTGGACGACATGATGCCCGACCTAAAGCAGGACACACCGCTTAAACCCTTTGGTGGCAGCGAAGATTTCGTCATTTCACCGGATGGCAAGGAGTTTTGTTACGTTGCGCTGGAACCCGGTCGGTCCGCAACCAGCACGGACACGGGTTTGTATGTATTCTCCTCGGACAAGGGTTGGCCCTCGAAGCTGATTACCCCCAACATGGCCGGCTACGACACTCATCCCAGCTATTCGCCCGATGGGCGCTTCATCGCCTTTTTGTCTATGGAAACACCTGGTTATGAGTCAGATCGCAACCGCATTATGCTTTACAACCGCCAAACCGGAGCGATTCGCGAGTTGACCAAAGATCGCGATGAAACTGTGGATAGCTTTATTTGGTTTAATGCAAAGACCCTCATTTTCCAAGCGCCAACCAAGGGTACCGTTCAACTCTTCAGCCTGGACGTGGAGAAGGGCACCGAGCGGCAGTTGACGAAAGGCAGGCACAACCTCACCAGCATTTCCGCCAGGAATGGGACTCTGGTCGCCTTAAAAAGCACCAGCGAACGCCCCAACGAAGTGGTGGCGGTAGATGCAACCAATGGCAAGATCACGCCTCTGACGGGAATCAACGATGCCGTCTATGGGGAACTGGATTTGCCGAAGGTCGAGGAACGCTGGGTTGAAGCAACCGATGGCAAGCAAATTCACAATTGGGTCTTTTACCCACCCCATTTTGATCCCACCAAAAAGTACCCCTTGATCACCTACTGCCAGGGTGGCCCGCAAGGGATGATCAGCCAGTCGTTCAGCTACCGCTGGAACTTCCATTTGATGGCTGCCCAAGGGTACGTTGTAGTGGCCGTCAACCGCCGCGGGTTACCCGGGTTTGGACGCGAATGGAATGACAGTATTAAGCAAGATTACAGCGGTCAGCCCCTGCGCGATACCTTGTCAGCCACCGATGCCATGCTAAAGGAATCCTATATCGACAAAGACCGTGTTGCTGCGGTTGGCGCTTCGTTTGGAGGCTATATGGTGTTTCGTCTCATGGGCGAAAATACTGGTGCCAACAAGCGCTTCAAAACCATGATTGCCCATTGCGGTATGTTCAATTTCGAAAGTTGGTACCTGGGAACCGAAGAGCTCTTCTTTCCCAACCGGGATCAGGGTGGTCCCTTCTGGACGAGCGCCGAGCAGAAAGCTCAGTACGCCAAACACTCGCCCCACAACTTTGTCGACCGGTGGGAAACGCCCATTTTTGTGATTCATGGTCAGAAAGATTACCGCGTTCCGGTCACAGAAGGGATTCAGGCGTTCCAAGCTGCCAAAATCCGCGGTTTGAAAGCCAAATTCCTCTACTACCCCGAAGAGGGCCATTGGGTGCTTAGCGCTCAGAATGGCATTCTCTGGCACCGCGAGTTCTTCGGCTGGCTGGATGAAACCTGTCGGTAACCCAAATCATCAGAGCCTCGCAGATGTCACATCGCGAGGCTTTTTCTGGACGGGCACCCCATGAAATTGCGCTTGGTTGAAACGCGCGATGGTAGCCATTCGCTGATTCGCGACGATTTGGACGAAAGCTACCACAACCTGAACGGTGCAATGACCGAGTCGCTTTATGTCTTCATCGAAAAAGGCCTTGCAGCTTTCGATGCACAGCACCTTCCGGCCATCAACATCCTGGAAATTGGGCTGGGTACGGGCCTCAACGTGTTGCTTTCCGCGCTAAAAGGTCCAGGTTTGGGTTTCCAAAAATTGCACCTCACCAGCCTGGAACCGTTTCCCTTGCCCCTCGCGCTGACCCATCAACTCAATTTCGCCCGTTATCTCCCTGATTATCCAAACGCCCAGCAGGTGCTGGACCGCATCCATTCTTCCCAACCTGACGAGGCCGTCATGCTTTGCCAGGGGGTGAGCCTCACCAAGCACCATCTCGCCTTGGAAGATTTCCAACCCAAGAGTTCCACTTTTGATCTGGTTTACTTCGATGCCTTTGCACCTTCAGCCCAGGCAGAAGTTTGGGTATTCAACAATTTGGAGAAGGTTCAGAGTTCGCTGCGCCAGGGTGGGATTTTGGTGACCTATTGCGCCAAAGGCCAATTCAAGCGCGACCTCAAAGCGCTTGGATTCCAGGTAGAAGCTTTACCGGGTTGCTTGGGGAAGCGCGAAATGACTCGTGCTCGCCTCCCCATCGACCCAGCGGTTTAACGGGTGAGGTTCACCGCACCTGTTTTCGTAACCAGAATATTGTCCTCTACGCGAATGCCACCATGCGGGGTCAATGCGTCGACAACGTCCCAGTCGATCATCTTCCCTTTTTCGGTTTCACGCTCTGGATTCAAGAGAACCGGGATGAAGTACAGTCCTGGTTCGATAGTGAACACCATGCCGTCTTCCATCTTGCGGTTCAGACGCAGGAAGCGGTGTTCTTCGGGGGGTGGTGCCAGTTTCCCGTGATCATTCGAAAAGAACCCACCTACATCGTGTACCTGTAGACCCAACAGATGACCAATGCCATGGGGGAAGAAAAGCGAGCTTATTTTCGCATCTACCAAAGCTTCGCGATTGCCCTTCACAATTTTCTGGCTCATCAGGATGTTTAGCACGCCTTCATGGGCAGCTTCCTGGAGGGTGATATAGGGCGTTCCCACTTTCGCTTGCTGGACCAGATGCAGGGTCAGCTCATCCATTTGTCGCACCATGTCGCGAAATACCGGATGGGCAGAATCGCGAGCATAGGTGCGCGTAATATCCGAACAATAACCGTTCTTGCGGCAGCCGGCATCAATCAGCAGAACTTTCGAACCCGGGCCAACGTTGCGGCGTTTGTGCTGGTAGTGCAAAATAGCGCCTTTTTCGTCCAGGCCCACAATATTCGTGTATGGCGAGTCATGCTCCAGCATTTGGTTGGCAGCCAAAAATGCTTTGTGAATATCGAACTCACTTCCCTCTGCTGCAAAAGCATCATATGCCGCTTGGTGACCGCGAATGGCCATGCGGTTGGCTTCCCGGATCATTTCAACTTCGTAATCCGTTTTCATTCCGCGATAAAAGTCCAGATAGTTGGAAAGATTTCTCTCGTTTTGCAGGTTTGAGGGCAAACCCATTTGTGAAGCAAATTCCGTGTTGTCGCCCAGAAAGCCAATGCGTCGCGTCCTGGGAAGATGGTCCATGACTTCCTCAGGTGCTTCCAGGGAAACCAGGTCAAATTGCTGCAGCCACCAAGCTTCATTCACCACCGTCTGTTCATACCAAAAATCCGGGCGGATAACTTGAAAGTAGACTGGCTTTTTCCCTGGCTGAAAGAGAACCATTTGCTCCGGTCTCTCAATGGGTAGCCACCAACGAAAGTGACCATAGGTTCGGAAAGAAATATGCTCATCATCAGCAAAATAAACACCTTCGGTTCCGCTATAAACCAGAACCGCTTCCAGGTGTTTTCCTTCCTTGCTTAAATCATTGAGTGCGTTTTCATAGACGCCCTGTACATGGGCAACATGCTTAGCGAAAAGAGAGGCCAAATCCATCACGTTCTCCTCCAGAGTTATTCAGATCATTCTAACGCGCGCCCACGGGAAGGCCAATCGTAATATATCAGTTGCCTTTTGGGTCACGAACAGTTCATGGAAATTTACAGCCTATTATTTTCCAGCTACATAGGCCGGAAGATGCAAGGCCTTAAGAGCATCATTGGCAATCCAGACCGGGCCAATCAGCAGATGAACGGCATTGCGAAAAAAGGCTGGCTTTTTGCCTTCAAAGTAGTGGCCTACAAACTGGAAGATCCAGCCAAGGATAAACAGCGCCAACTCTACTTTGATGGAAACATAGGTTGCGCCAAAGTAACAAATGACGAAGGCCGTAGCCATGGCAAAACCCGCAGTCAGATTCAAACTGAAGTAGTAAGCCAGGGTGGCAACCATCACCAGCATGGCGAGATCTACCATGATAGTGCCGGCAGCAAACAGGGTCACTGGCTGGAGCATGCCAATGATGGCAAATACAATCATGGGGATGCCCACGTAATGGGTAAGTTTGTTACGTCGGTCGCGATGGTAAGCGGCATAGTCTTCCAGAGCCGCTATGTACCTGGGGTTCATGCCTACCTCGCTTGCAAGAAAGCCTCGAAAACAGTTCCTTCATTTTTCACCAGCTTCTTACAAAACTCAAGAAATTCCGGGTAATCGGCGGGTTCCACAAACTGGTTAGGTACGATGTAGGTCCTGGAAACCACCAGTGTTTGTGCATCCTTGTGCTTGAATTCAAGTTCGTAGCTGCCAAACCGAGAGGTTTCCTCAAATTTTTGCGAAGGTGTTTTCCAAGAAAAGCCCTTAGGTGCTTTCAGCTCAATGGTGGCGATATTGTGGCTGGGTGAACCAATGTAGACAGGCGTTCGACGGCTGGGCAAGGTACCGAAGCGCTCCAGAAGCGGGGTCCGCGGCATGGGAAATGGCAACGCCAGCCTTTCACCTGGTGTGAACTGGCCAAGTCCTGAATGGGTGAATTCGGTTTGAACTTCAAAGGTAGCAAGGGCTAAGTCGTTAGGAATGGTGACCTTAGTGACTTCAGCTCCAGGATAGGTTTCGTTCATTCCAGCTTCAACAATCTGCTGTGTTTCTGGTCGGTTCATGGCTTCGTACTTTTTGGCCAATTGCGGAGCAAAACTGCCAAAAAATGTTTCTTTACCCGTTCCTTTCACCGCTCCATCTTCAGAAAAGGTGAGCTGATAGAAGGTTTCAATGCGTTCGCTGGCAGGGTCGAACTGAGGAATTGTGGCAAACACTTCTTCCCCTTCAGATACCACGATGCCCCGAGCACCGCGATATTCATAGGGCACGTAACCAAAAGGGAGTTTTTGACGACCCGGATCCAGCCAAAAAGTTTCGCCATTTAGCTTGATCCGCAAAAGGGCATAGGAAAATTCCGGCATCGGGGTGTCGAAGATAAAGTGCTGAACTTGTTCCGGTCGCGCCAGCACTACATCAGCCTGAACTCCAAGCTTGCGATAAAGTGCCGCCAGCAAGAGGGTGGGATTGCCCTGGCCAGTCTCCCAAACGCGGTTGATGTTTTCGTAAAAAGACTGACCGGGTTCACATTTATCCGCTACTTCCCGATACATTTTCTCAACGAGTTTGCGCTGCGACAGACCTTCAGATTTCCAAGCTTCCAGTTGGTCCAGCAAGCGATACGAAAGATTTAACCTTTGCCCGATAGCATTGCGGTAGTAGTCGCGAATCTCTTCCCAACTGGTGTTGTAGTAGAAGCTGGCTGAGGCGTGAAGGTAACTTTGCGGCGGCATGGCCGGCTCGGTGCGGATGGGCGGCAGGTTTTTGGTAAGCCAGCGAACAATTCGCAGGCCATCCTGAGTGGTGATTTCCGGCTCAATAGGCATGTTGCGCGATAGGAGTACCGGTTCGGGGTCTAATCCTTCGGGGTAAATTAATACCAATTCGCTGTGCTGATATAGGCGATCGACATTTTGGAAGATGAAGTTCATAGAAGCTTCCAATCCATCGGGATCGTAATAGGCAGGTGGCAGGTATTCGATATGTTCTTCATCAATAAAATCGCCCACACTCACGCCGGTAAGTGAGAGAGAGGATTTCTCGCGAATGTCGGCGGGATAGAGTACGGTCCCGTCGGCTTTGATGGTGCGCAACTCGAGAATTTCGAGATTTTCGGGCAGTTGCAGTTCGCTTTCGCTGTCAACACCCTCTTTGGTTAAAACCCGGGTAACCAGATGGGTGTACCGCATTTGGGAACCGTCTGGGAACAAGCGAACCATGAGTTGGTCCAGGAGTAACTCGGAATCAGCGCCAGTGGTGGGCGGTTTTTGTTTCGCTTCTTCAATGACCTCTTGGGTGTTGACCCTGAAGGCCTCAAAGGCAGTCCGCCCTTCGAGATGGCTCAACCGCTGGCGAAACTCGGCGTCGCCTGGCTCAATGGCCAGATGGGCTCGAAGGCGATCCATGGCAGAGTCCAGTTTGCCTTCGAAGCAATCCAGATTCACCATTGCCAGAAGGGCCTGACGGTTGGTGGGATGGATTTCCAGGGTTTTACTGAACCACTCTCTCTGGGCCGCATGATCGCCTAATTGCCCGTACAACCGGGCAATCGCATAAGGGTAATAGACTTGCTCTGGGAAAATGCCCGCCCGCTTTTTCAGGTCTTCTATGGCGCCCAGATAATCCTGGTCCATTTCGCGCAGATCGGCGGCGTACCCTTCCCACGGGAGGAGTCGGTTAAGGTTTTCCAGTAATTGACGACGTTTGTCCAGATCCCCGTCGCGAGCTGCCTCTTCAAGAAGTTGTTGTTGCGCCCAACGATGTTCAGGACCCAGGTTTTCGAATTGCGCGAGGATTTGCTGACGTACATCGGGAAGATTCTCGTTCTTGGCAACCGCCATCAAAGCTTCCAACCCATCACAATACTGAGGGTTGTGAGCTACCACATCTTTCAATAGGTCCAGGGAAACTTTAGTTTGTCTTGCGCGGACCAGCAGTACGCCGAGACTTAACCGGTTTTTGGCAAAAACCAGGTCGGCCCGATTCAAGTCTGAAAGGATTTGGAACGCACGCGAAATCTGATCTTCTTGAGGCAGGTACTCCACAGTTCCCAGGTACACCTCTGCTAATTCGCCGCCCACCAACTGGCTTGCGGGGTAATCCATAAAGAGTTTGGAAAGTAGACGCTCTTGAGTAGCAATATCCTTTTCATAGCTGGCCAAAAAGGCCTGACAAAAAGCAACCAGCGGACCTTGTTTTCCATTGAGCCGAGCGGCTAATCCAACCTGAACCCGTTTTCCAGGTTTACGGCCTTTCAACGCAATGGTCGGCTTCTCCGGCGTGCTGGCAAGATTGAGAGATTGGTTCGCGGTTATTTGCAGAGAGAACTGACCGTTGGATTGGTTGGTTTGGGTAGTTTTCAGCACTACCTCATGCCGTCCTTTAGTTACAGGCACTTCCAGAAAAATGACACGCGAACCCTTTTCTTCCAAACCTGGTTGAAGCAAAACCTGCTTGCCATCGACCCAGAGGGCAAGGTTGTGATAGCTGAACAGACGAAATAGTACGTTTTGAGCAACCGGACTGGTGAAGGATGTGGCGGCATAAAACACACCTGAACCGTGGGCCAGGCTAGGTGGAACTACTACCCCGGTGGGTGTTGAAAAGGATGCAGAGGCCACCCAATAGTCAGGGGTTTCTGGAGGCCATTCGGCTGCAAAGGCCGGGAGCGGAAATGCGCCGAAGTTTTCTGAAATTTCCCAGGCAGTAGCAAAACCCGCCCAGCGCGAATAGGTGCCCAAATCTGGCAATTCTTCCTGGTGGCGAGAGTCTGCCCTTAGCATATTGGCATAGAGGATTTTAAGTTCTGGATTGGTAATGGTTTTGCCATCTACCAGACCACTTACGGCTGAGACCCAGCCATCGAGGCATTGACGATCGTCATAAAGCCACTTCAGAACGAATTCAGACGCCAGTGAATCCGGGTTCTTTGCGATCACTTCGGTTCCAGCTTTCATGATGGCCTCGCCAGGTCCATCGGCCGTATGGGTCAAAAACCAGCCAATTTCTGCAAGGGCTGCGTCTACCTCATCCTGGGAATTTTTCGCAGCTTCAAAGGAAGCACGGGCTGCGGCCAGGTCGTGGGTTTCGGTAAGGTTGCGCCACCCTGTATCCAGTTGAGCCCAAAGTGGCAGAACCAAAAAACCATAGATCAAAACCAAGCGCGTCATGGTAGCTCCCCTCATTGGTTCCCCACAAAAATAGATTGCTCCAGAACCCGGTCGTGGGCCTGCATCAAGTTGCGAACCTCGCTGTAATCTTCCGGCGATACCTGGTGGGTTTTAAATGCAAGGCGATAATTCACCTGACACCTGGTGTCCTCGGTTTTATCAAAACTAATGCGAATGCTCAGGTTGTCGTTCTCCATATCCAAGGTATCCGGGACTTTGGTGAAACGAAAGCCTTCAGGCGCAGCAATATCCAAACTCACTTCGCGAATTTGCGGTGGTCCGAACTCAAGTGGAAACTTCCGTCGAGCGTTCGGGGCAAACTTCTGCACCAGCCGACTGTTGAGAATATCCAAGGAGAGTTTCCACTCTGCGCCACTGGACTTAAGCAGTTGACTGCTGACGCCCTGGAACCGCAGCGATATCGGTTCATTGATGCGCTTGCCTTCGCGATGCGCCTCACGCACATCCAGTCCTGGCAGCATGTTGATCATCAGGTTCTGCAGATTCGCCGGTAACTGGGTTTCCAAAGCCAGGTATTGCCGCAGGTCGGGGTTCGAGATTCCGGCAAAATTCAGTTCACCACTCACATCTGCTTCACCGTCAGGCTTTACGGCCACTGTTAAATTAAAACGTTCCTGATTTTCATCGTAAATCGGAATCTTGCGCAATTCACCGTTGCCCTTTTCATCCACAATCAGGCAAAGCCCGCCCTGATCCATCTCTGGCAATTCATGAATGCCGCTAAACTCCGCCGTTCCATCCAAAAACAAATCGAACTGCGGCACATACGCAATGGCGTGATTAAAATAACTTAGCGAAGCTGGATAAGGATGCACCTCGCCCTCATCGGAGGTCCGCACTATCACGATATTCGCTGGAACGCCAGCTTCGCGCAACATGGCGACCAAGAGACTTGCTTTGTCTTTACAGTCCCCAAACTGCCGCGAGCAGACCTGGTTCACCTGATAGGGCTTGTAGCCGTGAATTCCAAATTCCAGTGCCACATAACGGGTATTTGTAACCACGTATTCATGAATGATTTTAACCTTTTGCAGTGGATCGGTTACATCCCCTATCAAGGATGCAACCAGGCTCTTGGTCTCGTGATCCAATTTGAGCTGCTCATCAATAAGGTTGGCATACCACTTGGCCATGTCTTGCCAATCTTTAAAAGACGATACGCTCAAATAAGGTAAATATCCCGTTAATCCGGGCATCAGAGCTTCGGTTTCATACGGAGATACTTGAAGCGTGGTCCAGCGGAGAAAATGGTTTTCACCATCAAAGCGTTCCTCAAACTCCGGCTTCATCTTTTCAACGTGGTGGTAAACGGTTCGATTCTTCGGCAGGATCAGCGTGTAGGAAAGATGACGTGCGGGATAGCGTTTGGCAAAGTAAAGAAAGTCGCCAAAGTAATCGCCGTAGATGTTTTTGGTATCGGTGTCATCAATGCGGTACTGGATCTGAACCAGGTCGCCGGGTTGCAGTGTGGGAAAAGCAATTTGGTAGGCCACCAGGTCGTAATACATCCGATAGGCTGGGTCGCTGATACGGCTTCGTCCGTGCTGTGTAAGGAGAATGGTTTGCTCTCCACGCACTATTTCAGCCTTGAGTATCTTGGCATTCTGCCTAAGCGGTGCATAAGAAAATGAAAAACCCGGCAATTCCTGGTTTGCCTTGGTATCTATGATTTCGTATTCCAACTGATGAAACAAAGATGACTGCCCGTTGGGGGCAACTTTGCGCACCTGGCTGTCAATATTGATCACAATCGGGCTGACTTCCAGCACATCCGTATCCGGCGCCTGCTGAAGGACATACGGCTCGTAAAAGCGTTCTTGCTCCTTTTGGGTGAGCGCAATCAGGTTCTCAAGTTCCGGGTTTTGCGGTCGGAGCGCCAATGCTTTTTCCAAATATGCCAAACCATCGCCAGATCCGTGAGTGAGGAGAATTTCACCTAAAGCTTCCAACAAAAAGGGGTTTTCCGGCGTTTGTTTCAAATATCGTCCCAGCAAGAGCTCAGCGCGGTCGAACAAGCGGTTGTTGGAGAGAAATTCCGCATACGCCAGAATATTGCTTATCGCATAAGGGCTGCTTCGAATGACACTCTGGAAAAAGGCATCAAGAGCTTCAAGATCACCTCGCCCCTTGAGTAATTCCATTTTCCGCTCGGAAAACTTCACCGAATCATTGCGCACCAGGAGAATGCGGTCCATCACCTGTTCCGCTTGGCCACGGTACTGCATGGCCAGGTAAAGATCGCACAGGTCCATCATGATCCAGGGCGTATCTGGATAGGTATCGTTCAGAATCTTGGTTTGCCGCAAAGCCTGGCCGTCCAGATCAAGTGATGCGAACGTGTTGTTCTCCAGCAAACGGGCGGGCCAATACTCGGCATCTTCTTTAATCGCGTTTTCTGCATGATGCCGGGCCTCCCAGAAGCGACCCTGATCCAGTGCAATTTGACCAAGCTGGGTTTGGGCCCAGGCCCGTTCGATCCCCTTATCTGATCCTTTTGCATTTTCCAGAAACTCCGTAAGAATTTCCCACTTCTCGTTGGCATCGTTGGCTAAATTCAACGAGCGCTCCGCAATATCGCGGCTCTTATCTGTGCTGAAGGCTTTGCCTAACAATTCGCGGGCACTGCCGTATTCAGGATGGTTTCGCGATTGCTTTACCAGCAAAAGGCCACCCAGTTCCGCCTCTGAGCTCGCTTGCGCCAACGCTAAAAGACTTGGTTCCGCGGGTTCGACCATGGTCACTTTTTTATTCGAAACACCTTTTTTCTGCCCAGCGCGCACCACTAGCGGGTTGCCCTGGGTGTCGGTGACTCGTGCAAAAAAACCTAGGCTCAGATTATCGCCGCGGGTTTCGGTGTAGAGCGTCAACCGATGCCAACCTTTTTTTGCCTCAAAAACCACGGCATTTTGATCGGGAAACGCATTCTGTTCGCCGCTGGCTTCGAAGACTTGAGTCTCGTTGACCCAGACGCGAAGGTGCTGGGCCCAGCCCAAACCCAAACGTACCTGAGTGCGCTTGGGGACTTGTATCCAGGTGGTAACCAGAGTTCCGGCAGATTGATTCGGATAGATTGCCTGACTGGCTGCGAAATAGCCAAAATGACCGAGACCCTCTTGCCAAAAGTCGTCTGCTCCATATGCGCGAATGGGGTTCCACTCGACGGGGCGATTAAGACCTTGCTTTGGACCAGATTCCACCAAACGCTTCATATCAAAGGCTACTTGTGGAGAAAGCGGCCCCAGGATTTCCATATCACTGACATAACCCAAACCTTTGACAGCCTTTTCGATTGCTTCTAACCGACCCAGTTGCCGACACTGTTGAATGAAGTAATAGCCAACACCTGCCTTGAGTTCTTGATGGGTTGTTTTTTCAAAAAGAAGCTCCAGTGTATCGGCAATACGTGCTTGCTTGCTGGATTCATGGCTGAGGAGATAAAGCTTTTCTGCATTCAGCAGTGCAAGGACGGGCTCAGCATCGGGTTGGGTTGTCTGAACCCAGGAGGCCAGGGCTTCAAGGCGTTGATCCGCATAATTTTTTGCAAAAAGGGGTAACCATCCAACAATTAAAAGTCCGAAACCAAACTTCTTAAGCAAGAGCACCCTCCTCATTTGCTGGCCATTGAGGCAAATTCTGTGCCCGGATTTTTCCCAACATTCAGGTGCTCCTTATGTAGGCATTCCTGCCCTTTTGACTTGCGTTTCCGACCGAAACTCGAAGTGGCGACTCGGCCAATTTGGCGCAGGGTTTTAATTCCACAGGGGAATATCCCAGCTCATGGGTGTTTCGACCGGCTTTTTTCCGGGTACCGTGGGTTCCAAAAGTGGGTGGTTGTCCAAATCACGCGGCGAAGGCAGGAGAGCCAAACCCTTTTGGCTGAATTGCTTTACCGCCAGCCGTGCCGCACCCAAAGAGAAACGTTGATAATGAGTGCAAAATTCTCCAAACAACCATTTCACCTGATCTGGCGAGGCTTCCGACAAAGCCGATAGAAACGCTTCGTCGGCCGGCTGTTCAGAAGCAACAAGATCCGCTACGGGTCGAAAAGATTTGCGATGTTGGGCAGAAGGGCCCCATTCAGAAATGGCCTGGCGATGGCTTGCGGTTCCATACCCTTTGTGACCGGCAAACCCATACTTTGGCAGACTCCTCGCCAAACCCACCATGAGGGCATCTCGCGTAACCTTCGCAACCACACCAGCGGCGCTTACCGGGCTGAGTAATGCGTCGCCTTTCACTTGTGTCTGCGCCCACTTCAAACCCGGCGGCCGCAAATGACCATCAATAACCAGCGGTGCATCCGCACTGCGCCGCGGTGCCACCCATTCGAAGCCGTGAAACGTGGCGCCGAGGATGTTCAGGGCATCAAT
>Ga0214472_10004400_pt1 | contig 14869 bp, 13 predicted proteins | sample RVTome_6_FD_207662 | JGI IMG/M metagenome (GOLD analysis project Ga0214472, IMG submission 207662) | Soil microbial communities from uranium-contaminated site in the Upper Colorado River Basin, Wyoming, United States - RVT140D175 | ecosystem: Environmental > Terrestrial > Soil > Contaminated >...
CGGCGTCCGGACGTTCAACGAGTTTCCCGATGCGGTCCTGCGCGTGCGCGTGCTCGCCAAGGAGGGACCTCGCTTCCGGTATGAGATCGCGCTCGAGGACCCGCAGGACCGCGCCGCTGACGACCTGACGCTCCAGGCCGATGACCTGACCGTCGTCGTCGACCCCCAGAGCGCCGCGGATCTCACCGGGGCGACCATCGGCCTCGACTCCGAGGTCATGGGCGGCTCGCTGCGCATCGACAACCCGAACGAGGGATGGCAGGACCCGGTGGCGCGAGCCGTGCAGGACGTCATCGACCGCCAGATCAACCCGGGCGTCGGCAGCCACGGCGGCATGGTGACGCTGGTCGACGTGAAGGACGGGACCGCCTACCTCCGGCTCGGCGGCGGCTGCCAGGGCTGCGCGGCGGTGGATGTGACGCTACGGAAGGGGGTGGAAACCGCCATCCGCAACGCGGTGCCGGCGATTCACGCCATCGAGGACGTCACCGACCACCAGGCAGGGACAAGCCCCTACTACCAGCACGGGCACTAGGGGCTCGAAGGGTCGCTCGGGGCCGGCGACGCCGGCACGTGGGAAACCCCGCTCAGTGCGGGAAGGTGCCGCCGCCCGTGCACGCCATGACGGTCGTGGCGAGGCTGAGAAGGCTCAGCGCCGCCGCCGTTCCGGCGAGGACGAACGAACGGACGATTCGACTCGTGCGCATCGGTCCTGCTCCTTGCTGCGACCGGCAGTCGTTGATCTGCGGCCGTCTGCGGAGCACGTTCATCCCGATTGGGCCACCGGGCAATGACCCGGAGGTCCCGTTGCGGGAGGGCACCCGGAGTACCTTCGGCTGAGGGTGCGGTCAAATCAGGCTTGCCACGCCGTGTAGACTCCCGCAATGCCGCGCACGCGGACCCTGGCTCCGCCCACCACACACGACCGAGATCTCGGGCGCCGCATCGGGCAGCGCATCCGAGAGGCGCGCCTGCGCGCCAGCCTGACGCAGCAGCAGCTGGCCGGCGATCGGTACACCAAGGCATACATCAGCGCCCTCGAGACCGGGATCGCGCGTCCCTCGATGGTCGCGCTGCGCTACCTCTCCGAACGGCTCGGGCTGCCGGCCAGCCACTTCATCGACGAGACGCACCCTGTCTGGACGCGGCTCGAGGTGGACATGCTCCTCGCATCCGGCGACTGGCAGGCCGCTGCCGACGGATACCGGACGATACTCGAGGGCGGGCTCGACGATGCGGCGCGCGCCGACGTCCTGCGCGGGATGGCCGAGGCGCTCGCACGCCTCGACAGGGGGCCGGAGACAGTCGCCGCCGCATCAGAGGCGGCGCGCCTGTACGAGCTTGCCAATCGCCAGCCGGATGCGGCACTGGCCCGCTACTGGCTCGCGTACGGCCTCTATGAGTCCGACAACGAGCCCGAGGCGAGCAGGATCCTCGCGGGGCTGCTCGACCAGGTCCGAGGCGGCCTGCATGTCGAGCCGGACTTCCAGATGCGCGTGCTGACCGCCATGGCGGCCGTGGAGTCACGCAGCGGCAACGCCGCCCGCGCCCTGACATACCTGGAGGAGGCGAGAGGCCTCGCCGCGGACCTCGACGACGCCCGCCGCGCCTCGTTCCTCATGAACCTGGCGATCGGGTACCGGGAGGTGGGCGACTTCGAGGCGGCGATCCGCGCGGGAACCCAGTCGATGGCACTCTATCGCGCCGCAGGGGCGGTAACCAACTCCGCCCGCATAGAGAACGACCTGGCCCTCGCGTACCTGGCGGTGGGCAATCTCGGTCGCGCCCGCGAGCTCGCGGCTGAGGCCCGAGGGCAGATCGAAGCCGCCGGCGACGAGCGTCTGCTGGCGGCGGTGATCGAGACGGAGGCGCAGATCGCCCTGGCGGGGGGCGACCCGGACGCAGCCCTGAGCCTTGCCGAGGAGGCGACGTCGCACGCTCGACAGAGCGGAAACGAGCTCGCGCAGCTCGAGGCGATGCTGACCGCCGCTCGAGCGCTGCGAGCCGCCGGCCGCGGGGAGGAGGCCGAGCGTCGCTTCGGCGAGGCTGCCGAGATCGCGCGGGCCGGACGCGTGCCGCATCGGCTCCGAGAGGTCCTCCGCGACTGGGCCGAACTGCGAGCCGAGGTCGGGGACCACCGTGGCGCCTACGAGTTAACAACCGAGGCACTAACGGTCAATTGAGGGTTGACAGGTACGGTCTGGTGACCGTACGCTGAGTGCTGACGAGTCGGGATGGGCACACCGACTGGCCGAACGGGATTGGAGCAGGGGCACCTCTCCGATCCCGTTCCTGTGTCCGGCGGCTTCAGCTCGACGCTGCGGGGGAGGCGGGAAGCGACCCGACGAGCACGAACGTTCCCTGCGCCGCGGGCACGGCCTCGCCGGCAAGGTAGATCCGCATCCGGTACTCACCGGGTCCGAACGCCTCGAGCAGCACGGCCGCGGGCACGGTGAACGCGATCGCCAGGGCATCCGGGGCGATGGTCTGTACGGACGGCTCCTGGACGATCTCTGCGGGGCCGCCGCTCACGCGCTCGACCTCGACGAATACGGTGGACGGCGGCGCCATGTCCGCGACGGAGTAGGCGAAGGTGTCACCGTCCTCGAAGTGTGTCGTGCGCTCGGCGGTGGCCACCAACCCGGTCGCCGGGTCCAGCGCGGTTCCGAAGGTGATGGGCAGGGCGTCCGCGGCCGGTTGCGACGGCGAGCGGGCGGTGCCGGGACTCCCCTCGCCGCTGCCGCCGACGATGCGCACACCGAGGGCGATACCGGCGACGAGGGCGATGGCGGCCACCCATCCCGCCATACGACGTGCGCCGGGCGAGAGGCTGAGCTCACGCCTTTCGGGGCGGCGCGCCATCGGCCGATCCAGTCGCGTCCGAAGGCGATGTGCCATTAGTCTACGGGTACGCCATCGTGGGCCGGGCCGCCGCGCTCATCTGCCCGAACTCTACGCCGCGCGGAAGCCGGTACGATGGCTCGCATGGCACGACGCGTCTTCATCTTCGATTCCCCCGACCGATTCGTCCCGGGAACGGTCGGCGAGCCCGGGGAGCGCAGCTTCTACCTCCAGGCGCGGAAAGGGGGCGCACTCGTCACGGTCGGGGTCGAGAAGGCGCAGGTGGCGGTCCTCGCCCGCCGCATGGACGATCTGCTCGACGCGGTGGAGGTGCCGCCCGGCGTTGCCGGCGACGACGACGGCGATCTCGAGGAGCCGGTCGTCGAGCGCTTTCGAATCGGCGCACTCGCGCTCGCCTGGGACGCGGCATCGGGCGCGGTGGTCATAGAGGCGCAGACCCCGACGGAGCAGGGCGAATACGTCGAGCTTCCCGACGATGCGGACGAGGGGCCGGACCTGCTCCGGGTACGCCTCGACCCGGATCGGGCGCGCGCGTTCGTCCGGCGTGCAGAGGCGCTCGTCGCGGGCGGCCGGCCCGCCTGCCCGTTGTGCGGACAGCCGCTCGACCCGCAGGGACACTTCTGCGCGCGCGGCAACGGCCAGATGAACTGATCGCGGCCCGGGGAGGGCTTATGGCGCCGCGTCCTCGCGCATGACCGCCAGCGTCCACGCGCAGTCGGTCTCGGCGGTCAGGAAGAGCTGGCCGCGCAGGGCCGGCTGCGAGACGAAGAAGCTCGACTGGAGAATGCCCGGGATGAGCATGTCGCCGACCGTCGAGCGGATGGCCGGCATCGGCTCCCCCGAGCCCGCGGCCAGCAGGATCGAGAACTGGCATCGCACGCCCTCGGGATCGACCGCCACCCAGCGGATGATGTGCCGCTCGTCGGGTACGTCGATGGGGCCGAAGTCGGCGTCCCCGGTCTGGGCGAATGACACGATGACCGGCGAATCCTCGGCGACGCGACCGGTGGAACGCAGGTAGGCCTCCGGCTCGAAGCCCGCCGCGACCCAGCCCTCCTCGAACTGAGGCTCGTCGGGGTCGGCGTCGGTGACGAGATACCAGCCCAGACCGTCCTCCACGATCGGCCCCATGACCACCTCGAGCTCGGCATCGGACGACAGGAGGCCGGTGATCACCCGGCGATCCGTCCCTGGAAGGTCACGCACCCGAAGCCCGGCGAACGTGGTGGTGATGATGTCGCCGCCGGTGAAGTCCGGAATGGCGGCGACGTCCGGCGACGGCGACCCTTCGGCGGGGTCGGTCGGTGTCGGTCCGGCCGATGGCGGCCGCGTGGCCCCCGGCGTCGGCGGCGCCGTCGGAGTGGAGCTCTCGAGCGCAGGCAGGGTGCATGCCGCCAGCACGAGGGCCGATAGCAGCGCCAGCACGGCGGCTCGGAGTGGTGGACGCATCGGCCGCGCTAGCCCTCCGCGGCCAGGCGGGGGATGGCTGCCGCCAGGAGGTCCGCGATCTCGCGAGCGTTCGTGGTCCCGTAGTTGGCGTAGCAGTTGTTCATCAGGACATGGATCTCCGGCGCCCGCGACGCGGCCTCGTGGATGCGCGGCACCCACTCGCTGAGCTCCTGCTCGTCGTAGAGATAGCGGAATCGCTCGACGACGGGGATGCCACTCTTCTCCCACGTCTCGGTTCGCCGCCCGTGGAAGCGGACCACGGCCAGCCGCGGGGATGGGACCGCCGTCAGCGGCGGCAGCGACGACTTCGTCCCCGGCGGCGCGTCGACCATCACGAAGGGGATCTCGTACTTCTCGAGGAACGCGAGCGTCCGGTCACGGTTCTTGTCGTTGAACCACGACGCGTGCCGCAGCTCGACGGCGAACGGGGTGTCCCCGAGGCGCTCGCGGGCCTTCACGATCTCGTCGCGCGACTCGCTCGTCGGGAAGAACCAGCGTGGGTACTGGAGGAAGACGGCCCCGAGCTTGCCGGACGACCGCAGCGGCTCGATGCCGTCAATGAAGCGGGCCCAGATCTCGTCCTCCACCTCACGCGGCAGGTCGCGGGCGTAGACCCGCTTCTTGGCGATGATCTCGGCCGGAAGCGACTCGCGGATGTCCTTCGGCAGCCGGCTCACCTCCGAGGGCTGGCCGGTCATGAGCGCATGCGCCTTGATGTCGAAGGTGAAGTCGGGCGGCGTCCGCTCGAGCCACAGCTCGCCGGTCCGTCGCGCCGGCAGCGCGTAGTAGGTCGAGTCGACCTCCACGATCGGGAACTGGTTGGCGTAGTAGACGAGCCGATCCTCGGCCGTGGTGGCGTCGGGCGGGTAGAAGACGCCGGCGGCGGTCATGGTCGGGTCCGTCCACGAGGCGGTCCCGATGCGCACCGTCGCGCCACCGATGCGCAGGGGCTCGCGCGCGGCCGTGGCGTGCGCCTCGGCGCGCTCGTTGGCGAGCTCCGGGCCCGGATCGTGGGGGTTTGGCTCGGCCATCGGTCAACCGAGTCTACAGACCGATGCGCCCGCCGCGGCGGGCGGCCTCTCGGCGCTAGGCCTGACCGAGGGCCTGCCGAACCCCTGAGGTGGAGAGCAGGAGCATCGTCACGGCGGCGAGCCCGAAGGCGACGAGATAGGCGGCGGTCAGTCCCGATGCGCCGGCCACGATCATTGCGATGCCGGCGGCGACGGCCAGGATCAGCTGCAGGACCGCACCCAGGGTCCAGGACCATGACCGGCGGCGGCGCGCGCCGCGAGACGCCACGTACGCGAGGATGGCGAACAGGATGGCTCCGCCGGCGGCGAAGCGCGTCGCGTTCTCCGCGGCGATGCCCGCCTCGCCACCGATGGCGCTGCGCTGGTCGCCGGCGAGGAGGCTCAGGAAGATCGTGACCGCCAGCGCGAAAACGGCCTGGAGGAGCAGCAGGATGGACAGCGCGGTGACTGCGCCCTCACCACCCTGGGCGCGAGGGCTGCTCGCTGCGGTGACCACCGGCGTCCGTGCGTTCATCGCGCGCAGTGTACCGGCGCGGGGCACCGGTCCTGCACCGCGCAGTCGGATATGGGTCGTGTGACGCGGATGCCGCAGGCGCGCCGTCACGCTCGGGACGCCCTCGGTGAGGTCGAGATGCTGGCGTGGCTGCTCGACAACAGCATTCCCGTGCCCGGCACCGGTGGCCGGCGGATCGGGGCCGATGCGATCGTCGGGCTCGTGCCGGTGGTCGGCGACCTGCTCAGCGCAGGGGTGGGCCTTTTCGTCGTGTGGCGCGGCTCGAGGGTGGGCCTGCCGAAAGTGGTGGTCGCACGCATGCTGGCCAACTCGGCGATCGACCTCGCCGTTGGGGCGATTCCGGTCGTGGGCGACGCCTTCGACCTGTGGTTCAAGGCGAACACGCGCAACCTGGCGCTGATGCGCCGGTATCTCGAGTCGCCGGTTGCCTCGACGAGGCGCGAGTCGCTCGGGCTGGCGATCCTCATCGGCTCCGTGGCCGTCCTCATCGGGCTCCTGGTGTGGCTGGTCGTCGCCCTGCTCCTCACCGAGCTGGGCTGACGAGGCGTACGCTAGCTGCATGACGACCGAGAAGCAGGCAAAGACAGAGGCGGAGTGGCGGGCCGAGCTGACTCCGGAGCAGTACCGCGTGCTCCGCGAGAAGGGCACCGAGCGCGCGTTCAGCGGCGCCTACTGGGACGAGCACGGCAAGGGCGTGTACCGATGCGCGGGCTGCGGCAACGAGCTGTTCGACGCGTCGACGAAGTTCGACTCGGGGTCGGGCTGGCCCTCGTTCTACCAGCCCATGGACCCCGATGCGGTCGCGACCGAGACTGACCGCTCGTTCTTCATGACGCGCAACGAGGTGCACTGCGCGAAGTGCGGCGGGCACCTGGGCCACATCTTCGAGGACGCGCCCGATCAGCCGACGGGCCTTCGCTACTGCATCAACTCCGCCGCGCTCAAGCTCGATCCGAAGGACGTCGAGCCGATCGAGTTGGTCTAGGCCCCGCCGCTCAGCGGCCCTCGGCGACCTCGCACATGACGGCGGCGGCGTGACGGCACGCGTCGCCGTCGACGTCGAGATGCGTCACGGCGCGCACTGTCCGCGGACCGAATGCGTTGAGGAGAACCCCTCGCTCGCGGCAGGCGTCCACGAAGGCGGCGGCGTCCCGCACGCCCGCTCGCTCCGCGAGGGCGAAGACCACGATGTTCGTCTGCACCGTCGCGAGGTCGATCTCGACGTTCGTCGCCTGAGCCAGCGCTTCGCCGAGCAGGCGTGCGTTGGCGTGGTCGTCGGCCAGCCGGCGAACGTTGTGCGCGAGCGCGTACGAGCCCGCCGCGGCGAGGATGCCCGCCTGCCGCATCGCGCCGCCCGCCATGCGCCGATAGCGATGCGCGCGGTCGATGACCGCCGCGCTTCCCGCCAGCATCGACCCGGCCGGCGCGCCCAGGCCCTTGCTCAGTGACAGGCTGACGAGGTCGAAGCCGCGCGCCAGCTCCGCCGGCGGCCGGCCTGCGGCGATCGCCGCGTTGAGGAGGCGAGCGCCGTCGAGGAAGGCTCCCAGCCCGCGCTCCCGCGCGGCCGCGACCGCAGCCTCCAGCCCCTCGGCGGGGAAGACGATCCCGCCGGCGCGGTTGTGCGTGTTCTCCGCGACCAGGAGGGTCGTCGGCGGGTAGACGATGTGCCCGGCCGGCTTCGCCGCCGCGACCACGTCCTCCGCGTCGAAGGTGCCGCGCTCACCGATCTGCGTGAGCTGGACCCCGGCGTTCGCCGCGGCGCCACCGGTCTCGTGCAGGAGGATGTGCGCCTCCGCCGGGACAAGGACGTCGTCACCCGGCCGCGTGAGCACCCGCAGCGCCACCTGGTTCGCCATCGTGCCGCTCGGCAGGAAGAGCGCGGCCTCGGTGCCGAGGAGCGCCGCAACTTCCGCCTGGAGCCGGTTGACGGAGGGATCCTCGCCGTATTGGTCGTCGCCGACCTCCGCATCGGCGATGGCGCGGCGCATCTCTGTGCTTGGACGCGTAACGGTGTCCGAACGCAGATCGATGGGCTCAGCCACGCGGCCGATGATAGGGGAGCGGGCGACCTCAGCCGGGCATCGGGCTCTGCGGCGGGCGCTGCGCCGTGCCGGCTCCCATCAGCGCGTCCTCGGGCACGGCCGGCTCACCGCCGGCGCGCGTGCCGCGCAGCCACTCGACGGCCGCCTCGAGGTCTTCGACGCAGAAGGGCTTGGCCAGGACGGCGACGCCGGGCCCCGAGACCAGGCTCATCGGGAGGGACGGCAGCGGCATCCCCGTGCAGATCAGGACCCGCGGCAGGCCCCGCACGACGCGACGCTGCCGCGCGGGCAGCTCCAGGAGCTGCGTGCCGTCGATGATCAGGGCATCGGGCCGCGTGCCGGCAGCCAGGCGCGACTGGAGCTCGGCCGGCGATACGATCTCGGCCTCCGGCAGCAGCTCACCGAGGAGCTCGCGGACGCCGGGCTCCCGGTCGCTGACCCAGACTCGATCGGACATGCGGCGCGAGGCTGCAAGGCGGATGCCTAGTACGATGCGGGACATCGTTCCTCCTTCCCCCGAGCCGATGTCGTCGACCGCACCCGGATCCGTCGCAGAACCCGGGCCCTCGGTGCGGGCCGCAGCGCTCGCGGGGGTCGTCGCCGGCGCCGCCGGGCTGGGTGCGGCGGAGCTCCTGGCGGGCCTCATTCCCGGCGCGGCCAGCCCGATCATCGCCGTCGGCGATCTCGTGATCTCCCTGCAGCCGCCCGGCGCCAAGCAGTTCGTCGTCGACCTGTTCGGCCAGGCCGACAAGCTCGTGCTCAACGTCCTGATCGCCGCGGTGGCCGTGGCGGCCGCCGGCGGACTAGGCGTTCTGGCGAGGGATCGCCCGGGGCTGGCGCGGCTGGGCTTCGTGGCGGGCGGCCTGCTCGCCTTCGGCGCGGCGCTGCGTGACCGGCTGAGCGACCCGATCCCGAGCCTGCTCGTCGCCATCGTCGCGGTGTCGGTGGCGATGGCGACAACCGGCTGGCTGCTTCGCCTCGCCGCCGTGGCCGCCCGCCCGCCACGTGCGGAGATGCCGGCCTGGGAGCGCCGCAGGTTCCTTGGCACGTCGCTGGCCGTCATCGGTCTCGCCGTCACCGGCGGCGCCGCCGGACGCATGCTGCTCGACCGCGGGCGGCTCGCCGCGACGCCGCAGAGCGGGACCATTCCGGCGCCGGCGGCGACCGCCGCGCCACTTCCCGCGGGCGCGGACCTGGGGATCGACGGCATCGCAACCATCGTCACGCCCAATCACGAGTTCTATCGCATCGACACCGCCCTGATCGTTCCGCGGCCCGACGTTCGGAGGTGGCGGCTGCGCGTGACCGGGCGCGTCGATCGGCCCCTCGAGCTGACCTACGACGAGCTCGTCGCCATGCCCCTCCACGAGCAGTACGTGACGATCGCGTGCGTGAGCAACGAGGTCGGCGGTGGGCTCGTGGGTAACGCCCTGTGGCGCGGTGTCCGGCTCAAGGAACTGCTGGAGCGCGCCGGGGTGCATGCCGATGCGACGCAGATCGTCGGGCGGGCGGTCGACGGCTTCACGGTCGGGTTCCCGACCGCCTGGGCCCTCGCCGACGACCGGGAGGCGCTCGTCGCCGTGGCCATGAACGGCGAACCGCTGCCCGCGCAGCACGGCTACCCGGCGCGCCTGATCGTCCCCGGCCTGTACGGCTACGTGAGCGCCACGAAGTGGCTGACCGAGATCGAGCTCACGCGCTGGGAGGATTTCGACGCGTACTGGGTGCCGCTCGGCTGGGCGAAGGAGGCCCCGATCCTGACCCAGTCACGCATCGACGTGCCGCGCGACCGGGCGCGAGTAGCGGCCGGCAGCGTCCCCATCGCGGGCGTGGCGTGGGCGCCCGATCGCGGCGTCTCGACGGTGGAGGTGCAGGTCGACGAGGACGGCTGGCAGCCCGCCGAGGTCAGCTCGCCGATCTCGGACGCCACGTGGGTGCAGTTCGTCCACCGCTGGGACGCGACGCCGGGCGAGCACACCATCCGCGTGCGCGCCACCGACGGCACCGGCGAGGTGCAGACGGATCAGAGGACCCCTCCACCCCCGGATGGCGCGCGCGGCCACCACACGATCCGCGTCGACGTCGCCTGACGTCGGTCAGAGGCCGAGCCCAGCCCGGTCGGGCCCTCCGCCGTCCATCAGGGTCCCGGGGCGGAGGTGCACCTGCACCTCCACGAGGCCGTCGCTCAGTGGTCGGTCCGTGATCGCGGCCCAGGCCGCGGAGGAGAGGTTCGCCACGCGCTGATCGATCGTGCCGACGTAGCACGGGCAGGCGTCGACCACCGGGAGCGGGACGCAGCGGTCGGCACAGATGACGACCGTCATCGGCTCACCGGACGGGATCCCGCCCCCGATCTCAGCGGGCAGCGCCACGGTCGCCAGGCCTTCCCAGCCGGGGTTCTCGGCGTAGTGGCTGGCAATCCCTGTCACCACGCCGGCCGTCGCTACCAGCGGCGGCGCGCCGCCGCGCACGGCCCCGGGCACGATCGAACCACCGAACGTGGCGTTCGGGTTTCCGCCGAACGCGTACCAATAGTCGACCCTCCCGTCGAAGTACGCAGAGCGGTGCAGCCACACCTCCGACCCCGACAGCAGGCCGTGCGGGGCCGTGGTGAGCCCGGCCGCATCGAAGTGAGGCTCTGCGGCGAAGACCTGGCCGTACGGCAGGTCGGGCCGGTCGAGGAGCGTCCCGATGAGGCGCGCGGCCCCCTCGTAGAAGTCGGTGGCGAAGTACGCGGACGCGCCGAGGCCGACGAGCGGCGCGCGCGAGTACGTCGTCACGCGGGTGGCCGCCGTCTCCGGGCTCACCTGCTCGGCGAGCTGAGGCTCGCCTGCGCCTGGTGCGTAGCACGCGTTCGAGTAAATCATCACCCAGCCCGGCGCCGGCCGAGCATTGGCCGTAATCCACGCCTCCCCGTAGTACGCGAGCGTGCCGTCGGCCCAGGAGTCGGCGTGGTCGCCCCGCGCGTTCGGGCCCTGCAGCCCCCAGCCATTCGTCGCGGCCGGATCGGGAGAATCCGAGTACGGGTTCGGCGTGCCGACGCCGTGGCCGAGGTACAGGACGATGTTCGCTCCGTCGACCGCGTGGAGCACGTTCGCGGGATTGGCCGCGGGCGAGTAGGCACGCGCGACCACCGCACCGCGAGATTCCGCCGCCAGTGCCGCCGCCTCGGCCAGGCCGATGTAGACCGGCGTCAGCTCCTCACCGACCGGGCCGACGATGATGGCCACCCTGGTGACGGTCTCGGCGCCTCGCGCCGTGGACGGCAGCACCAGGCCGAGCGCGACAAGGCACAGGAGCAGCGGGATCCAGGTTCGGTGCAGCATCGGCCGCTGGGTCTCCCTCCGTCAGGCAGCGATCTTCGACGACGCAGATGGCCATAGTCAATCGAACCCGTTGACTGGTGGCAACACAAGACCCCGCCGGACAGCGCCGGCGGGGTCAAGCGTGTGCGACGCTCCGCGTCTACTCGGCGTAGACCCACAGATCGTCGTAGGTGACCGAGCCCGACGTCGCGAGATCCGTCGCCGCGAAGCCCGCCAGCACCAGGCTGACCTGCGTCACCCCGGCCGGCACGGTCACCGTGGACTCGACGAGCTCGAAGCCATCCGTGCTGAGCGGAGCCGTCAGCACCGTCACCGTATCGAGCAGCTCGCCGGCCGGTCCGAGGTAGGCGACCGCCAGCCGCCCGGCCGAGGACGCGCCCGCGGACGAGACGTAGGCGCTCACGTTGAGCGTCTCCCCGGCGGAGACGTCGATCGGATCGCTCGTCCACGTGGGCGAGCCGGCGAGCGCCGCGCTCCCGCCCGTGCCGGTGAACGTCACGCTGCGTTCGCCATCCGAGCCGCCCTCCGACCAGTCAGCGGTCCCCGCATCGGTGCTCGACGCGGTCCACCCCTCCGGGGCAGTTCCGGCCGCGTTCGACTCCTCGAACGACTGGTTGCGGACGCGGTTGCCGCGCACCTCCACCGTCAGCCGCCCGTCGTTGTCGCCCTCGTCGGACTCGTCGACGGTGGCGGCGCTGTCGGCGCTCGCGGTGACGACGTGCGTGCCCCTGACGCCGCGGACGTCCCACCTGACGGACACCACGGCATTGCCTCCCGACGGGATGGCGGGCGTATCGGCCACGCCGATGACGCTGCCGTCCTCGAGAGTGAACTCGGTGGCGCTCGCCGCCGCATCGGCCTCGCCGGCGTTCGAGACGGTGGCGGTCAGCGTCACCGTCCGGCTGTCCGGCCCGTCCGCCGCCGACATGTCGGAGATCGACAGGTTCGGCAGGGAGCGCTCGACGATGATGTCGACCACGTTGCTCCACGGGCCCGGAGCGAGCTCCGAGGAGCCCGTGTCGAACAACCCGGCCACGCGGTGGTAGAAGGTCCCGTTCGACTGGTCGGTCACCGTGAAGGCGGTCTCGTCGGCCCCCGTCTCGCCGATCGAGGACCATTGGCCCACGCCGATGGCGATGTCGTCCACGTACCAGCCCTCGTACAGCGGGGCGCTGATGAGCTGGTCGGTCACGTAGCGGAAGCGGAAGATGACGTCCCCGCTGAGCCCGGCGGCGGTGGCCGAGCGCGGAATCCAGTCACCACCGCTCCAGCCGTTGATGGTCAGGAGCGTCTCCCACGTCGCGCCGCCGTCGTTCGACGCCTCCACGTAGCCGTAGTCGAACGCCGGCTCCGTGTCCTCGAAGCTCGAGAACGAGATCGTGGCGTCCGACCCTTCCGGGACGCTGATCGGGTTCGCGAGGGTCAGCGTCGAGGTCTTCTCGTCGGTGTTCAGCGACGTGTAGGACGTGTCGGGGCTGTCGGAGCGCACCTGCGACCCCATCCAGCCGGTGGGCACGCCCTCGGTGGTCCACCTGCCGGCCATGCCGCTCTCGGCGTCATCGCTGAACACGGTCTCGAAGTCGGTCGCCTGCTGGACCGCGTACGCCGACTCATCGGCCACGTCGGACCAGGCGAGGTCATACGTCCCGGTGGTGCTCGTCTCGCCGGGGTCATCGAGCACCGGCGCCTCGCGCTGCTGCGCGCTCGGCGGCGTGATGTCGTGGTGGGCGAAGACGGGCACGCGCAGCGTCGTCCCGTCTCCGGTGGCGACGATACGGCCCTCGTAGTCCCCCTCGAGCAGAGCCGCGCCATCCATGGTCACGCTGAGGGTGAAGGTCGCCGACCCTCCGGCCGGGACGGAGACCGATGCGGGGCTGAGCGCCTGGCTCCAGCCCGATGCCGGGAGGGTACGTCCCTCCCCGCCACGGCCACGGCCATCGCCGTCCTGCCAGGCCAGCGACCAGGTGCCGCCGTCCCCGGACTTGTCGATGATCGTGAACTCCGCGGTGAAGGTCGCCGTCCCTCCGCCGGTCCGAGCTTCGCCAAAGCTGTGACTGGGGTTGACGATCAGCGCCGGCGTGTCCATCGCCGCACGGACGTCGACCATCCCGGCGCCCTGGTCCAGGATCGAGTAGGGCCGGCCGTCCACGGGATCGCTGAGTTGGACGGCGGTGTTCATGAACGCAGCCTTGATCTCGCGTGTGGTCCAGTCGGGGTGGGCCTCGACCATGAGCGCGGCGGCGCCCGCCATGTGCGGGCTCGCCATGCTCGTACCGCCCGCGTCCGAATAGCCGGACGGCTCGCCGACGCCCAGCGGGTTGGGAATGGGCGTCACGGAGCTGGTGATGCTGTCGCCGGGGGCGACGATGTCCGGCTTGATGCGGTAATCGTCGGTCGGGCCACGGCTCGAGAAGCCGGAGATCTGCCCGACGCGCGTGTCGCCGTTAGGGTCGAACAGGAGCGTGTCGGTCGACAGGCCGCGCGCGTCGGTCTGTGCCACCAGGTGTGCACCATCCACGTCGGAGAGCGCGCCGACGACAATGCGGCTCGCGCTCATGCTGCCGCTGAAGTTGCCCTCGACGTTGTTGAAGATGAGCGCCGCGATCGCGCCGTTCGTCTCCGCGAGGTCCTTCTTGACCGAGAACGTGCACGTGCCGCGCTTGATGAGCGCCACCTTGCCGAGGACCGGCTCCACCAGCCCGTAGTCCGCAGGCGTGCACCCCTCGCCGACGTAGACGTAGCGCTCGTCGACCAGTGGGTCGCTCGACGGCGCGGGCGAGTTGGACATGAGGTTGATGGCGAACCGATCGCCACCGTCCCGGTCGTCGATGTAGTACTGGATGTTGCCCGGATCGGTGCTCGAGCCGACCGTCAGGATCTCCTCCCGCGTGGCCGGCGTCCCGATGGTGGAGTAGCCGGGACCCGCGTTGCCCGCGGCCACCGCCACGAAGTGCCCGGCAGCCATGGCGTTCGCGAGCGCAACCGACTCCGGCGAATCAGGTGCATCAACGTCCGAGCCGAGTGAGAGGTTCAGCACGTCCGCGTTGTCCGCGACCGCGGTGTCGACGGCGAGGACCACGCTCGCGTTGAGGCCGGTGCCCGCGTCGCTGAGGACCTTGTAGCCGAACAGGGTCGCTTTGGGCGCGACGCCGTCCAGGAGCGCCTCACCGTAGCCGGTCACCGGGTTCGGGGTGTAGCCGAGATCGTTGTCGCCGGCGATGATCCCGCCGACGTGCGTCCCGTGGCCGTTCCCGTCGTAGAGGCCCTCGGTGAACGTGTAGTACTTCGTGATCTTCTCGTGGTTGAAGCCGGGGACAGCGGCGGGGTCGGTCGTGAACATCCCGTGGTCCCAGGCGATGCCGGTGTCGATGTCGGCGACCGTGATGCCCTCGCCGAAGAAGCCGTAGTCTTCCCAGACCGATGGGGCGTTCGTGTGCGGCACGCTCGTGTCGAGGAACGCCTGCACCTGTCGGACCGGCGTGACGTTCGTGACGCCCTCGATCGAGCGGATGGCATTCGCCGTCCCGGCCGGGACGCGCAGGGCCAGCCCGTTGAGCGTCCAGTAGTAGCGCAGCGGCACGCTCGTCGCAGGCCCGCCGCCCTCCTGGTATGGCGTCGTGAGCACCGTGGCGGTGACGCCTGCGC
>Ga0214472_10004401_pt1 | contig 14869 bp, 12 predicted proteins | sample RVTome_6_FD_207662 | JGI IMG/M metagenome (GOLD analysis project Ga0214472, IMG submission 207662) | Soil microbial communities from uranium-contaminated site in the Upper Colorado River Basin, Wyoming, United States - RVT140D175 | ecosystem: Environmental > Terrestrial > Soil > Contaminated >...
ATATCAGAACTAAAAGCTGTCGTGTAGGTTGTTTTGGATATTTATGCCTGGAATTATGAGGACAGTTTTAGCTAAATACTTTAGTATCATTACTATTCCTCACAGGAGTGGTTCCATGCAAAACGAAACGATCAAGGTCACGAATACCGAAAGTGGTAAAGAGATGGATGTGGTTGTCTTTTCCAAGAAGGCGCATCAGATTACGGTTGTTATTGGTGAAGGCGTGCATAGTGTGCAATGTGATTTAACGCCGACTAAATACAAGAACTCTTATGCCGGTAGCGTTATGGGTCGCGAGATGATTTATCATCGCAGCGTTGAGGAAGTTCAGGCTGATTTGGATCATGATAATCCTGCGCTTAAAAAATCAAGAACCTTCAAGAAATAGCAGCGCCGCTACTATGCATCCATGCAGTACATCCTGTATGTACATAATGTATAAAAAGTAAGTTGTAATTATGCAGTCGCATCTCATGACTATAGGTATGCTAGCCGGTGGCCTGGGTTTATTTCTGTTGGCCGTCAATATGATTACCGACGGTTTAAAGTTGGCGGCGGGTCATGCTTTACGCGATATGTTGACTAAATCGACGCGTACTCCTTTACGCGGAATTCTTACCGGACTTTCTATCACCGCCGTTGTTCAATCTTCCAGTGCTGTGACCGTCGCGACAATTGGTTTTGTTAATGCCGGTTTAATCAGCATGTATCAATCTCTCGGAATTATCTTTGGTTCTAATATTGGTACAACCATAACCGGTTGGTTGGTCGCTATAATTGGATTTAAAATTAATGTTGATGCTTTCGCCTTGCCTATCATTGGTGTGGGTATGCTTTTAAACTTGACGGGTAGCAACGGCAGGCGCGCTCATTTTGGTTTGGCGCTTGCCGGGTTTGGTCTTTTCTTTATTGGTATTGATGTACTTAAAAATGCATTTGAAGGTTTGGCTGCCACTATTGATTTACAGCAATTTAAGTTAGAAGGTGCGGTCGGTTTGTTTATGTATGTCGGTATTGGTTTTCTCATGACCGTGTTGACTCAATCTTCAAGTGCTGCGATTGCAATTACCTTGACTGCGGCGACGGGCGGTATTTTAGGTCTTTATGCTGCTGCTGCGATGGTGATCGGCGCGAATGTTGGAACAACATCAACTGCGGCAATCGCAGTTATTGGTGCGACTTCAAATGCCAAGCGAGTCGCGGCTGCACATATGATATTTAATTTAGTCACTGGCGTAGTGGCATTGTTATCGCTGCCGTTACTTTTTCTGGTAGTGAAAAACACGGGGGAGTTACTTGGTTTGCAGGATATCCCCGCGGTTACGTTGGCTTTGTTTCATACCATTTTTAATATTCTTGGTGTGCTCATAATGTGGCCTTTGAGTCAGCGTTTGACATATTTTCTGAAAAAACGATTTGTTACACAGGAAGAAATCGAATCTCGTCCAAGATATCTTGATAAGAATATTGCTGAATCACCCGAGCTGGCTGTGAATGCGCTTGTGTTGGAACTATCACGTATTGCAGGTTTTAACAGACAGATGGCTATAGATGTATTGAATACGGATAAAAAATTCAAGAAACGTATTGCCAGTGATCATGTAGTGGTGAAAAAACTGTCACATGCTGTGGCTGACTTTATTACGCAAATGGAAAGGGGTTCTCTTTCTAATGAAGTTGCCGAACAACTTAAAAAAGTATTGCGCTCAGAGCAGCATCTCATAAGTTGCGCAGAAGAAACGCTTGAACTTGCCAGTGCGCCATCGGAGTTAACCGAGATTGATAATGTAGGACTCATGGTTCGTATTGCGTCTTTTCAAGCGGAAGTGATTACGCTTGTAAATATGACTGATCTTGATGCAAAAGCTTTTTCTATTACTGAACTGGATATGCAACTAGAGAAAGTTCAGACTTTGTATGAAGATGTTAAAGCTGCACTGTTGCACGCAGGTGTTGAGTTGCGCGTGTCGATTCATAATATGAACCATATGCTTGAACAGATTAGTAGTATTCGACGCATGGTTCGGCAGTTGTATAAAGCTACTCGAAACCTTAATGAGGTTTATGAATTTGCCGGTTTACATACGCCGAAAAATCCTGATGTTGAAGTTCAGCAGGACGAACAAGCATCAACAGCGATATCTCAAGCAGAAGAGTAAAGATTAGCCGGCAAGAATCGGAAACAATACTTTAAAACCGTTTGCCATTATTTCTACCGCAATAGCCGTTAGCACCAGTCCGAATAAACGGTTAATAATGTTGAGTCCTATTTGCCCTAACAGTCTACCGATGGTTGTAGCCATGCGTAGTACCAGCCATAAGATTAAACAAACTAATACAATCGAGCCGATAACAATCAGGCCGTGATATTCGATATTTGATCGGTGCATTTCAATAATGACAGTACTGATTGAACCCGGGCCGGCTAATAATGGAATGGCAAGAGGAACGACAGCAATAGAGTTTCGATCTTCTGCTTCAGCTTCTTCTTCGGGCGTCGAGCGCAGCATGTCTGATTGACCACGCAGCATGGCTAATGCCATGAGCAACAATACCATTCCACCACCAACACGAAAAGAGGCAAGGCTGGTTCCCATTGTCTGCAATATTGTTTCACCGGTTAGTGCAGCAATAATTAACACAATCATTACTGTTACCGAAGTGATGCGTGCGATTTTTACCTGGTCGCTCTTTACATAAGACTTTGTCAGGACAAGAAATATCGGAACTGCTGCAAATGGATCGAGAATAACGAACAGGGCAATAAAAAATCGTGAGTATTCAGTCCAGTGTTCCATGATGTTAATTACAAGTGGTTTGAATGAGAATAGAGTATACGATATTAATTAAATTATTTGGGATTCAATTATGCAGGCAATGTTAGTAAATATCTCCGTGTGGGTAGGCATTATTTTTTGTATCAGCCAGTCGGCTATGTTCTCGGGTTTAAATCTGGCTTTACTGGGCGTCAGTCGCTTGCGATTAGAAGTCGAAGCTCAAGCAGGTAATCCGGCCGCTTTAAAAATTCTGGCATTGCGAAAAGATTTCAATTTTTTGCTGACAACGGTTCTCTGGGGTAACGTAGCAGTAAACGTTTTATTAACTATGTTATCTCAATCGGTAATGACAGGTGTTGTTGCTTTTTGTTTTTCAACTTTTCTCATTACGTTTGCCGGCGAAATATTCCCGCAGGCTTATTTCTCACGGCATGCTATGCGCATGGGTTCTATGCTGGCGCCGTTGATGCGGGTCTATCAGTTTTTACTTTTTCCCGTAGCAAAACCTTCTGCTTTGTTTTTGAGTTGGTGGTTAGGTGAAGAGAGTATTAATTATTTCCGTGAATCCGATTTGAAAACAGTGATTCGAAAACATATTGAATCGGGTGAATCAGATGTTAATCGTATGGAAGGAACCGGTGCTATAAATTTTCTGGCACTGGACGATATTCCTGTCAATCAGGAAGGCGTCACTATCGATCCTGAAAGCATGATTAGTCTGCCAACTAAAGACGGCATGCCAATATTTCCGGAGTTTGAACGTCAGACGGATGATCCTTTTTTGCACGATATTAATCGCTCCGGCAAGAAATGGGTCATCATTGTTGATGAACAAAATCAACCGTGCATGGTGTTAAATGCAAACAACTTTCTGCGAGCATGTCTATTCAAAAAGGGGGCGATTAATCCTTATGCTTATTGTCATCGACCTATAAAAATTACCGATTCGCATACGCTTATTGGTAATGTGTTAGGCAAATTTAAAGTCTATCCAAAATATGAAGCAGATAACGTTGTTGATAATGATCTGATTCTTTTCTGGTCGGATGAAAAACGAATTATTACTGGCGCTAATATTCTTGGGCAATTGTTGCGCGGTATTGTGAATAGAAGTGAGCGTCCTTCTATTGCGTAATAGTTTATTGTTGCCGATATTCTTCCTTATCTTTTTCGCTGTGTAGTAGATGGGAATGAAGTAACCAACCTACGACGATACCGATAATAATAAGAAAGATAATCATCAATACGAGGGACATTTCAAGTTGCCAAAACAAAAAGCGTACTTCAATAACGGTGAAATTTTGCAAGGTAAAAATTGCTGAGAGTGCGATCAAGCTTAAGATAGCATACATTCTTGGATTCATGATTTACTCCTGTTTTCAGAATGATTTAAGATGCCCGGATATTGGTTACTTATATCATTTAAATATAGTATAGACCTAAACACAAAGTTTTGATGTAAATCAATGATAGAAATGTTGTTTCAAATATTATTGTTTATATGACTTTGCATAAACATGGAGAATTGAATGGCTAAACTGACATTTTGGGGAGCAACAGAAGGGGTTACCGGTTCTTGCTATCTTATCGAAACTGACCGTTCTACAATATTATTAGAGTGTGGTCTTGTTCAAGGAAGTCGTAAAGCAGAAAAGGAAAATAAAAAATCATTTCCATTCGATATTCATAAACTGGAGCATGTTGTTTTATCTCATGCTCATCTGGATCATTCCGGACGACTACCTCATTTGGTTGCAAAAGGATACAAAGGTCCAATTTACATGACTTCTCCCACTGCCGATTTGTTGGAAGTCATGTTGAAAGACGCAGCATCTTTACAAGAACGTGATGCTGCATGGGAAAGCAAGCGACGTCGTAGAGCGGGCAAGAAAGAAATTGAACCGTTGTATACGATGGAGGATGCTGAAGTTGCTCTGGAATTTTGTTTAGGTATTCCTTATCGACAACGTCAACAAATATCAGAAGATGTCGCTATCTGTTATCAGGATGCAGGACATATTCTGGGCTCTGCCATTGTCGAGTTATATATTGATGAAGCTGGTAAAGAAAAGAAATTGGTTTTTTCCGGTGACCTGGGTAATAGCTACGCTGCTTTATTAGAAGATCCAGAAGTCGTAGAGAGTGCAGATGTATTGTTATTAGAATCAACTTACGGTGATCGCGAACACCGTTCACTTGAACAGACATTAGACGAATTCGAAGAGGTTATTATTAAAGCCGCTAACACTGGCGGTAATGTACTTATCCCGACATTTGCCGTAGGACGCACTCAGGAAATTATCTTTCGCCTCGGTGAATTGTATCAATCAGGTAAAATTCAAAATCAGGCTATTTACCTTGATAGTCCTATGGCCATTGCCATTACTGAAATTTATCATCGTTATCAGAATGTATTTAATAGTGATGATAAGGCCACGTTACAGCGTGGCAAAACAGGAAGCTTGCATTCTTTTCTACCTATCCTGCGTTATACCGCGTCTACTGAAGAATCAATGGCACTCAATAGAGTTAGTGAAGGTGCCATTTTTATTGCAGGTAGTGGTATGTGTAATGGCGGACGTATTCGGCATCATCTTAAACATAACTTATGGCGAAGCAATGCACATGTTGTTATTGTCGGCTATCAGGCCATGGGCACTCCGGGTAGAGCATTGGTAGATGGCGTTAAAAAATTTCGTATTGGTGATGAACAAATTGCTGTCAAAGCAACGATTCACACATTAGGTGGCTTTTCGGCTCATGCCAGTCAATCACAACTTCTGGACTGGGCAAAAAAATTCAAGAAGCCATATCCAAAACTGTATCTTATTCATGGCGAGCCTGAAGCAAAAACTGTTTTGCAAAAATGTTTTTCTCGTGAAGGTTGGCCTGCAAATATTCCTCATTATGGGGAAAGTATTTCATTTTAAAAAAGCTGGATTGAACTGATGACAGAATCTAAAAAAACTAAAGATGTATTTCCGACTGCCAAGGATGATCTTGGTTCCGCCGAATTAAAGTTAGACACACTACAAACACGTTCGGATTCTTATCGTCTGGCTTATGACGATAGTGATTTTCTTCTTCGGGATGAATTGCGACCGGTGCGATTACAATTAGAATTGCTCAAGCCAGAATTGTTGCAGCAGGAACATGGTATTGAATCTACTGTTGTTGTTTTCGGAAGTATTCGTATACCGGATAAAGAAACTGCTACAAAAAGATTGCAGGAAGCAGAAACATTGGCACAGGCAAATCCATCTGATCCGGTGCTGGCGCGTAAAGTGAACATAGCCAAAAGCATTCTTGATAAGTCGCGATACTATGATGAAGCACGAGAACTTGGACGAATTATTACTGAACAGTATCAGAATAATGAGAAGTGTGAATTAGTTGTTATTACCGGTGGTGGTCCAGGTATCATGGAAGCCGCTAACCGTGGTGCTAAAGACGTCAATGGCAAGAGTATAGGGTTGAATATTGTGTTACCTATGGAGCAGGCTCCAAATCCATATGTTACTCCAGAGCTTAGTTTCCAGTTTCATTATTTTGCAGTACGTAAAATGCATTTTCTCATGCGCGCAAAAGCATTAGTCGCATTCCCCGGTGGCTATGGTACGTTTGATGAGTTATTCGAAACATTGACATTGATTCAGACAAAGAAGGTTAAACCTGTTCCCGTATTATTGTTCGGTAAAGAGTATTGGCAACGCATTATTAATTTCGAAGCACTGGTTGACGAAGGAACTATTGATCAGAAAGATTTAGAACTGTTTCAATTTGTTGATACGGCAAAAGAAGCCTGGGATATTATTAATGAGTTTCAGGTTCAATTAGAAAATGCAAAAGTAACATAAAGTTTGCTTACGTCGTTTCTATTGTATCAATAACTGCGCCTGTTTCTTGTTCTGTTTCTTCTTCCGTTGGCAGGATGCGTTCCGCTACGGTACAGGCAACAACATCGCCAAGTACATTCACTGCTGTTCTACACATATCAAGAATACGATCAACACCAAGAAGCAGGGCAACTCCGGCGGCAGGAATACCAACGCCTTCTAACACCATACTAAGAATAACAATACCTGCACCCGGTGTTGCGGGAGAACCAATAGATGCTGCAACAGCCATGGTAATTATAAACGCATAACTGGTGAAGCTAAGTTCAACCTGAAATACCTGTGACAGAAAAACAGTAGCAACGCCCTGATAAAGTGCTGTGCCGGTCATGTTGATCGTTGCGCCGAGTGGCACAAGAAAACGAGCGATACCGGGTCTTATGTTTAAATCATTTTCGGTGACTTGTAATGAGAGTGGCATTACTGCGGCAGAACTGCTTGTTGAAAAAGCAAGTAATAACAATTCTTTTACTTTTATAAAGAATGTGATGACTGGAATTTTACTTGTCAGTGTAATCACTATTGCATAAAGAATAACAATTGCCAGAAGACCGAGTACAACAGTCACAACGTACATTAACATTCCGGCAAGTGCTTCAATTCCCAGATTGGCAACAAGTTGAGTGATCAGACCGAATACAGCAAGAGGTGCTAAAAGCATTGCCCATGAAACAACACGAATACTGACTTCTTGTAATGCACCAAGTAAATCGAATAAGGGTTGTGCCTGTTTCTTCGGAATAGAAATTAATGCAAAGCCTAATAAGGCGGCAAATAAAATGACTTGTAGCATTTCTCCTGACACCATCGACGCCAGAGGATTTTTAGGTAATAACGATAATACTTTACCGGGCATTTCATCCAGCCTTGGAAAGGCCACGGCGGCCTGATTAGCGGTTGAAACTGGCATATCTATTAATGACATATCCTGAAGATATTGACCGGGTTGAATCACTTGAGCGAGACCAATACCAATCGCCGTTGCTGTAATCGTGGTAAAGATAATAAAGATGATAGCAATTAACCCGATTTTCTTGAGTGCTTCTGGGTCATTGTTGGCAGCGAGTCCATGAACGATTGAAGCTATAACCAATGGCACAACAATCATTTGAATTAATGCCAGAAAAAGTTGACCGGGCAGAGCTAACCAGGACGTGATAAGTTTAACTGTGCTTTGTTCGAATAAGCCTAAATCCGGTCCAAGCATTAGTCCGAAAACAATACCTAGCCCAAGAGCGATAAGCACTTTAAACCATAAGCGACCTTCAACTAACCTGTCGAGTCGGTCGCTTAAATATTTTAACGGCTGTATGTAGAATTTTTTAGTGTTAACCATAACTGAATAAGAAAACTCATATTTAATTTATACACACAAGTTACTCGCATTCATTAAGTACTCAAGCTGTTTTTAATATAATTTAAATACATGATATAAGAATTCTTATGCTGGCAGTGTGATGGGGCGGGAAATGATTTACTATCGTAGCGTTGAAGAAGTGCAGGCTGATCTGGATCAGGATAATCCTGCGTTGAAGAAATCAAGAACTTTCAAAAAATAGTTGCGCAGCTATTTCAGATCCATCAAGCAATGACTGCTTAAGTCTTTAGTAGTCTTGCAAAATCATCAGCAGTTAACGGTTTACTGAAAAAATATCCCTGTATGGCATCACAGTTTATAGCGTTAACAAATTCGTATTGTTCTTTTGTTTCAACACCTTCTGAAATGACCTGTATATCAAGGTTATGTGCCATGGCGACGATAGCGCGATAAATAGCGCGGCTCTTTTCGTCATTTTCAATTCCTATTCCTGTTATAAATGTACGATCAACTTTTAAATAGTCTACCGGCATTGTTTTCAGATAGTTCATGTTGCAGTAGCCGCTGCCAAAATCATCGATAGAAAGCTGAAGGCCGAGGTCTTTCATCTCTTGCAGTGTTTGTAAAAATTTACGTTCGTCGTGAACCATGCAGTTCTCGGTTATTTCCAGTTCGAGCAGTTCTGCAGGCAAGGCATGTTTATGCAGAATAGATTTAATATTATCAAGCAGATCCGGCTGGTTAAATTGACGCGGTGAAATATTTACGGAGACAGGCATTATCGTCAAACCTTGTTCAGACCAGGATTTTAACTGTTTACATGCTGCGTCCAAAACCCATGCGCCTAATGGTTCTATTAATCCTGTTTCTTCAGCCAGAGGGATAAATTGTAACGGAGAGATCAATCCTTTATCAGGTGTGCGCCAGCGTACCAACGCTTCTATTCCAATTACTTTGTTAAGAGTGGTGGAGAGCTTGGGTTGATAATATAATTCAAATTCGTCTTTTATCAGAGCCTGACGTAATCGATGTTCCAGTTCCAGGCTTTCAATAACAATGCGATTGAGTTCTTCAGTAAAGAACTGAAAGTTATTGCGACCGGATTGTTTTGCCTTGTACATTGCCATGTCGGCATTTTTCAATAAATTCTCTGCATCTTTTCCATCTTCGGGATAGATGCTGATTCCAATACTGCAACTGACATAAAATTCTTTTTCTTCAATAATACAAGGTTGTTTTATCATATCCAGAATGCGTTGTACGGCATGAGACATCATTTCCGTACGGCTATGGATGCTGGGTAATATCAATACAAACTCATCACCACCAATGCGGGCAACCGTATCGCCATAGCGCATACATTTTCGTAATCGTTCGGCTACTTCCTTGATTAAAATATCACCTGCTGCATGGCCAAGACTGTCATTTACATTTTTGAAGTGATCAAGGTCGATAAACAATATGGCAATCTGCACATTTTCCCGACTGGCATTCTGGATATTTTGCTGCAAACGATCCGTTAATAGTAATCGATTAGGCAGATCGGTCAGGACATCATGTGTTGCTTGATGTGCAATCTTTCGTTCATAGGATCTTCGATCAGTAATGTCTTCAACCGTTCCTTCGTAGTACAACAACTCCCCATCTGTTCCATAAACGGCGTGAGCATTTTCTGATATCCATATAATAGAACGATCACGTTTATAAACTTGAGATTCAAAATTTATTACTTTGTTATTTTTCTGCATTAACTGGATAAATTCGTTGCGCCGATATGGATCAACATAAAGTTGTCGACTAATGTTTTTCAGATCCTGCATTAGTGCCGTAGTTGAGTCATAGCCATAAATTCTGGCTAGTGCCATATTAACTTCCAGGTAATTTCCATTGTATGTAGTTTGAAAAATACCTTCCGTAGCATTTTCAAAAATACTACGATAACGTTTTTCAGCTTCGGCAAGTGCAGTTTCATTTTGATGTCGTTGGGTTATATCCTGGATAAAACCATGAATAAAATTTTCTTGTATATCGTAGTCAAATACTCCTCTGCCGCGTTCCCAAACCCAACGTATGGAGCCATCACGATGATGGATACGATATTCAACATCAAACTGTTGATTGTTTTTTATTGCAGACACAATTTCATTTTGTACACGCTCACGATCATCTGAGTGTGTGATTTCGTCATAGGTGATTTGAGCGTTGTTTAACAGCTCATCAGGACTGTAGCCGCTTAGTTCAAAACAACCATTGCTAACAAATTCCATAAGCCAGTGCTTGTCAAAGCGAAAACGATAAACCATGCCATTGAGCTGATCTATTAACATTCCCAGCAAATGTTCATGCTGTAATTCGTCAGGTTGTTTTATGTATTGAACATTTCCATTATTCATACTTTAAAATATTGCAAAAGTTACGCCATACTTTTTAAATTTGTTTTTAAAAAGTCTGAATAACACTTAATCTATTAAGTATAAAAAAACAAATAAAAATATTATTTTATTTCAGTTAGTTATATCTCTTATCGAAAATAAATATATTTTATAAAAATTAGAAATAATATTTTTCTATCTTTTCTAATATAATAATAAAATTATTATTGTTAATTTATGCGCTATTACATTGCAAACTGGTTACAAGCGCACATTAAAAGTGCGAACATGAATAGTTATTTAGAAGATCATTTTAAGAACATAATAATTTTTAAAATTGAAAATTTATTATCCGGGATTTATATTCCGCCGAGTGGTTGCGGAATAAAGGTAGCAACCGGACTGGTTCCGGTATAGTAAGTCCAGTCGATATCAAAACAAATGATGACTGTTTGCCCATCAAGTAAAATGGCCGCAGAAAGTGTGACGCACAATGCAGCATCGGTCACTGATAAATAGGGGCCGGAACAATGAATGGTATTGGGCGAATCGATTGCCTTACGAAAATAGGGGCGATGATACCAGTTTGAATTCCCGGTATTGGTCAGAGGATTTAGTTTTAAATTACTACCAATACTGGAATCTGGCATGATTATATCACTACCAATCATATAACCGTTTACGTTAATAGCATAGATTCGTCGTAACATGTCAACCTTGTAACAATTTAGTAGCCGATTGTTAATTTCAACGGCATTACTATATTTATCGTTGGATTTAAGTCCGACAATGAAGTCTGTAAAATGATTCAGGTAAGGTTCAATTAATTGTTTTGTTGTTATCGTTCTTTTGAGAGATTTTTTTCTGAAAATATCATGTATGTAATGACATTTGTCAGTATTTAATGAAGGCTGATCTATAGTAGAAAATGGTTTTGAAAAATAATAGCCTTGTACGAGATCAACGTTAGCATCAAGCGCCACAAGTGCTTCTTCTTCTGTCTCTATACCTTCCGCCACAACCAGGCAACCGGCTTCATGAAGCAGGGCAACCAGTCGGGATAAACTAAAGTTCAGGCGTTTACCATAAGTCGCACGTGTAATCATGGAACGGTCGAGTTTAACCATATCCGGTTCGAGTCGCCAGATACGTTCGAAATTTGAATGTCCGGCACCAAAATCATCAATGGCAATCTGGCAACCGATCTCTTTGAAATATCTAATCCCTTCTTCTATCAGAACATCATCTGTATTTTCGACTTCCAGTATTTCAACAACAATCTGGTGTGGATGCAGGTTAGCCTTCTTTAACATGGCTATAAAGTCCGCTGCTTCGGGATAATTTGTGAGTGAAGAAGGTTTTGTATTCAAAAAAAGCCAGTTGTTTTCAATCCCTGTTAATCTAGTGGAAGAAAATGTATGCAGGCAATGACAAATGATATCAAGCTCGCTGCATACTTCTGCATTCTTTGCACTGTTAAATACTTCTTCAGGGCTGACGGCTTGTTTTTTGATAGAAGCACGCAACAATGCTTCATAACCAACCAGTTGTCGATGAGTAATACTGTAAATTGGTTGAAAGGCACTCCTTAAACTATAGCCACCATAAGTCAAACAGGGATCCGGCATTCCAGGTTGCAGTTGCTGGACTAATGAATTACGAACCATTTGTTTTTTACTGTTGTTGTGAAACAGTGAACTCCAGAGTTTCTGAAATGGTTGTGTACAGGACACGTCAGTTTGAATACTTTTGTTCAGTTGCGTTGATTCACCAGCCATAGCTTTTCCTTTCCTTTATTTAATTACTAATGATATTTTCAAATACCGCTATCAAACTAAGGGGTTCGGACTTTAACAATTCATTATGACGTTAAAGTTACGAAGGTCTGTAATTTTTGCTTATTGTGACCCTCAGCACAAAAAAAACGGCGTTCATTCCACGCAAGATTTATCATGCATGAATATGAACGCCGTTGTTCAATTAGCTTAAAGCAATTTAAGTGCCAGTCGTTAATTATAAATAACTACAGGAAATATATAACAGTTTTTATTAGTGGCAATACATTCTTTGAATTATGGCTTTAAAATAAGGCATCAAGGCTTATTGTTGGTGCAATGTATATGTTGCATTTTAAAACAGATCATATGTAGTCGTTAATAGCTCTCTTGTATAGCGAACACTTTCTTCTTAAGGTTAGTTATCGCGGACTTGCTGATATCAAGATATGCATCAATGATTTTGGTACACAATTGAAAAAGATCATCAGCATCTATATCAATTTTTTCACATTTAATGATTTTCGTTTCTACCAGATCCAGTAATTGATCAAGCTGTGCTTTAATTTGATCAGGGATGATAACCAAAGAAGCTGGCTTGTTTACTCCATCGTGAATACTTTGATGTAGATAACGAAGATGTAGTTTTGAATCGGTGGAACAGGTCTGCGCGGAAGCTGAATGAACACTCAGGGCACGCATCTGACCGATATACTCAACCAGTTCGGGCAATTCGCGCAGGATTTCACGAGCCATTTTGTTAACTTTTGAACTGGCGTCAGTAGTAATGCCGGCTCTATCGGTTAAAACATTAACCTGATCCAGAATAATCCTGATTAAATAGGAATGATTTTCTACATTATGGATCAATTCATAGTCTGGCCATTGTTGACATTTGTTTTGCCATCGGGCTTGAATATCATCCCAAATTGCATAATCAAATAGTTGCGGGTAACTTTTTGATTCCAGCATAATGCTTGCTAAACGCCCATTTATATCGCTGAACAATTTGTTTATTTGTACTTTAAAGCCGTTGTTCCCGCCGATGATGCCGCTACTCATGCCGCGATGTTTTTGCATCAGGTTCACCAGTTCCAGAATTTCCTGACATAGTACCAGGGCAACCTTACGTGTTTCGTAAAATGTTTTATCATTTCTCTTACGTATGTTAATGGCGTAGGTCAGTGTAAGTAAAAACAAAAATATTAATATCATTGGTAAGTATATTTGTGTTGGATACATTTTATGCTTCCTTTCTATTTTATTTCTTCGCGATGAGAAAAACGTTGTGATAAGTTTCTTAAATAATGAACCATGTCCAGAGTCTGATTAGAACTATTGTGGTTTTTCTGAGCCAATAACGAAATTTCTTCTATGGATTTAGCCATGTCACTACTGGCTTGCGCATGTTCATGAATACTTCGTAGCATTTCCTCAACCATGTTACTGGTTTTTAATGCGCCTTCTTCAATGAGTGAAAGTGCATCATGTGTGTTTTGTACGAGAAGAACACCCTGATTGACATGCCCCTGACTGCTGCTCATGGAATTTACGGCTAATTTAATTTCATTATTTATCGAGTTCAAAACGTTAGTAATATCATTTGTGGCGTTACTGGTACGACCGGCCAGTGTCTGAATCTCGTCGGCAACAACGGCGAAGCCGCGTCCGGCTACGCCGGCACGTGCCGCTTCAATGGCCGCATTTAATGCTAGTAAATGGATCTGTCGGGTAATCTCGTCAATAACTGAAGCAATACCGACAATCTCATTAGATTTACTGTACAGATTATCAAGCATATCACTGGTCGTTTTAACTGCTTTGGCAACCGTTTCAATTTCTGATACTGCTTCAACTGCTGTTTGTCGCGATTCATTGCATGAAGTACAGGCTTCAAGCGCAATAGCATGTGTCTCTTTAACACTCTGACTTACCTGTGTCACCGTAACGGACATTTCTTCAGAAGCGCTTGCTGCAGATTCAAGACGTCGGCTTTGTTCTCCTGCACGGTGTAAAAGTTCATGAGATTCATTTTCAAGTTCTCCGGCGGTAAAGTTAGTTTCATTAGCGCAGGAGGATAAAAAGTTGGTAACACGTTCATGCTCGCCAATGAGATCATTGATGGAGGTGATTAATGTTGCTAAATCCGGATGTCGTTCCAGTGACAGTCGCGTTGAATAATTTTTGGATGGCAGAGCAGCTAAAGTACGGTTCATATTTTCCAGACTAAATTTTAAAGCGGTAAGTTGTGATACGGTTGAGTAAAATAAAATACAGATCAATATCAAGGCCGCAAAAAAAGCTGTGTCATTTTGCATAGAACTGATATTACGTTCTATTACCAGAACGAATACGGCAGAAGTTAAAAGTAATGCAAAAACAAACACTCTTTGCCGCAGTGTCAGATTAGTTGAGATAAACTCCCCAGGTTTTAATATTAAAGTTAGCATAGTTATTCCGTTATTCCGTTATTTGTTATTGTTTAATTTATTCCTATATCGTCGTTTTTACAGCTTGCTTTAGTAGTTATAAAAAAATATTTTTTATTCCTTATATTGGTGCAAAAATGCGCTATTACATTGCAAAATAAATTTTATTTCGAATAACTTTAGTGCATAAATGAAACTAAACAGTGCATATAGACATATACTCAAGATACATGGAAATAGAAGTTACACGGGTATAAATAGTAGACGAGGATAAATAATCAGCTTTAAAAATGGGAAAAGTT
>Ga0214472_10004402_pt1 | contig 14868 bp, 9 predicted proteins | sample RVTome_6_FD_207662 | JGI IMG/M metagenome (GOLD analysis project Ga0214472, IMG submission 207662) | Soil microbial communities from uranium-contaminated site in the Upper Colorado River Basin, Wyoming, United States - RVT140D175 | ecosystem: Environmental > Terrestrial > Soil > Contaminated >...
TGACCGAGACCGTGTTGGAGTCACGATTCGTGACGTAGGCGAAGGCCCCGTCCGGCGTGAACGCGGCATTCATGGTCGTTTGACCGACCGCGATCGTCTTCACCACGGACCTCGTTCCCGCATCGACCACGACGACCGAGCCTGAGCCTGGGCCGACCATCACATACACGAGAGACCCGTCGGGCGAGACGGCCACGCCTTGCGGGCTGCCCTCGTAATCGATGGTCTCCACTACCGTCCTCGCCGTCAGGTCGATCACGGAAAGCTTCCCGTCGAAGCCCGGAGGGCCGATCAGTCTCGGCAGGAAGTGAGGCACATATGCCCAGTCGCCATCCGGGGAGATCGCGATGCTGCCGACCACGTTGAATCCTACGTCGTCGATCGTCGCCACCACGTTCCTCGTCGCCGCGTCGAGCACGTACACGCTGCCCGGGTCGGGGGACGTGCGGGTCGCGTAAACGAACGCTCCATCGGGTGAGACGGCCAACCCGAAGCCCAGCTCCTCGAGCGGCACGGAAGCCATCCCGGACAGGCTCGCTGCGTCGAACACCGAGATGCCCGTCCGCGCTACGTTGGACATGTCCACGCTCCGCACGCGGACGTACGCCAGGAGGGACGCCCTGGGCAGGCACGTGTCGTCGAATATCATGCCGGGCTGCCCGGGAACGGCGTCACCGGGCGGGGCATCACCGTGACGCCGGTGGGCCGCGGCCGCGCGGTCGGCCACCGTGACTCTGATGTACCCGCCCACGCCCTTGGTCCTGTGGCAGAGATCGACCTGAGGTCGCCCCACCCGAGCCCAAGAGGCTACGGCGTCTTCCCGGTCCGATGGCTCGACGGGCTGGTGGTCGCATGCGCCCAAGGCGAACAGCGCCGATGCCCAGAGCAGCACGATTGAATGTCTCATGTCGGCGCCTCCCCGAGTTTGACTGCGTTGCCTCGGAGCACGGGTACTCATCGACGTACAGGGCGCTCGCGCCCTTCGGTCCGATACGATTCCGCGCCCGACTAGATGAGCCTACGGAGCCGTCGAACCGGAGCATATACGTAACCCGACGTAGGAGCGCTGTTGGGGTTCGCTTACGAACCCGGAGCCATGCCGGCGCTCGGGTATGCCTTCACGCCCCGGCGGGAGTACTCTCGCAAATGCCGAGGGCGAAACCTCCTTGCGACGCATCGACTTCGCCCCGGGCCAGCACCGCTATACCAGGCGCTTCGCCCGCTACGTGCTGGAGATGGCCCGACGCATGACGATGTGGGACGTGGCTCAGCACCTGGGGGTGAGCTGGAAGCTGGTCAAGACGATCGTGAAGGCGGAGCTCCAACGTCGGTTCAGCCGGCCGCGCCCCGGCGATCTCCATGATCGTTCCCCATCCCGATGGAGAGAGACGTCATGGCCGAAGAGAAGCAGGACGTAGATGCGATGCTGGATCGGCTGCTGGAGGGAAAGCGGCCGGAGGAGATCGTCGGAGGCGGCGGTCTGCTCGAGGAGCTCACGAAGCGGCTGCTCGAGCGCGCGCTGGAAGGCGAGCTGACGGTGCATCTGGGCTACGAGAAGCACGCGACGTAGCGGACGCCATGCACCTATGATGCCTAGCCGTGCCGTTGCGGGGCTTGGCTTCGTGTATGCGCCCGACAGGATTGAGCTCACTACGTTCGCTCGTCGCGCGGGGAAGCACCAAGTCTTCGACTTACGGCTAGGCCGCTCGGCTCACGGCGCTACGCGCCGTGGTCTCGGCGGTAGGTCAGCGGGGCGTTTCCGCGGAAACGTCGCTGCGTCTCCGCTCGAACCTGTGACCTCATGCTCCGGAGGCGCTTCGGTCTAACCCTCCGATTCCGGAAACTTCTCGGACTTCAAGGCGTTACCGCACGTTCTGCCCAGAATCGGAAGTGGCTGATCCGAGGCCTTATGCGCGTGTAGTGGCACCGGGGACGTTCTTCGCTGGCCGGCACCGACTGACGCCCAGCTCGGAGCCGTCAGCTCCTTTCATCACTTCGGCTCGTCCCTTGATGTCCACCACGCCCCTCTGGCTCCTCGAAGCCCTCGCCAAGTTCGTCCGCCCCCGCGAGTGAGTCGTCGCCGCTACCATGGAGTCCTGGCGCCGGCGCTGGTGGGCGTCATCGCCCTCGCGGCGAACGGCGTGCCCTACCTGCTGATCGGGGGGGCTGCCGCGGCGACGGGGCCGCCGGCGTGGCTGGTTCTGAGACGGGATGCTCGAGGGTCCGCTACGGCAGCCACCAGATCACGGCGTGCTCGAGCCCCTTGTCCTTTCCCTTGGTCGACACCTGGCTCCACCCCACGATCTCACCGCTCTCGTTGATCGCATGCGCGCTGCTGCTCCCCCGGCCCACCAGCGCTCCGAGCTCCAGAGCCTCGGTGGTGCCTCCGGACCGCCTCCAGAGGTAGCCGCGCTTGCTCGGACCGATGTCGCCCACGACATCGCCGTTGGCGTTGACGTCCCACGCGTAGGCCGATCCGGCCAGGTCCTCGAAGTCGTCGACCGCGCCGCCGCCGGATAGGCTCACCGTCCAGACCGTTGCCCAGTAGTCTCCGGCGTGCCCTCGCTGGCCCGCAACGTAGACGATATCGCCATTCCCGGTCGAAACCGGGTCGCTCACTCCGTAGGCATACGCATAGTCCGCCCCGGAGGTCAGGTTGATCGGCGGGGAAGCGGGGTCGAGCCAGATCACCGCCTGGGTACCCCCCGACCCGTCGCTACTGACGCCGACCACGTGCCCGTCCGAGTTGATCGCGAACGGGCGCGAATTCCCGGATCCACCTGGGAGCCCCGAGAGGGACGCCACCGGAGTCCCGGTTGCCGCGTCCCAGACCGCACCCGTCGGCGCGCTCGGGGGCCCACTAGTCCCGACGACGAGCCCCGCGTCGTTGATGTCGTCCGCCCTCGTCTCGGTGTGTCCGCCGAGCGGGACAAGCTCCGTCCGGGCTGCGCCCGCCGCACCCGTCGTGACGAAGCCGCGACGCTCGCCGGAGGCGTTCGTGTAATGGCCAGCGATCTGTCCGGCCTCGTTGATGGCCTCCGGCCAGCCCGTTCCGAGGTCCACGAGCATGCGGTCGGGGCCCCAATAGAGCCCGTGCCCGTTCCCCCAGTCGTAACCCACGATCTCTCCGTGAACGTTGATGTCGAACGCCGCGCTCCGCCCCTCGAGCGATCCCAGGTCGGTCACGACGGCGTTGGCGTGGGGCCCGAGCTCGACCGCGAAGAGCGCCGTCCCGATCCCCTTCCTCCCGCGTCCTCCGCTCACGATCACGTCGTATGACGTCACCTCCGCGGTCCCCGCGATCGTGACGTTCGCCAGCAGCGCGTTCGGACCGACGAACGTCGTCGCGTTCGTGGTGATCGCCTCGCTCGGCGTCCCGTCGATCCCCAACGCGACCTCGTCCCCCTCCTGGAACGACTCCCCCTCCACCAGGATGTCGAGCGTCTGTCCCTGCTCCCCCTCGGTGGGGTCCACGGACTCGACGACGGGGTCGGCTCCCCCTCCGCCGCCGTTTCCACCCTTCGCGAGCTGCGGGTCGGGCGCGAGCACGGTCGTGGCCTGCTCGCCGCAGCCCCAGGCGAGCAGCAGGACCGGAAGGAGTAGCGCGAAGAAGGGTCGGGCATGGGCTCTCTCGCTCATGTGGCTCACGATCTCCGGGGGGGACACGCCGTTTGGGCCAGGGCCGAAAGGCCCTGTTCTCCTGTTAGACGGACAACCTGACGCAGCGGGAGCACGCGCTACCCTCCGGCGACCTGATAGGGGGCCCAGTAGAAGGGATCCCCGTAGCTCGGGTCGGCCAGCATGGCGCGCTGCGCGCCCGCAAGCGCCTCCGAGGGCGTGGCCGAGTCGAGGCGCTCGTAGAAGCGACGAGCGAACTCCGCCGCCGCCGGATCTTCGAGCCTCCAGAGCGACGCCACGACGCTTCCAGCGCCCGCGAGCAGGAAGGCCCGTGCCAACGTGGCGAAGTCCTCCCCTCGCGCGAAGTCGGTCGACCATGTCGACCCGACACCCGTCTCGCACCCCGACAGGAACACCAGATCGGCCCGGATGCGGAGCCCCGTCAGCTCGTGCACCTCGAGTCGCCCGTCATTCTCCGACCCAGGGCCGTCGCCATGCAGCTCCACCCGTGAGAACATGGGGTTGAGGGGGTTCATGACGCCGTGCGTGGCCGCGTGTACGATGCCGCCCGCCGTCAGGGCCGCGCGGAGGGCCGCCTCGGTCGCCCCGGAGCCGATCGTCGGCATCCCGCCCAGCTCGGCGGCGACCAGCCTCGCCTCGACCTCGGACGCCGGCAGGTCGTCCGGGAAGGGGGCGAAGACATGACTCGACCGGACCGACACGGCCGCGGGTGGGCGACCCCGTAGCTCCACGAGGTCGGCCGCGGACGGTGCGTGGGCGAGGCCCTGCCGCTCCACCAGGTAACGGCCCGAATCGGGTTCGCGAAGAGCGGCAAACGGCAGGTAGGTCAGGGCCTCGTGGGGGACGAGAACGAGGCGCTGCGCTTCCTCCAGGATCCCGCGCCGGGCCAACGGCCCGAGCAGCAGCTCGTACAGTCCCTTCAGGAGCCGATCCGCCTGGTCGCTGCCCCGTCCACCGGACAGAAGCTCGCGCGCGAGGCGCACGCGAGAGGCAATCCGGTCGCTGGAGATATCCTGCTGCTCGACGACGAGCCCGCCGCGAGCCACGGCGAAGATCGTCAAACGATCCGGGGCGACGAAGTACTCGATCAGCGCTTCATCGGGAGCGAGAAGCGAGTGAACCTCCTCGAGTGTCGCGCTGCGCGAGCGTCGCTCAACTGCAGCACCGCCTGTGCTTTCAGCCGTTCGGATCAGGTGACGCTCGTACTCGCTCCTGGCCGCCGAAACCCGGCGTCCGAATTCCTCCGCGGCCGACCTCGCCTCCGGGGACGGATCATTCAGGTAGAGCTCGAGCGACTGCATCAGGCTGGCGATGCGCCGGAGGATGCGCTCCCCCTCGCCGCCACCCCCCTCGCCGGGCGCTTGCGCATCAGGGTCGTCCGCTCGGCTCGCCCAAACACCGTCACCTCGCGCCGCATCGGCCACTCGAAAGGCCTCCGCCTCGCGTCCGGACAAGAGCATTGCCTGCACAAGCGTAGCGTACGTCTCGAGACGGGCGTTCGCGTACGAGGTCCGCAGCACCGCTGAGGCCAACCCTCCCCGTACCCGCTCCGTCACCTCGACCGCTCGCCTCCCCGCCTCCTCCGCTTCGCGGAGGTGCCCGAGTGCGAGCAGCGCACGAGCCCGCAGCGACTGGGCCTCCCACTCGGTAGCGTAGTCGCCTCCGACGACATCCTCGGCGGCCCCCTCGAGGATCTGCAGGACGCGCTCGGCTTCGCCCCGCCCGTCGGCGATGCGCGCCGCCGCCAATGCCGCCTCCGCCCGAGCCACGGGGGCCGCGATCTCCGAAGCCATCCGTCGACCCTGGTCGAGATACGTCGCCGCCGCACCCCGCTCACCGGCCAGGTGAGACAGCTCGGCGAGCGTCAGGAGGTCGCGCTCTGCCTCGAGCTTCGCGCCCACACGTGCGTGGATCTCGAATGCACGACCAGCGCGGTCCCGTCCCTCGGGGTACCGCTCGAGAGCTGCGAGAAGGATCGCCTCCTCGCGCAGATCGGTGGCCACACGATCCTCGAGCCCAAGCTCTTCGTTGATCGCTCGCGCCATGGCATACAGGTCGAGCGCCCGACGCATATCCTCGGCCTCCGCGTGCAGTCCGGCCAGCTGGCTCAGGTTCTGGGCCTCCTGGGCCCGCATACCATGGCGCCGCGTCATCGCGAGGGCCGAATCGAGCGTTGCGTACGCCCGTCCGAGCTCGCCCATCGCCGCGTACGCCGTGCCCAGATGACCGACCGCGAACTCCACCCCCGTGAGCGACTCGATGGACTCGTGAAGGCGGCGCGCCCGCTCGAGCCTAGGGACGGCGGCGGAGGGATCCCCGACCTCGACGTCGAGCATGGCGAGGTTGATCAGGGCGTTGCCCTCGAGCCGCCGCTCCCCCATTCGTGCCCCATACGACCGCATCGCCTCGAAGCCCGTCCTGGCGCCCTCGAAGTCGCCGAACTCGAAGAGCACGAGGGCGCGATTCGCGCTCACGGCCGCTTCCCCCTCCTCATCGCCGTCGGCAGCGTAGAGGGCGCTCTCGTAGTACGTCAGGGCGTCGGCGTTGCGCGACTCCCACCAAGCCACGAGGCCGAGCACGTTGTACGCTCGCCACGCTTCGGGCAGGTCGTGCCGCAGCTTGAGCTCGACCGCGGCCTCTGCGTGACGCTCAGCCTCATCGAGCTCTCCGGCTTGCCAGAGCGTGTACGCCCACCAAGTCAACGCATCGGACTCGGCCAGTCGGTCGTCCGCCTGGGCTGCGGAGGTTGCGGCGGCCTCGAGCACAACGGCTGCGCTGTCGAGCCTGGTCCTCAGGAAGAGCTCACGCCCCAGGGCGACCAGCTCACGAGCAGCAGCAGCGGTGGTCGGGCCCGGCATCTCTTCGGAGGCGTGTCGCAATCGTGCGTCGCAGGATACGAGCCCCGCGACGAACGTCAGCAGGAGGGCCAGCCGGATCGACGCTACGGCTCGTCTGCCAGCCGAAAGGAGTGGGCGCCGCTCGTCGCCGTCCGGCCTCCCGACGCCAGCGCGTCGACGATCCAGAAGTACGTCTCGCCCCCGCGCAGGGCCACATCCGGCCCCGGTGCCGCGGTCGTGTCGGTGGTCGACGTTCGCCACAAGACGTCTCCTGCCCCGTCCATGAGCGTGAGCCGGTAGAAGGGATCCGCCGACTCGGCACTCCACATGAAGACTACGCCCTCCCCGGTTACGAGGCGACCCTCCACTGGACTGACGACCTCGATCTCGCCAACCTGCTCGAAGTCCGCTGCATCGGCTCCGCTCCGGAAGGGTGCCGGCGCCTCGCTGCGGCCCCTCTCGAACACCGCGTTGCCACCGATCACGAGCGCTGCCACCGCCGCGGCCGCGAGGGTGAGCGGCAGCCACCTGGGACGGGACCGAGACTCCCCGTCCTGGATGCTCCGAAATGCGCCCACCGCATCGCTCCGGCAGTCGTCACAGCCAGCGAGGTGGCTTTCCACGCATTCACGGTCCGCCGGGGCCAGTCTGCCTTCCAGATAGGCCGCCAGCTCCTCCGGTTCCAGATGCGAACGTGACTGCTGGTTCATGTCATTAACGGCCGTGGCCACCTCGAGTTCGATCCCGTTCTAGTTACACGGTCAGGTCGGCACTCCGCGTCCAATCCTCTCATGGGCGGGGATCTGCGACGCCGTCCTCTGCGAGACTCTCGCGGACGCTCGCCAGCGCGGCGCGCAGCCGTCGTTGCACCTGGAAAGGTGAAGGCAGTCGCACCATCTCCGCGATCTCGCGCGTCGACATTCCCTCGTAGAAGTGGAGCTTGACGATCAGCTGAGCGTGCGAGTCCAGGCCCTCGACAGCTGAGCGAACCGCTCGCTCCAACTCACGCTTCCGCAGGGAGAGCTCCGGATCTCGGGCCGAACCGTCCGGCACCAGAGCGATGTTGAACTCTGACACTGCCATGTCCACGAGCCGCCGCCGCAGCTCATGACGCTCCTTCGCCCGGCGTCCCTGAAGGCTGTCGCCCGCGCGCAGCCTGCCGTAGCGGGCGCGGTGGAAGTCACGGCACAGACGTCGGACGACCACGACCAGCCAGGTCGACAAGCGACTGCGCCCGTCACCCGCGAACCGACGCAGGCGGGCAAAGTCGTCGTTGCGCAGCTGCTCCAGCACGTAGGCATACCGGTCCATGGCGTCGTCGTACCCGTCTGCGTGGGAATGGACCGTGTGGAGCACGATTCGATTGTAGCGCTCGACGAATGCCTTCCACGCGCTCTCGCGGGAAGCGCCGTCCCCTGCTTCGAGCAGACTCTGCAACTCAGGGGACCCATTGTCGTTCGACCGAGTCATCCGATTCGTCACGCGCCGTCCAGTGCTCACGCCAAAATGAGCGGTACTGCATTCGCCCACCACCCATATTTGTGGTACGGACACCTCATCAGTACCGCGCGTCGTATTCGCCGCGACCGGGAGGTGGTGGAGTGTCCGTCCGTGTAATGGGGGCATGAGATCGAGACTCGCTCGAGCGACTACACACCTTCGGGGGTGCGGCCTCCCTCGCCTCGCTCGAGAGCCGCCTCCTCTACCGATTCCCCAAGCCGGACGTCAACGGACGCACCGGGCTGCTGCTCACGCCCTCGAACTCCTCGAGCGCCTCTCCAGGTTCGTTCCGCCGGGCACCGACGCGAAGCGTTGGTCGCGTGCACCGCCACCGCCATCACGGCGTGCTGGCTCCGAACGCCAGCTACGTCCCCAGGTGGTGGCGCTCGGTCGGCCCGTTGCGCTTCCGTTGCTCCACGAGGTCGTTCGGATTTCAAAAGACCTGTCGGCTGAGGATTTTCGACTTCATCTCGTTGAACTCCGCGTCGCTGACGACCCCCGCGTCCAGCAGCTTCTTGGCCCTTTCCAGCTCGTCGAGGGCGGACGCGGGCGCACTGCCTGAGCCCGAGCCTGACGGATAGCTGCCCAACGTGATCCCGCCGCTCGATGCGCGCGCCTCCTCCATCGTTCGGACCCTCCGCTTCTCCTCCCAGGCCTGCTCCTGATCCTGAGCCGTGGAGTAGATCTGCGATGCAAGGCGGCCCTCGATGCCATCGATCACGAGACGATCCACGATCTCCCCCTCTCCGTCAGGGCGAATCGAGAAGCTCAGTCGCGATCCAAAGAGCTTCGGGAGCACGTTCTCCGAAAGGTCCGCATCGTGGAGGTCTTTCCATTGGTAATCCCTCATCGTGAAGCCACCGAGCAGAGACCGGCTGATGAGGATGATTCGGCTGGTGGTCGCAGCGACCACCAGACGGCGGGAGAGTAGGGCGCAGAGCCTGAACTGAATGGCGTCGCCAAGCTTCTGCTCGCTTGCCATCAAGGTGCTGGTCAGCTTCTCTCCGGCCGTCGCCTTGCGAGCATCGACCCCTCTGAGGACCAAGGCCCAGTAGACCAGAGCCAGGGCCAAGTAGGCGGGGATCAGCAACCAGGCATAGCCCACGGTGACCACGACGCCCACGACGATCCCGAGGAGCAGGATCCAGAGGAGAACGAACCAGGCGAGATTTGCGAGGGGCTTCATGAAACGCGCACCGGCTGTTGCCATCCGGTGCCCCAGTTAGGAAGTAGACGGCGCTGCAACATCCAACGCTCCGGGGTCAGACGGCAACAGGACGGCGGGATCGGCCCCTCGTAGGTGAGGTTCAGGTTGTCGACCCGGGCGCCCGCGCCGGTCCCGCGGGCGCGGGCCTCACGGGCGGCTCGTCGCCGCCGAGCGGCAAGCAGCCGTCGATCATCCCGGCGAGCCCGAGCTCGATGCCGCCCTCGGAGCGCCCGGCAAGTGCGCGCGGCTGTGGGCTCGACGGCTACCGCCCTTCCCAGTCGATGTCCGAGAGCCCGGCCAGCGCCAGGTGGAGCGCGTGCGTGCCCATGCGGCCCCCGCCCTGCGCCTGAAGCCCCTTGTAGAGCTGGTGTGCGAGCGCGAGGCCCGGGAGCGCGAGGTTCATCCGGCTCGCCTCGGCGAGCGCGATCTCCATGTCCTTGATGAAGTGCTCGACGAAGAAGCCCGGGTCGAAGTTGTTCGCGATGATGCGCGTGCCGAGGTTCGAGAGCGACCAGCTTCCGGCCGCGCCCGACGCGACCGACTGCATCACGGTCTCGAGGTCGAGCCCCGCCTTGTGCGCGTAGAGCAGCCCCTCGCACACGCCGACCATGTTCGAGGCGATGAGCGTCTGGTTCACCATCTTCGAGTGCTGCCCGGTGCCGGCGCCGCCCTGCCGCACGACCGTCTTCCCCATCGCATCCCAGCAGGGCCGCAGCGCCCCCACCACGTCCTCGTCGCCGCCGATCATGATCGAGAGGCGCGCCTCGCGCGCGCCGACGTCGCCGCCCGAGACCGGGGCGTCCACGCTCGACACACCCTTCGCCTTCGCGGCTTCGTAGATCTCGACCGCGAGGGACGGCTCGCTCGTCGTCATGTCGACGAGGACGGTCCCCTTCTGCGAGCCGGCGAGCGCGCCGTCGGCTCCGAGGATCACCTCGCGCACGTCACGCGGGAAGCCGACGATGCTGAACACGACGTCGCTCCGCTCGGCCACGGCCTTGGGGCTGCGGGCCCAGGCCGCCCCCTTGGAGAGCAGAGGCTCCGCGGTCGCCTTCGTGCGCGTGTAGACGGTCGCCGCGAAGCCGCGGTCGATGAGGTGCCCGCACATGCTGCGGCCCATCACACCCAGGCCGATCCAGCCGATCCGTGTCTTGCCAGGCTCGATATTCATGGCGGCCAACATTCGGGGGAGCAGCGGGCTGAGCAAGTGAGTGGGACAGTTCCCTTGCGTGCCTGCGACCCAGAGCCGGATGTTGACACGGCCCGATCCTTCAGCGCGGGGCGCGTGCGATGTCCGACCGCACCACAGCGCCTGGACACAGCCCGGTGGCAAGATGAACGAGCGTGTCGCGACTCGTCTGAGCGCGGCGCTAGCGGGCCGCTACCGCATCGAGCGCGAGTTGGGCAGCGGCGGGTCGGGCATCGTCTTCCTCGCACGCGACGTCAGGCACGACCGCCACGTTGCGCTCAAGGTCCTGCGCCCCGAGATCGGTCAGTCGGTCGGCGCCGAGCGATTCCTGCGCGAGATCCGCATCGCCTCCCGGCTCAGCCACCCGAACATCCTCTCCCTCATCGACTCGGGAGAGGCGGACGGTCTCCTCTACTACGTCACGTTCTACGTCGACGGGGAGTCGCTGCGCGAGCGCCTCGATCGCGAGGTCCAGCTTCCTGTTGAGGAGGCCGTCCGTCTCGTGGCGGAGGCCGCCGAGGCTCTCGACCATGCGCACGCAGCCGGGGTCATTCATCGTGACATCAAACCCGAGAATCTCCTCATCGGCGCGGGCCACACGCTCGTCTGCGACTTCGGCATCGCGCGAGCGATCGGAGAGGCCGGCGCGGATCGCCTGACGCAAACCGGCCTCGCGCTGGGCACACCCGTGTACATGAGCCCCGAGCAGGCGAGCGCTGACTCGGTGGACGCGCGCAGCGACATCTACAGCCTCGCATGTGTCCTCTACGAGATGCTCGTCGGGACGCCGCCCTACCACGGCGTGACGCCGCAGGCCATCCTCGCCCGCAAGGCATCCGAGCCGCCGCCTCGGGTGTGTATCGTGCGCGACACCGTGCCCGCGCACGTCGAGGCGGCCCTCACCCGCGCGCTCGCCCGGGTGCCCGCCGACAGGTTTGCTACGGCCCACGAGTTCGCGCTGGCCCTGGGCGGAGGCGCGTCCGGGATGTCGTCCTCCGCCGGACGGTCGGCACCCAGGTTGCCGCGCCGCGTGGCGTGGGCGACCGGCGCAGCGGCTCTCGCGGCCGCGGCCTTCGGCATCTTCGGCGTCGTCGACCGCGGGCGGCGGCCCACGCCTCTCCGGGCGACGTTCAGCCAGCTCACGGCTCAAGCGGGCGTCGAGGACTCCCCGAGTCTGTCCCCGGACGCATTGTGGGTGGTCTACGCCGGAACGAGCGAGGGCGACCGCGACGTCCTGCTGCGGAGTGTAGGCGGGCAGCTCGCCATCAACCTCACCGAGGACTCGCCGGCCGACGACTACGCGCCGTCGTTCTCGCCGGACGGTGAGCTCATCGCGTTTCGTTCGGAGAGGGACGGGGGCGGTCTCTTCGTGATGGGCCGCACAGGTGAGGCCGTGCGGAGGGTGGCCTCTGCCGGTTACAACCCACGCTGGTCCCCCGACGGCACGCGGCTCGTGTACGCCACCGAGCATGTGGGTCTCTTCCCCAACAACTGGGAGACGCACAGCGAGATCTGGACAGTCGACGTAGCCAGCGGGGAGACACGGCTCGTCCACGGAGGCGACGGGGTGCTGCCGAACTGGTCACCCGACGGGCGCTGGATCGTGCTCACCGCGCGCATGAACGAGCCCACGCGGATGGACCTCTGGATCATCCCGGTCGAGGGGGGCGAAGCGCGCACTCTCACCTCGGATGTGCCCACGGATTGGGCTCCCACATGGTCGGGCGACGGCGAGTATCTCTACTTCGCGAGCGACCGGGGAGGCAGCACGAACCTGTGGCGGCTGCCCATGGACCTGCGGGACGGCCTGGCGGAGGGCGAGCCCGAGCCGGTCACCACGCCCGCGACGTTCGCGTCGCATCCGAGCCTCTCCGCGGACGGACGGAGCCTCGCGTACTACAACCAGGCGTTCAGGACGATCAACGTCGAGAAGGCCGTCCTCGACATGGCCTCCGGCTCGATCAGGGATCCGCTGCCGCTCACGACGGGCTCACGTTCGTGGTCGTCGCCCGACGCGACCGCAGACGGCGGGTGGATCGCGTTCTATTCGATCGACCTGCCGGAAGGCGACCTCTATGTCGTTCGTGGAGACGGCACGGGGCTGCGCCTGCTCACCGGAGACGAGGCCCTCGACAGGGTTCCGCGCTGGTCTCCGGACGGCTCGCGTCTCGCGTACTTCTCGAACCGCAGCGGCGTCCTGCAGCTCTGGCTCGTGGCGGCGGACGGCAGCGGCAATCGGCAGCTCACCGACAACGAGTTCAGCGGCTTCGGCGCCTGGTCCCCCGACGGAAACCTCATCGCGGTCAACGGCACGCCGCCCGGCGCCCCTTCGGGCGAGGGCGTCTATATCTTCGACCCGGACGTGCCCTGGACCGAGCAGGAGCCCCGATTCCTCCCGCCACCCGACCCGGGCGTTGCGCCACAGTTCACGGTGAACGACTGGTCACCCGACGGCGCTCGCCTGGCCGGCATGGTCGGCGTGTCCGACGACGGAATCTTCGTTTACGCGCTCGAGAGCGGCAGCTACGAGCGGCTCACCGACTTCGGGCACTGGCCCGTCTGGCTCCCCGACAGCCGGCGCCTCCTGTTCGTCACCGGCGGGGCCGCGTATCACGTCATCGACGCCGAGACCAAGGAGGTCCAGCTGCTCCATTCGGAACGGTGGGACGTCCTCGGGCCGCCGCAGCTCACAGCCGACGGCCGCGAGGTCGTCTACACGCGCAGGACGACGGAAGGCGACATCTGGCTGGCGAGCCTGCAGTGATGCCAGAGCGCCCGGCCGGCCAGACGCCCGACGAGGTCGGCCGCGGTGAGCGTGCTTTCGGCGAGGACGCCGCTCACCCGCCAGGCCCGCCGGTACGTCTCGGGGCCACTCCTTGCATCGCCCCCGCGGACGCCGCAGCATGTGCCCCCGTGCGCACGTGGACCATCCGAGCCGAATGGGAGCGCTCTGCCGTGGACAAGACCGCCCGACCTCGCGGACCGACCCTCGTCCCTCGCCGGCTCGCCGGCGGCGCCCTGATCCTGCTCGCCCTGGCCGCGCCGAGCGTGCTCGCCGCACAGCAGCAGTGGTTGAACAGCCCGATAGGAGACGGCAACCGACCGGTTTTCCCCTTCTTCGAGGGGTGGTACGACAACGGCGACGGGACGTACACGATCTCCTTCGGTTACCTGAACCGGAACACGAGTCAGGTGATCGAGATCCCGCACGGCGATCGCAACTACATCGAGCCGGCCGAGTTCAACGGCGCGCAGCCTACCTACTTCCTGGCGAGCCGGAACCGCGGCGTGTTCGCGGTCACCCTTCCGACCGACCGGCGCGACGAGGACATCTGGTGGTACCTCACCGACGAGGAGGGCAACGAGTACAAGGTGCCTGGGCGCGCCCGCTCCCCCGCGTACGAGCTCGACTGGTACCCGCGCCCGCACGGGAGCCTCCCGCCCCTCGTATGGTTCCAATCGGAGAGCGAGGCTGGGAAGGGCCCGGAGGGGGTGTGGGCCGACGCGACGCTCACGACACGGGTGGGCCAGGCGATCGAGCTGTCCGTGAGCACGCGGGACGAATCGGTGCGGGATCCCGCGGATCCACGCTTCCGCGAGATGGTTCCGGTGCGGGTCGTGTGGTCGAAGTACCAGGGGCCGGCCGGTGAGTTGACGTACGGGCGGCCCGGCTCCCCCTCGCAAGAGACCACGACGGGCGACTCGGGGCCAGGCGCCGAGGTGATCAGCCTCCCCGACGCCCGCGGAACGGCCCGTGTCCTGGCCACGTTCCACGCACCGGGCGAGTACGTGATGCGCGCGCAGGCCGACAACTGGACTGGCCCCGACAGCTCGTCCGGGGACCAATGCTGCTGGTCCAACGCGTACGTGCGCGTCCGGGTCAGTCGATGAAGCGGGGGCAGGTGCCGCGGAGCCGCTTGGACATTGGTAATTCCAGCTTGCGCGACAGCCGTCCGGACACGAATAATGAAGCCTGCCACCTCAGCGTGAGGAGTGCGTCATGGTCATGAAGCCATCGAACGGTCGTCCCCGAGTGGCGACCTTGGCCAGAGGCGCCGCGGCGGCGTTGCTCGCGGCCTTCGTCTTCCATGCCGAGGCCCTCGCCCAGGCGCAGTTCGCCTCGAGCGCGAGCGCCGACCGGGCCGTCACCTACTCGGGTGAGATCGCCGACCTCATCTACCAGAACTGCGTGGTCTGCCACCGCCCCGGCGGCATCGGACCCATGGGCCTCCTCACCTACGAAGACGCGCGACGCTATGCGCAACGCATTCGCCATCAGGTGGGCACGGGGCTCATGCCCCCCTATGCCTACGACAGGGATGTCGGCATCCAGGACCTCAAGGAGGACTGGCGTCTCTCCGAGGAGGAAATGGCCACGGTCGTAGCCTGGGTAGACCAGGGCGCTCCGCTCGGCAACGCGCAGGACGTACCGCCGGTGCCCGACCTCCCCGATCCGTCCGAGTGGACGATGGCAAAGCTCTTCGGGCCACCGGACC
>Ga0214472_10004403_pt1 | contig 14865 bp, 15 predicted proteins | sample RVTome_6_FD_207662 | JGI IMG/M metagenome (GOLD analysis project Ga0214472, IMG submission 207662) | Soil microbial communities from uranium-contaminated site in the Upper Colorado River Basin, Wyoming, United States - RVT140D175 | ecosystem: Environmental > Terrestrial > Soil > Contaminated >...
CTCTCACCGAGCCAGGTGACGCCCCCGAAGGGCGCGGCGAAGGTCTGAGCGCCGATCGCCACCCGGTATTGCCCCGGCTCCACGTCCTCGAAGACGAAGCTCCCGTTTGCTTCGGTGCTCGCCTCCCGCACGGTCTCGCCCTGCTCCGTACGCAGTTGAACCGTCACTCCGGGCAGGCCGACCTCCTCCTGCTCCACTTGACCGGGTTCGCCTCCGCCCGGCTTGAAGTCGCGCCAGACGACGCCGGCGATCCCGCCCTCGACAGGCTGAGGGGCGACCGCCTGCTCGGCGCCCTCAGGAATCTCGTCCGCGCTGATGCGCGTGAGCCCGAGCTGGGCGGTCTCGCCGGGTTGTACCGGTTCGGCGAGGGTCAGCCCTCCCCGGGGCGTGCCGGTGATGTTCTCGGTCGACGGCGCGGCGTCGGGAAGCACGCCTGGGGGACTGAACGCATCCCGCACGCTCGCGATGGCCGCATTGAGCGCGCCGCGCTCGGGCGCCTCGATGTAGACGATCCTCCAGGTGATGCCTGCCGCGAAGGCCGAGATCGCCATTGGCATGAAGACGGCCGTCTTGAAGGCGACCGCCCAGCTGACGCGCTCCGTCAGGACCGCGAAGATGAGGCCGATCGCCGTCACGAAGGCGGGCACGACGAGAATCCAGATGGCGTTGTTCTGGACAGCCGTCAGGAGGACGTCGCTCGTGAAGATCTCGGCGTAGTTGTCGAACCAGACGAAGTTGTCGCCCGAGCGGTCGAAGAAGCTCCTGTAGATCGTGCGAATCGTCGGGTAGACGATCCAGATCGCCAGGAAGAAGACCGCCGGGGCGAGGAACCCGGCCGCGAGCGCATGCTTGCGCCACGCCCCGGGTTCAGCCGCGGGCGGAACCCCCTTTACAGGGGGCTCCGCCGTTATGTTCGCGCCGCTCACTTGCCTCTCGGCGGTCTACGACGCCGCCGAGGCCGCCTGCTCCATCTGCTCCGCAATCCCATCGACGTCATCGGGGTTCGCGACGAAGTCCTGGAAGAGCTTCCAGAGACCCTGCCCGGTCGTCGCTCCGAACTCCGGCGGCACGAGGTCGGAGAGATCCCAGCGAATGACCTCCGCCTCTGAGATCGGGCCCGCGGTCCGCTGGGTGAGCTCATCCGGATAGACGCTCGTGTCGAGGTTCTGGTTCGGACTCGCGAACCCGCCGCGCTGCGCCCAGATCTCGGCCGCTTCGGGAGTCGCCAAGTACTCGATGAACGCCTGCGCGGCCGGGTTGTCGGTGAACATGACGAACATGTTCCCGTCGGCGACGACCGCCGGCGCAGAGTCATTGATCGCCGGAAAGTCGAACACGTCGAAATCGGTGCCCGCCTCCAGTTGGTGCTCGACCACGCCGGGCACGAACGCGCCCTCGATCACCTGGGCGGCCTCGGGGCTCTCCGAGAAGACCTGCGAGACCGAGGTCTCGAAGTCGACCTGGAGCGGGTTCCCGGCGATGTTGTCCTTGTCGGTGAAGATCTTCGCCATCTCGGTGAGGGCGTCCTTTACCGACTGGTCGGTCCACGGGATCTCGTGCCTGGCGAGCTGGTCGTACATGTCGGGTCCGGCCGTCCGGATGTAGATGTTCTCGAACAGGTCTGTGAGGGTCCAGCCGTCCGCGCCGCCAATCGAGTACGCGGGGATCCCGGCAGCCTTCAGCGTCTCGCCGTTCTGCACAAAGTCATCCCACGACTCGGCCGGCTCGACGCCGGCGTCCTCGTACGCACGCACGTTGTACCAGACCGTCGATTTGTTTCCGGCCTTGAAGAAGAGGCCGTAGAGCTGATCGTTGAAGGTCCCGATCGCGACTCCGGAGTCGCCCAAGTTCTCCCGGATCGTTTCCTCCGCGAAGTCGATCGGCTGCAGCGCGTCCTGGTCGACGAGGCTCTGAACGAAACCGGGCTGTGCCGGGGCGGCGAGATCCGGTGGATTTCCTCCTTCGACCGCCGTGGACAGGACCGTCGGCAGCTCGTCGCCAACCGGGTTGTAGTTGACCTCGGCGTCCGGGTTCTGCTCCGTGAAGCCGTCGATGACCGCCTGGAACGACTCCTGCTCAGGACCGACCCAAATGCCCATGATCGAGACGGAGCCCGAGACGCCGCCTTCCTCGGCGGTTGCGGTATCCCCGGCTGCGGGCTCCTCGTCGTCACCGCCGCAGCTCGCGGCGAGAAGGGGCACGATCAGTGCCAGTAGAGCAAGTAGCACGAAGCGACGCCTCATTGAGGTTCCTCCCCTTTGGTGGTTTCGTCGTAGATCGCCAATCCCGTCTCGGGATCGAAGAAATGCAGAGCGCGGGTATCGACCGCGACCTCCGCCGTTTCATCCTCCTTGACTTTCGAGCGCGGGTCGAACCGGCCGACGACGGTCGTCTCCGCGGGCGCGCCCGTCTCCACCTCTCGCACAGCGCGCTCGTCGCCGACGTCCTGCGCGAGCTCACGCACGTCCTCGGTCAGCGCGGGCTTCGCGTCGACGACGAAGTGCACCATGAGCTCCGAGCCGAGCGCCTCGCGCAGTACGACTTTGCCCGTCAAGCGCCGGTCGGCGGGCGTGTCGGTCGCCTGCGCCGCATCCTCCAGATCCTCGGGCCGGATGCCGAGCACCACCGTCTTGCCTGCGTAGTCCTTCAGACGCGGGTGCGCCGAAAGCGCTTCCGCACCCAAGGCGATCGACTGGTTGCCGGCGCGGGCGACGAGGCCGCCGTTCGCCCGCTCGAGGGTCGCCTCGAGCATGTTCATCGCCGGGCTGCCGATGAAGCCGCCGACGAAAAGGTTGACCGGGTGCTCATACAGATCCTGCGGCGGGGCGACTTGCTGGAGCTCGCCCTTGCGCATGACCGCGACGCGGTCGCCCATCGTCATTGCCTCGACCTGATCGTGCGTGACGTAGATGGTCGTCACCCCGAGGTCGCTCTGGAGCCGGCTGATTTCCGCACGCATCTGGACTCGGAGCTTCGCGTCGAGATTCGAGAGCGGCTCGTCCATGAGGAAGGCCTGCGGCTGGCGCACGATCGCGCGACCCATCGCCACTCGCTGGCGCTGGCCGCCCGAGAGTGCGCGCGGCTTGCGCTTGAGAAACGGCTCGAGGCCGAGGATGAGCGCGGCCTCGCGCACCCGCTTCTCGATCTCGCTTTTCTTGACCTTCTTCAGCTTGAGCCCGAAGGCGATGTTGTCGTAGACCGTCAGGTGGGGGTAGAGCGCGTAGCTCTGGAACACCATGGCAATGTCCCTGTCGCGCGGCGGGACGTGATTGACGACGCGTTCGCCGATCTTGACGACGCCCTCAGAGATGTCCTCCAGGCCGGCCACCATGCGGAGCGCGGTCGTCTTGCCGCACCCCGACGGCCCGACGAGCACCATGAACTCGCCGTCCTGGATGCCCAGGTCCATCCCGTTGACGGCCCTCGTGCCGTCGGGATAGATCTTGCTGACCTGGTCGAACTCGACTCCAGCCAAAAACCCTCCCCTCGACGCGCGAGCTTACTACACTCGCGGCCGTGGAGACTCGGACAATCGTGGTGCTGGAGGGCGATGAGACCGGGCAGGAGCTGCTAGAGGAAGCCCTGCGCATCCTCGCTCCCGACGTCGTCGGCCTCGAGCTCGAGCTGCCCCGCTACGACCTCTCGCTCGAGAGCCGTCGCGCGACGGGGAACGAGGTCGTTCACGAGGCGGCGCGCGCCGTCCGAGAGGCAGGCCTGGGACTCAAAGCGGCGACGATCACTCCGGAGGGAGCCGACGACGTCGGCAGCCCGAACCGCATTCTCCGCGAGGATATCGGCGGCCACGTCATCGTTCGCACGGGGCGCCGCATCCCCGGGATCGTTCCGATCGGGGGCGTCCATCAGCCGATCTCAGTCGTGCGCATGGCCGTCGGAGACGCCTACGGGGCGAAGGAGTGGCGCGAGGGCGACGGGGAGGACGAAGTCGCCTGGCGCACGACGAGGATCGAGCGGCGCGTCTGTCGCGCGGTCGCCGAGTTTTCCTTCCGCCACGCGGAGCGAACCCGGGCAAAGGTCTTCGGCGGCCCCAAGTACACGGTCAGCCCCGTGTACGAGGGAATGCTCAAGGAGGAGATGGACGCCGCCGCGGAGCGGCATCCGGAGGTGCCATACGAGCCGCAGCTGATCGACGCCACGTTCGCGCTCCTGATCGGCTCGACCGGCGACGCGCTCGTCATCCCCGCGCTCAACCGGGACGGCGACATCCTCTCCGACCTCGTCCTTCCGCTCTTCGGCTCGATCGCGGGCTCGGAGTCGCTGCTCGTCGCCTTCAACGAGGACTACACGCCGCAAGCGCTCATGGCCGAGGCGACGCACGGCACGGCGCCGGCGCTCTTCGGCAAGAACATCGCCAATCCGATGGCGATGATCCTCGCGGCGGCGGCGCTGCTCTCGCACATCGACGACTCTGAGGCCCGCGCCGCCGGTCGCGCAATCCGCGAATCTGCTCTGGAGACCGTCCAGGGCGGTATCCGGACCGCGGACCTCGGCGGTCATGCCTCCACAACGGAGTTCACGGACGCGGTCATCGAGCGCGTCCGGGGGAAGATCGAGGTCTGGGCGACGCTCGGCGATGCGTGAGGCGTTTCGCCGCGTACCTCCACTCGATCGACCCGCGCCTGCCGCGTTCCGTCTGGATCCTGAACGGCGGCGGGTTCGCGAACGCGCTCGGCCAGGGCATTGCCTACCCGTTCGTCGCCATCTACCTCCACAACGTCCGCGACTTCTCCCTTGCAACCACCGGCCTCGTGCTCGCTGTCATCGGCGGGACCGGACTGCTGTTCGGCCCGCTGATCGGGATCGTCGTCGACCGCGTCGGGGGACGGACCACCCTGGCCGGCGCGCTCGTGCTCATGGCGATCGCGTTCGGCAGCTTTCCGCTCATCCGAGAGCCTTGGCATGCGGTTCTCGCGAGCGCCGCGGCGGGAGTGGGCAACTCGGGTTTCTGGCCGAGCCAGTCGACGTTGCTCGCCGGTCTCACGCCGCAGGCGCGAAGGCACGGCGCCTTCGCACTCCAGCGAGTGACCCGGAACCTCGGGATCGGGCTGGGCGGGCTCATGGGAGGGCTCATCGCGACGACCTCCGACCCCACGAGCTTCACCATCCTCTTCCTCGTCGACGCGGCGACATTTCTCGTGTTCGTCCTCGTGCTTGCGGTGATCCCCGATCCCGAGCTGCCGCAGGAGGTCGATGGCGGCTCGCCCGGCGGCTACCTCGACGTTCTGCGACATCGGGTGTTTCTCGGGTTTGTGGGGCTGAATGTCGCCTTCGTCGCCGCCGGCTATGCCCAGTTCGAACTGCTGCCGGTCTTTGCAAAGAACGAAGCAGGCGTGAGCGAGAAGGCGATCGGTGTCATCTTCTTCGTCAATACGATCACCATCGTGGTCGCGCAGCTGCCGCTGGCGAAGGTGCTCGAGGGCAGGCGGCGGATGAAAGCCCTTGCGGTCATGACGGCCCTCTGGGCTGTGGCGTGGGTCGTCGTGCTCGCCGGCGGAGCCTGGTTCGAGGCGGCGGCGGCGGCCGCGGTCTTCGCGCTCGCCGGCCTCATCTTCGGGCTCGGTGAATGCTTCCAGGGGCCCGTGCAGGGCGCCCTCGTCGCCGATCTCGCACCCCCGCGCCTGCGAGGCCGATACATGGCGGTCTCGACCGGCTCCTGGGACCTCGGGTTCCTGATCGGGCCTGCCGCCGGGGGCGCCATTCTCGCGTCCGAGCCGCTCGCGCTCTGGCCGCTTGCCGCAGCGGTTTGCCTCGCCGCGGGCCTCGGTTGCCTCGCGCTCGAGCGCAGCCTGCCCGCGCCGCTACGACTGACGCCGGGCTAGGGCGGGATAAATCCCGCCCCTACGAACGCTCTTCGAGGGGCGGGTTCTGCACGTTGTGCTCGGTCGCGTATTCATCGACGAGCGGGTTGACGACCTCGGGGCCCTCGCCGTAGGCGTAGTTGATCTTGACGAAGGGCTCCCACTTATCCGGCAGCGCGTCCTCCGGGAAGATCGCCTCCACCGGGCATTCCGGCTCGCACGCCCCACAGTCGATGCACTCCTCGGGATCGATGATCAGTATCCGCTCGAACTCGTGGATGCAGTCCACGGGACAGACGTCCACGCACGAGAGGTCTTTGATGTCGATGCAGGGCTCCGCGATGATGTACGTCATCGGGGCCTGAGTCTAAGGGACGAGCTCCTCGACCAGTTGGGCAGCCCGCTCGGCCAGGGTGGAGCGCACGACCACGCGGTCGAGGCCCGCCGCCTGCGCCGCCCGGAGGCCTGCCGTGTCGGTGTGGTTGGTGAACCCGAGTATCGGAATGTCGGGGAAGTTGTCAGCCACGTCATAAGGGTCGACGCGAGCGATGTCGACGATGACGAGGTCGGGCGGAAAGGCCGAGTCGGTCATGACGAGCTTGTGCGCCTTGCCGAGGAGCACGTCGAGTTTTCCTCGGAAATAGACATCGACCCCGGCCAGCAGGATCGTCGCCACGGTGCGGAGCCTAACACCGCGGAAAGCGGGAAAATAGGGCTTCCATGGCGGTTGCCACACTCGACCGCGGCTTGGAATTGATCGAGGCCGGCGAGTACTTCGCCGCGCATGAGGTGCTCGAAGACATCTGGCGCGCGGCCGACGCTGAAGAGCGCGACTTCTTCCAGGGGCTCGTCCACGTGGCCGTGGCTTGGTACCAGGCCGGGCGGCGAAACCGAGTCGGCTGCGAGCGTCAGCTCGAGAAGGCGGAGCGGCGGCTCAGTCCGTATGCCCCGGCTCACCGCGGTCTCGACCTCGACGACCTGCTCGCGCAGGTCCGCGCCGCGGCGGCAAGCTATCCGGAGCCGCCTACACCCCGATTCCAAAGAACTCGAACACGCGGTTGAACGCGACGTTCAACCACCAGAAGCGGTCGAAGAAGAGGAGCAGGCCGAGCGCGACGAGCAAAGCGCCGCTCACGATCCGCAAGACCCCGTAGCGGTCACGCAGCCATCGGAAAGCGGCACCGGCGCGATCGAAGCCGATTCCGACGAGCAGGAACGGCACCGCGAGCCCGGCCGAGTAGACCAGCAGGAGCAGCGATGCCTGCGCCACGTTGCCCGTGTCGCTGGCCAGAGCGAGGATCGACCCGAGCACCGGCCCGATGCACGGCGCGGCGCACACCGCGAAGGCCCCGCCGAGGAGCGCCCGCGAACCGCTTCGGCGCGCGCCCTCTACGAGGCCGGGAGCCGCCAGACGCTCGAGCCACGGCAGGGGCAGCAGGCCCATGAACGCGAACCCGAAGACGACCACGATGAGGCCGGACACCTTGAGGACGAGCTCACGGTTCTCTCCGAAACCTCCTACCGCGGCGCCTACCGCGGCTCCGAGGGCGACGAAGACGACCGTGAAGCCGGCAAAGAAGGGCAGGCTTGCCGCAACGACGCGCCGACCCCCGACGCCCGGCCGTGTCCCCGACACAGCGGAGAGGTAGCCCGGCACGAGGGGCAGGACGCAGGGGGTCACAAACGAGAGCAGGCCCGCCCCGAAGGCGAGCGGAATCTTGGCCTCCAAACCCGCCTCCCTAGGTGTCGAAGCGCGCGAGCTCCTCGTCCACGCGCTGCTCGAGCTCCGGGTCGAGCGGACGGCGACCGTTCGAGGACGCCTCGAGAGGACCAGTGGGCTCTCGCCCTCGGCGCCAGCGAAGGGCCAGGACGCCGAGCGCCACCCCGGCGAGCAACCCGCCTACGAGCGGAAGAGCCCAAGCGAGTAGGTTGAAGCCGCGCTTCGACGGTGCGGCGAGCACCTGCTCCCCGAACTGCGCGACGAGCTTCTCCTTGATCTCGCTCTTCGTGTCGCCCGCCGCGATCCGTTGCCGGATGAACGCGCGCATGCGGTCGGCAACCGCCGAATTCGACTGCTCGAGCGTTTCCGGGGTGCAAACGGGGCAGACGACCTCGTCCTCGAGGTCCGCGAGCGTCGGGCGCTGCTCGCTCGCGCTCGCGGCCGTAGGTCCTGCCAGCGCGAGAAGCAGCGTGGCGACGAGCAGGCGCCTCATTCGGCCCCCAGGAGGACCTGGATGTTTCGCTCGAGGGTCTCCTCGTCGAGCGCGCCGGTGACGTGCTCGCCCACCAGCCGCCCGCTCCGGGAGACGAACCAGGTCTCCGGGAATCCGGTCAGCCCGTAGCGCCCCAGCGTCGAGCCGTTGCCGTCGTAGGCGAGCGGATACGTCAACCCATAGCGCTCGGCGAAACGCCGTCCGTCGACCCTGAGGTCCTGGGCGTCGATTCCGAGGACCACCAGTCCCCGGTCGTCGTAGCGCTCCCATGCCGACTGGAGCATGGGCGCCTCGTCCTTGCACGGGCCGCACCACGACGCCCAGAAGTTGAGCACGACCGGGCGGCCGCGGAAATCGGCGAGCGAGATCTCTTCGTCGCCTTCGAGGCTCTCCAGCACGAAGCCCGGGGCAGGGGGCGCCTTCCCCGCCGCGACCGCGGCAGAGAGACCGCGCGCGTCCTCCGCCTTGGCGATCTGCCAGCCGAGGAGCGCGATCAGGAGGGCGACCACCATGACGGCGGCCGCCTGCGACAGGAGCTTCAAGCGGGCGGCCATACCCCGGCCGAGTTTACGCGCGGACGATGAAGACCGGCGTACCGACCCGCACGCGGGTGAAGAGCCACTCCGCCTCGGGGATGCGCATGCGGATGCAGCCGTGCGAGGCCGAATAGCCGACCGAAGCGGCGTCAGGCGTGCCGTGGATCCCCACACCCGAGGCGCTGAGGCCCATCCAGCGCGTTCCGAGCGGATTCCCCGGGCCGGGCGGAATGGGGCTCGCCCCCTGCGCCCACGGAGAGTCGGGCGGATACCACCACGGGTGTCGCTGCTTCACGACGATCTTCCAGCGCCCGACCGGGGTCGGATACTGCGGCAGGCCGACCGCGATGCGGAAGGTGCGCCGGAGGCCCGTACCCTTGTACAGGTAGAGCCGTCGCGAGCCGCGGCGGATCACGACCACCGGCCCGAAGTTCGCTTGCGTCACCCGCGGCTTCAGGGGGTGGGTGACCACCTCGAGCGGCCCGCGCTGATGTGCCACGAGGGCCTTTCGAATGAGGACGCGCGTGTCGAGCTTCGTGAGCGCGAGCCCGTCGCGAGGCTTGGTGATGATGGGCTTGAGGTTGCGCAGTACCGCGATCGAGTTCCGCGGTGCCCGGTAGACCGCAGCCGCAAGTCTCGTCACGTAGGCCTTCAGCTTCGCCCGGTCGACCGCTACGACAAGCGGCAGCGCCGTATAGGGGGCGGACGCGAACGCCTGGGCGACCGCGCCCGCCACGTCCGTGCGCGCGCCGAGACGTGCCGGCCTGACGTCCCAGGTTCGCGTCCGGAATGTCAGGAGGAAGTGCCGGTTGAAGAACGCCTGCACCGTAAGCGTCGCCTGCTGGGAGGCCATCCCACCGACCGGGACGCCGGCGATGGTCACGCCCTCGGGCACGACGGGAGCGGCCAGAGTAGGCGGAGGCGGCTCCTGTGCCCACGCCGGAGCCGCCAGCACGAGGGCGGCAAGTGTCGCGACTAGGAGACCCCGGCGCATTTGGTGAGCGGATATTAGTGCTACGGGGCGGTCGGTAGCAGGTCCTCGTCGAGCTCCCCGCCCTCGGCGATGAACTCGATGATCATGCGGTCCGTCAGCCATTCGACCGGCGCACGGTCGTCCGTCAGAGGCTCCGTCTCCCGACGGACGAGCTCGAGGTCCTGCTGAAAGAGCGGCACGAGCGAGGAGACGGCGTCCGGAGCCCGTGCGACGCGCTCCAGGAGAACGGCCCGCGAAGTCGGGCGGTCCGGGGCCAGCACGAGCTCGTTGAAGCGCAGCGGCTTCCAGCGCCACGCCTGGGGAAAGGCGGCGAGGACGCTGCTCCCGATCGCCTCGGAGAGGCGCTCGTCGCCGGGAACGGCGGCGACGTTCAGGGCCAGCATCCCTCCCGGCCGCAGACGGTCGCGCGCGAGCTCGAAGAACTCTTCCGTGGCGAGATAGAAGGGGATGTAGGGCTGGCGGTAAGCGTCGACGACGATGACGTCGTACCGCTCCTCCGTGAGCTCGAGGTAGGGCCGGCCGTCGGCGGTGATCACGTCGAGCTTGGGGTTGTCGCCGAGACCGAGATAGCGGCGGCCCGCCTCGCTGACATCCGGATCGATCTCGACGCCGTCGATCTGCACGTCCGGGTAGAGCTCTGCGAAGGCGCGGGCGATCGTCCCGCCGGCGTTCCCGATCACGGCCATCTTCTCGACCGGACGGCCGAGCAGCGGTGGCACCAGCAGGAACATGTCCCACTCCCCGCCCGTCAGCACGGAGTCCGGGTACCAGACCGAGTGCACGGCGACACCCTCGTTGAGCTTGAGCGCCCGCGAGCCGTCGGCGCGCTCGACTATCTGAACGTACTGGTACGTGGACTCCGATTCGTGGAGGAGCCCGGGCGTCGGCTTGACGACAGCGGCGGGGACGGCAAGAAGTGCCGCCACCGCGAGGGCAAGGAGCTGCCAGCGCGGGCCGAGGAGCAGCGCTCCCGCGAAGACGAGGAGCGCGGCCGACCCGAGCATCGTCCGCTGCGTGCCGACGAGCGGGATCGTGACTATGGCGGAGAGGAAGGTGCCGAGAATGCTCCCGACGGTCGAGAGGGCGTAGAGGCGGCCGGCCACCGAGCCCGCCTCGCCCACGTCCACGAGCGCGAGCCGGATCGCGAAGGGGGAGACGACGCCGAGAAGGGTCACGGGCACGGCGAAGAGCGCGAGCGCGGCGAAGAAGGAGCCGACGACGGCGCCAACCGAGACCGCGTCGAGGCCGCGGACGGTCAGGTCGAGGATCGGCCGCGCGGCGAACGGCAGGACCGCGATGGCGAGCGCCGCCACGACCACCAGCAGCCCGAGCAGCCGCGGCTCGGGGCGGCGGTCGGCCAGCTTCCCCCCCAGCCAGTAGCCGAGCGAGAGGTACACGAGGATGAGCCCGATGATGTTCGCCCAAACGACGGTGGAGCTGCCGAAGTAGGGCGCGAGCAGGCGTGAGGCCGCGATCTCCGTCGCGAGCGTCCCCGCCCCGCCCATGAACACCACCACCCCGAGGCGGGTGCGGCTGACCGTCGTCGGCACCGGGCTAGGGTGCCAAGCGGAGAGCGACTATGGCGCAGTCGTCGTCGAGATCGCCGCCGGAAAAAGCGCGGCAATCGGCGAGCAGGGCTTCCGCCAGGGCCTGGGCAGCGAGGTCTCCACGCCGGCGCAGGAACTTGTCGAGCCGCTCTTCGCCGTAGAGCTCGCCGTCGCTCCGGGCCTCGATGACGCCGTCCGTGTAGAGGACGACTGTCGACCCGGGATCGAGCTGAACGCGCACGGTCTCGTACTCCTGCCCCGGCTGGATGCCGAGGGCAAGGCCCCGAGCCGCCAGCTCCGCAACCTCGCCTCCGGGGCGAACGAGCCGCGCCGGCGGATGTCCCGCGCAGGCGCAGGCAACCTCGCGAGTCGCCGGATCGAGGAGGACGTACACGAGCGTGACGAACTTGCCCTGCTCCACCTCCTCCGCGACGACGTCGTTCGCGGCCGCGAGAAAGTCGGAGGGATCCGGATTCGAGCGCGCGAGCACGCGGAAGGCGAACTTCGTCATCGCCATGTCCGCAGCGGCCTCGATTCCCTTGCCCGTGACGTCTCCAAGGACGACCGCGAGCCGCCCGTCGTCGAGCGGGAGGAAGTCGTAGACGTCGCCCCCAACGTCCACACGGGCGGAGGACTGGTAGACGTGCCCGACCTCGAGGCCGGGCACCTTCGGGAGGCCCCGCGGCAGCAGCGAACGCTGCATCGTCTCGGAGAAGTCCTTCTGCTGCTGGTAGAGCCGCGCGTTGTCGATGGCGAGCGCGGCCTGGGCCGCGACGGTCATGGCGCCTTCCGCGGTCTCCCGGTCGAGCGGCCGGGCCGGGTCGAGCGAAAGGAGGGTGAGCGTTCCGAGCAGCTCGGCGGGTGTGGCGAGGGGCAGGACCGCGGCCGTCGATCCCTTGCGGAGGAACGGCTCGAGCATGCGGTGCTCGCCGACGGCGGACGCCGGCCCGTCGAGAAGCACGGGCTTTCGCGAGCGGAGGAGCTCCCGTGCCAGCGGCGTCGACATCGGCTGTGGCCTGCCGATGAGGACCGGGGCGGTCTCCCGCAGCTTCGGGTCGGCGACATGGAGTGCTCTGAGCTCGAGGTTCTCGCTCCGCTGGCTCGGCATCCGGATCGCAGCCGCGTCGACCTCGAAGAGCTCCACCATCGTCCGGGCGACCGCGTCCAGCGTGGCCTGGAGCGAGAGGCTCTCCGTGAACGACTGGGAGATCTGATACAGGGCGCGCAGCTGGCGGGCCGCCCGCCGCTCAGAGTCGAGCGTGCGCTCGAGGACCGTGCCCAGCTCCTTCGTGCGTTCGTGCAGACGGGCGTTCTGGACGGCGACGGCGAGCTGGCGGGAGAGGGCGATGAGTAACCCCTCCTCGCCCTCCCGGTAGGGCCGCGGGCGCGTCTTGAAGACTCCGAGAGCGCCGATCACCTCGTCGTGGACGATGAGCGGGATGAAGACCGCGCGCCGGATGCCGCTCTCCTTCAGCGCCGCGTCGAGGCCTCGCAGCCTCGGGTCGCGGCGCATGTCCTCGATGAAGAGATACCCGCGCCCCCGGAAGGGCCCGAGAGCGAGCTCCAGCAGCCGCTCGGCCAGCTCGGTGTGCGCCCCTTGGAGTCCACGCGAGGTGGCTGCGGTAAGCCGCTCGCCCTCGCGGAGATAAATGCCGACATGACCGCTCGCCGTCAGCTCGGCGATCCGATCGACCGCCGTCTCCAGCGTGTGCGCGAGCGACAGCTGCGCGATCGCCTGGCTGACGACGCCGATGACGGTCTGCGAGCGACGGAGCGCGGTGGCGATCAGGCCGACGCGGCGGCTACGGCGTAGCGCGAGCGCCGCTCGCGCGAGGAACGGAGAGAGAACCTCGAGGTCCGCCGCAGTTGGCTGCCGGCCCTCGAAGAGAAGCTGCAGCGCCCCCACCGGCGGCTCGCCGAGGGCGATCGTCGCGACGGCGCCCGGGCCGCCGGGATCCGCTGCGGGAAGCGGAGCCACCTCATAGCGGCGATGCTCCTCCACGGCCACCCGGACTGCTTCGGCCGCGGCCAAGCCGAGATCGGCCGCTTGTCCGTTGAGCCCCTGACCGGCCAGATACGAAGGCGGGGTGTCGGCTTCGATTCGCCAGAGGGCGGCCCCGACGGCTCCGGTCGCCTCGAGCGCGAGTTGCACGATCTGTTCCGCGGTCTCGGCCTCGTCCGCGCCGGCAGCGAGCGCCTCCACGGTGCGTTCGAGGCCTCCGCCTGCTCGTTCCGGCCAGCGGCTCGCCGGAACAGCCCGTTCGAGTCGCACCGCGGCGCCGAGATGCGCCGCCGCCAACCGGCCCAGGTACTGCTCCCGAGACGAGAAACGTTCGCCCGACCGCATGAGCTCGAGCGTCGCCAAGAGCTCACCATCGGTGCGTATCGGGAAAATTCGGATGTGGCGGGCCCGCGCGCGCTCGGCGGCCTTGCGTAAGGCGGCGGGCAAGGCCTCGTCGTCGGCCGCCAGCTCCACGTCCTCCGACGGAACGCAGGCTGCGTCGAGTCGGGAGCCTTCGAGCTCGGCGGCCAGCGCAGCCGACTCGGCGTGCACCGCGCGCGCCCGAAGCTCCTGTCCTCCCGGCGCGGCCGTTCGCGCGACGGCGACGTCGGCGTTCGTCGCGGCAGCCACCGCCGCGACGAGGACGCCCAGGGCGTCGGCGGATGGATCCTCAACCAGCCGTCGCGCGGCCTCCGCAAGCCGCTCGAGGGCGTCTTCCGACTGGACTGCGGCCGGCAGAGCCGACTCGGCCTCGGGAGCCCCCCTCATCCGACGAATTATGGAAGAATCGCACGCTATCGGCGCCCCGGCTCCGCAGCGCACGCCCGAAGACCCGCCGCTCGACCCCTTCGCGGTCAAGCGCGCCTTCGCGCTGCAACGGGCCAAGCGGCGCGCGCGTGTCGAGCATGAGCAGGAGCGCCGCCGTGCGCGCGTCCGCTTCTTCGGCCTGTTCGGCGGCCTCGTCTTCCTCGCGTTGTTCCTGAGTCTGTCGGTGTGGGAGAAGATCGAGTCCGTCTTCGGACTCTGATGGAGCCCCGGCCGAAAGGCCCCTTTCAGACCGTCACGCTCAGGAGCCCGGGCGAGTGGCTTGCCTGGCTCGGCGGACTCGTGCTCGCGCTCGGCTCGTTCACGGCGTGGTACTCCGTCTCGGAGGAAGGCCTCACGCTCTCCGTGATCGGCTGGCACACCGGAGTCCTCGGCAAGCTCGTGTTCTTCGTTGGCCTCGCCGTTCTCGCGCTCCTCGCTCTGGGCGCGACCGGGTTCGAGCTGCCGCCGAACGTCCCGTCAGGGATGGTCATAGCCGGGCTGGGGGCGCTCGGAACGATCTTCGTTCTCGCCCGCGCGATCGACATCCCCGACGACTATCCGGAGGCCGGCAGGAGCATCGGGCTCTGGATCAGCCTCCTGGCGGCGCTGCTCCTGATCGCGGCCGGCCTGCTTCGCTCGGCCGACGAAATCTCAGCGCGACCAGGGTAAGCCCCGCGACCGCAGCGCCGAGTGCCGCCCCCGCGAGGACGTCGGACGGGAAGTGGACACCGACGTAGACCCGCGAAAAAGCGATTGCAACGGCGAGCAGGAAAAACGCAGGAGCGCCGCGAGGGAAGAGGTACGTGAGGACGACGGCCCCGGCGAAGCTCGTCGCGGCGTGGCCGGACGGGAACGAGCCGCCAAGGGTGCCGCCGAAGAGCGGCGCGACCCCCACGAGGGCGGCGCGCGGCCGCGCCCCGGGGGGGCACCCCCCGAGCGCGCGGGGCCCG
>Ga0214472_10004405_pt1 | contig 14861 bp, 12 predicted proteins | sample RVTome_6_FD_207662 | JGI IMG/M metagenome (GOLD analysis project Ga0214472, IMG submission 207662) | Soil microbial communities from uranium-contaminated site in the Upper Colorado River Basin, Wyoming, United States - RVT140D175 | ecosystem: Environmental > Terrestrial > Soil > Contaminated >...
ACCGACAACGGCTGGAACGTCCAGGAGACAATCGCCTACCTCGCCTGGACCGAGCAGCATTCGGCGGCGATCCTCGAGGGCGAGACCAAGTTCGCCGAGATCCTCGACGAGCACGGCGACCTGGAGGCGTTCGCCGCCGCCGGCGTCGCCGAGGGGAAGAAGAAGCGCCCCCAGGAGGTCATCGAGTGGTGGCGCTTCTCGCGCGCCGACGTGGTGGAGGCGCTCTCGAAGTTGAGCGGCGACGAGCGCATCGACTGGGTGGACGGCGACATCAGCGCCCGCACCTTTGCCACCGCCCGCCTCACCGACACCTGGGCGCACGGGCTCGACATCCTCACCTCCCTCGACAAGGAGATAGTCGACACCCCGCGGCTGGTCCACGTCGCCTTCCTCGGCTGGGCCACGCTCCCCCACGCCTTTGCAGAGGCCGGCGAGGACTACACCGAGATCGTGCGGGTGGAGCTGGTCGGCCCCGGGTACGCCCGCTGGGTGTACGGGCCGGAGGGCTCGTCGCAGATCGTGCGCGGCAACGCCGGCGACTGGTGCCGCGTCGTGGTGCGGCGCATGGACGCCTCCGACGCCGAGAACCTGAGCGCCACCGGCGAGGTCGCCGAGCTGGCGCTCGACATCGCCAACGTCTTCGCATGATCGGGCCCCTCATCGGGATGGTCCACCTCGGGCCCCTCCCCGGGGCGCCCCGCTACTCGGGCGACCTCGCCGCGGTGACCGCAGCGGCGCGGCGCGATGCCCGAGTCCTGGCCGACGCCGGGTTCGACGCCCTCATGGTGGAGAACTTCGGCGACGCTCCCTTTCACGGCGACGACGTCCCCGACGTCACGGTCGCTGCACTCACCCGATGCGTCACGGCGGTCACCGAGGCGGTGGACGTCCCCGTGGCGGTGAACGTGCTGCGCAACGACGCCCTCGCCGCCGTCGCCATCGCCGCCGCCACCGGAGCGGCGGCGATCCGGGTGAACGTCCTCGCCGGGACCATGTTCACCGACCAGGGGCCGCTCACCGGCAAGGCCGCCGAGGTGGCAAGGCTGCGGGAGCAACTGGCCCCCGGGATCGAGATCCTGGCCGACGTCCACGTCAAGCACGCCGTGCCCCCCGCCGGCTGGTCGCTGGGCGACGCTGCCCGCGACACCTGGGAGCGCGGCGGCGCCACCGGCCTCGTCGTGAGCGGTGTCGGCACCGGTCACGCACTCGACCCGGCCGATCTGGAGACGGTCGCCGCCGCCGTCCCCGATGCACCGCTCTACGCCGGCTCGGGTGTCACCGCCGCCTCGGCGGCGGCCCTGCTGGAGCACTGCGCCGGGCTCATCGTCGGCACCGCCGTCAAGGTGGACGACATCACCGCCAACCCGGTCGATCCGGCCGTCGCCGAGGCGTTCGTCAAGGCGGTGCGGGGATGAGCGGGCCCAGGCTCTGGTCGCGGACGTTCGAGCCCGGGCCCATCCACCTGGTCCGCCTCGCCACCGGCGAGGACATCCTCGACGCCCTCACCGCCTATGTCACCGAGCACGACATCAGGGCGGCCTGGATCGACTACCTCGGTGCGGTGCGGAAGGCGTCGCTGCGCTACTTCGACCAGGACCGCCTGGAGTACTGCGACTTCATGATCGGCCGGCACCTCGAGGTGCTGGCCGGCGTCGGGAACGTGTCGGTCCTCGACGGCAAGCCCTTCGTCCACACCCACATGGCCGTCGCCGACGACCGGGGCCGCGCCTTCGGGGGCCACGTGAACTCGGGGTGCGAGGCGTGGGCGATCGAGGTGTCCATCCAGGAACTGAAGGGCGACGTGCCGGTCCGCGAGATCGACGAACGCACCGGACTCGGCCTGTGGGGCGGGGATCTCGGTTAGGCCTTCGGGTCGGGCTCCAGCGTGCCGTCCTTCCGCACCGAGAAGCCCGTCTTCAGCAGCAGCGCCAGCATCGCCGGCGCCGGGTCGCGGAACTGGATGGGGCGGAAGGCGTCGTCGTGGCCCTCGAAGAAGCTCAGCATGGTCTGCACCATGTGGGCCAGGCTGATGACGTGCACGGTGCTCTCCGGCGCCCGCCCGAACGCCACCAGCCGGGTGCGCACCGTGCCGCCGCCGCGGGCCGGGGACACGCACAGGCGGTGGGCGGCGAGGTCGTCGACGACCCGGGTGAGCGGCACCCCGTAGAGCCACTCCACGCGACGCAGGATGCCGTGGAGCGAGGAGTGCTTACGCAGCCCGGGGTTGAGCGTCGCCTCCCCCTGCTTCACCTCGCCCACGATCACGTCGATCTGGCCGTCCTCGAGCCGCAACTCGGGGTCCTCGAGGGCGAGGAGCTTGGTGTCCGGGCCGGCGTGCGGGTCGCCCACGTACACCTCGCCGGGGAACCGCACCCCCATGACGTCGATGTCGGTGACGGCGCGGAAGGTGCCGTCGGGGGCGCGCTCCTGGATCTCGAACTCGCTCACGGTGAGGTAGCCGTTGAGGCGCAGATAGCTCTCGACGAGGTTGACGGCGATGTCCATGCGGCGACCACGGTCGACGGTCCCGGAACGCCAGTCAAGCCGGGCCACCCGATAGCCTCCCTGCGATGACCAGCTCCTTCGGCTCGGCGGGCCACACCGCGTCCGCATCGTTCCTCGGTGTGCCCCGGGCGTCACTCGACGATCTGGGCGACGCCAGGGCGGCCATCGTCGGCGCCCCCTTCGACTGGGGCACGACGGGTCGGCCGGGAGCGCGAATGGCGCCGAAGGCGATCAGGGAGGGCGACTATCTCGACCCCGACGGGAAGCGCCCCCGGCTCGAGACCGGGATCGACCCGCTCACGACGCTCGCCGTGGTCGACGTGGGTGACGTGGATCTCGTGCCGGGTTACACCGAGGAGAGCATCGAGCGGATTCGCACCGTGACCCGCACCATCGCCGCTGCGGGCGTCGCCCCCGTCGTGCTGGGCGGCGACCACACCGTCACCTTCCCCTCCGCAGGCGGCGTGGCCGACGCCTACGGGCACGGCTCGGTCGCCCTCGTCCACTTCGACGCCCACGCCGACACCGGTGAGAGCCACTACGGCATGCTCCACGGCCACGGGACCCCGATGCGCCGCCTCATCGAGTCGGGCGCCGTGCCCGGCCACCGCTTCGTGCAGATCGGCCTGCGCGGCTACTGGCCGCCGCCCGAGGTCGTGTCGTGGATGGCGGAGCAGGGGATGCGTTCGTTCTTGATGTCCGAGATCGCCGAACGCGGCCTCGACGCGGTCGTCGACGACGCCGTCACACGCGCCGCCGACGGTGTGGACGCCGTGTACGTCTCGGTCGACATCGATGTGGTCGATCCCGGAATGGCGCCCGGCACGGGGACCCCCGAGCCCGGTGGGCTCCTGGCCCGCGAGCTGCTCGACACGGTGCGCCGCCTCGGCAGGGACCTGAACGTGGTGGGCGCAGACGTGGTCGAGGTGGCACCGGTCTACGACGGTCCCGGGGAGATCACGGTGCGCCTGGCCAACCGTGTCGTGCTGGAACTCCTCAACGGGATGGCAGAGCGCACGCTCGGCGGCTGACCCTGCCACCTCCTTCCAGGGGATGGACGGTTCACCGGCATTCGGTTAGCGTCGCCCGCCGTGCACCGAACACTCCTCGGGCTTCTCGCCCTGACCTTCATCGCCATGTCGTGCACCTCCGACCCGGACTCGCGTGAGACGACGACACCCACAACGGCCGCGACCACAGCACCGCCATCGACCGCGGCCGTGACAGCGGATCTCCCACCCGATGTCGCCGACCTCGGGGCCGCCGACATCGACTCATACGCCACATCTGCCGGCTCGGTGCAGTTCGTCGGCGTCGAGTGGGTGTCGGGAGCCGACTCGCCGGAGGCGGCCGCCGACGCCTGGTTCGAGACCTTCGGTGCGGCGCTCGGGATCTCCGACCCGACGGCGCGACTGACCCACCTACGCACCGACCAGACGCCGGCTGGAACGGTGGTGCGCTTCTCCCAGACCCTCGACGGGCTCGACGTCTTCGCCGGGGAGGTGGCGGTGATCGTGCGGGACGGCACGGTGACGCGATTCGTGGGGCCGATCGTGCCGGACACGGAGCTTCCGCAGGCCACCGTGTCGGCCGAGGACGCCGCCGCCGGCCTGGCAGAGTTCTCACCCGGGACACCCACTCTCATCGTCTACGCGCCGGTCGTGGAGGGGCGCTCCGGCGATCCGGTGCCGGCATGGCAGGTCCCCGTGGTGGACGCCCGGGGAGGCGTCCCCATCGCGGGCTACGCCCTCATCTCGGCCGTGGACGGCACCACGCTCCTCGCAGCGCCCACGGAGGAGAGCACGGAGAACTGGGAAGTGCACGATGCCGGGAACGCCCTCGACGAGGAGGGTGAGGCGACGCTCGACGAGGCCGTTCTCGTGTACGAGACGGTCGACGGGACGACGGAGGTGGTCTCGGATGAGAGCGACGCCGACGCCGACGCCGTCGCCACCAACCTCAGCCAGGCGTGGCACTACTTCTTCAACACCCACGGACGCGACGGCCACGACGGAGAGGGCGGCGTGTGCCGCGCCTACGTGCACGTCGGCGTGGACTGGAGGAACGCCACGGCGGGCGACTGCCGGATACGGTTCGGGGACGGACGCGACTACGCCGGGTCGCTCGACGTCGCCGTCCACGAATTCACCCACTCGGTGGAGCGACACATCGTCGATCTCGTCTACCAGGGGGAGTCGGGCGCGATCAGCGAGCACTACGCCGACTTCTTCGCCGCCATGGTGGACCGCTCCGATTGGGCCATCTCCCCGACATCACGGGTCATGGGCGAGACGGGACCGCTCTCGGCGGACGAATTCGTGATCACCGAGGACGACGACGGCGGAGTGCACACCAACAGCGCCATCGGTAACGGGATCGGCTTCACGGTGGCGACGGAGATCGGGCGAGACAAGGCGGAACAGATCTGGTACCAGTCCATGTTCGCCCTGAGCCCCCGCATCACGTACGGGACATGGGCCTGCGTCGTGATCGACACCGCATTCGACATGGCGGGTGGCGACATCACCACCGAGGACGCCGATGTCGTCCGCGACACCATGGAGGATGCTGGGCTCGTCGAATTCGTGGACGGCCGGTGGTCGTGCAGCTCCTCGCTGACGGTCGGCGACGGCGACGACCCGGGAGACGGCGGGCCGACCACCACGACGACCGGGCCGAGCACAGGCGCGGAATGCGAGCTGCCCGGCTCGTGGGAGCTTCGGTCCCAGCCCTACCTCGACCAGCTGGCCGAGGCGGCAGGGGCTCCGGCAGGGACGACCTTCGAGCACGCCGGCGGTCGGTACGTGGTCGATCTGGAACCCGACGGGAGCCATGTCGGCCACCGTATGGAGTGGACCATCCGCTTCGCCACACGTGAGGGCACGATCGTCTTCTCCATCACCAGCGAGGATCCTGGGACATGGGAGGCGGACGACACCACCTTGAGCATCGTCGATTTCGGTACGGGAGTCCCCGAGGTCCAGGCGTGGATCGAGGTCGACGGCCAACTCACGCCGGTCCCGTTCTCCGACTTCGGCGCTGGGCCCGGTCCGAGCGACGCGTTCTCGGGCTCAGGGACCTATGTCTGTGTCGGCGACGTCCTCACCGTCGAGAGCGAGATCGAGGGCGTCGAGTTCACGACCGTGTTCGATCGGGTCGGGTGAACGGCACCCACTTCGGGACCGCCCGCTTGTAGGCCCGGAACTCGTCTCCGAACTGCTCGAGCAGCAGCCGGTCCTCGTACGGGCCGACGGCGGCGGCGTAATAGACGAGGGCGGCGGCGGGGATCACCCACATGATCCCCACGTCGAGCGCCACCCACGACGCGGCGGCGATGATGATCACGCCGACGTCCATCGGGTTGCGGATCCGACCGTGCCACCCGTCGGTGACGAGCACCGGGCCGGGCCGCACCAGCAGGAGCCCGATGCCGCGGTCGGCCAGCTCCTGGGCGGGGAACCGCACCAGCACCGATCCGAGGAAGAGCAGGAGCACCCCGAGCGCCACGAGCGGCCACGGCCGGAGCGGCACGCCGCTCGCCGGGGCGTCGGCGGCGAGCACGGTCGGGAACACGCCGCCCCAGAGGGCGACGACGAACACCGTGTACCCGATGGCTCGCCTGGACCCCGACATGGGGCGGCATCCTATGGGCTGCCGGCAGAGGGATCGCAGCGGAGCCCTGCCCGATCCCACGTCTCACCGCTCTTCTAAGGTCGCGCCATGGGCGCCCTCGACCTGTTCTCCCCCGCCACCCGGGCCTGGTTCGAGGCGTCGTTCCCGGCGCCGACCCCCGCCCAGGAGCAGGGGTGGGCGGCGATCGCCGGCGGCGCGCACACGCTCATCCACGCCCCCACCGGGTCGGGCAAGACGCTCGCCGCCTTTCTCTACGCCCTCGACCGGCTGTCGCAGGAACCGCTCCCCGATGACGCCGTCCGCTGCCGGGTGTTGTACGTGTCACCGCTCAAGGCGCTCGCCTACGACATCGACCGCAACCTGCGCGCCCCGCTGGTGGGGATGCGCCACGCCGCGACCCGCCTCGGCCTCCAGCTCCCCGGGATCACCACGGCGATGCGCACCGGCGACACGCCGCAATCCGAGCGCCGCTCCATGCTCCGCACCCCGCCCGACGTCCTCATCACGACCCCGGAGAGCCTCTACCTGATGCTCACCTCCTCGGCGCGGGAGATCCTGGCGCCGGTGCGGTGGGTGATCGTCGACGAGATCCACGCCGTCGCCGCATCCAAGAGGGGGTCGCACCTCTCGCTGAGCCTGGAGCGGCTGGAGGCCGTGACGGACGCCCCGCAGCGCATCGGGCTGTCGGCCACACAGCGCCCGCTCGAGGACATCGCCCGGTTCCTGGGAGGCGGAGTCGCCTCGGGCGACTCGTGGGAGGCGCGGCCCGTGGAGATCGTGGACGCCCCGCGCGACAAGGAGCTCGACATCGAGATCGTCGTCCCCGTGGAGGACATGACGAACCCGGTGGAGGGGGACGATCCCGACGAGCCGTCGCGCCGGTCCATCTGGCCCGCCATGTATCCCGAGCTCCTGGAGCAGGTCATGGAGCACCGCTCCACCATCGTGTTCTGCAACTCGCGCGGGCTGGTGGAGCGCCTCGCCGCCGAGCTCAACGAGCTGGCCGGCAAGGAGATCGCCCGCGCCCACCATGGCAGCGTCTCACGCGAGCAGCGCATCGCCATCGAGGACGGCCTCAAGTCCGGCGAGCTGCGCTGCGTGGTGGCGACCTCGTCGCTGGAGCTCGGCATCGACATGGACGCCGTCGACCTCGTCCTGCTGGTGGAGTCGCCGACCTCGGTGGCGCGTGGCCTGCAGCGGGTGGGGCGCGCCGGTCATCAGGTGGGGGCGGCGAGCCGGGCCCGGGTGTATCCCAAGCACCGCGGCGACCTGCTGGAGGCGGCGCTCGTGGTCGACCGGATGTACGACGGGCTCATCGAGGAGACCCGGATCCCGGTCAACGCCCTCGACGTCCTCGCCCAGCAGGTCGTCGCCATGGTCGCCGTCGGAGACCAGGAGGTCGACGCCCTCTACGACACGGTCAGGGGCGCCCATCCGTATCGCGACCTTGGACGCGGCCCGTTCGAGGCGGTGCTCGACATGCTGGCGGGCCGGTATCCGTCCGACGACTTCGCCGAGCTGCGGCCCCGCCTGGTGTGGGACCGGGTCGGGGGCACGCTCACCGCCCTCCCCAACGCCCGGATCCTGGCCGTGACCAACCCGGGGACGATCCCCGACCGCGGGCTCTACCGGGTTGTGCTCCCCGATGGCGGCCGGGTCGGGGAGCTCGACGAGGAGATGGTGTACGAGAGCCGGGTGGGCGACGTGTTCGTGCTCGGGTCGTCCACCTGGCGCATCTCCGAGATCACCGAGGACCGCGTGGTCGTGGTGCCCGCCCCGGGCGAGCCTGCCGCCCGGATGCCCTTCTGGAAGGGGGACACGCTGGGCCGGCCGCTCGAGACCGGCCGGGCGCTCGGTGCCTTCGTGCGCACCCTCGGCGACCTCGACACGGCGGCCGCCGCCGAGCGGCTCGAGGGCGAGTACCGGCTCGAGCGACGCGCCGCCCGCAACCTCGCCGCCTTCCTGGCGGAGGAGCGCGAGGCGACCGGGGCGCTGCCCACCGACCGGTCGATCACCGTCGAGGTGTTCCGGGACGAGATCGGGGATTGGCGGCTCGTGGTGCTGTCCCCGTTCGGCGCCCGCATCCACGCACCGTGGGCCCTCGCCGCCGCCCGGCGCATCCGCCAGGAGACCGGGGCCGAGGTGGACGCCGTGTGGTCGGACGACGGGGTGATCCTCCGGCTCCCGGAGGCGGACGAGCGGCCCGACCCGTCGCTCGTGATCCTCGAGCCCGACGAGGTCGAGGCGCTCGTGGTGGACGAGGTCGGCTCGAGCGCCATCTTCGCTGCCCGGTTCCGCGAGGCGGCAGGACGAGCACTGCTCCTCCCCCGCCGCCGCCCCGGCACGCGCACCCCGCTGTGGCTGCAGCGCCGCCGCAGCACCAGCCTGCTCGACGCCGCCCGCCGCTTCCCGTCGTTCCCGATCGTGCTCGAGGCGTATCGCGAGGTGCTGCAGCAACACTTCGACATGCCGGCACTCGCCGAGGTCCTGGGGGAGATCCGCGGCCGCCGCATCAGGGTCCACACCGTGGAGACGAGTGGGCCGAGCCCGTTCGCCCAGTCGCTCATGTTCGATTTCATCGCATCGTTCATGTACGAGTACGACGCCCCGCTCGCCGAGCGGCAGGCACTGGCGCTCACCGTCGACCAGGGCCTGCTGCGCGAGCTGCTCGGCGAGCCCGAGCTGCGCGATCTGCTCGACCCCGAGGTGGTGGCAGTCGTGGAGGCTGAGCTGCAGCGCCTCGCCCCCGAGCGGCGCGTCGCCGGGGTCGACGGGGTGGCGGACCTGCTGCGCGCCGTCGGCCCCCTCGACCCCGATGGCGTGGCGATGCGGATGAGGGACCCCGAGGCCGCACCCGCCGTGATCGACACCCTCATCGACGCCCGACGGGCCATCGAGGTGACGGTGCGGGGCGACACCCTCGTCGCCGCGGTCGAGGACGCCGGGCGCCTGCGCGACGCCATCGGCGCCCAGCCCCCGCAGGGGGTCCCTGCGGCCTTCCTCGAGCCCGTGGAGGACCCGCTGGGCGACGTGGTGGGGCGATACGCCCGGACCCATGGCCCGTTCACGACCGACGAGGCGTCGGCCGCGCTCGCCATCCCGCCGGCGGCGGTCCGGACCGCCCTGGAGGCGTTGGAGCGACGGGGACGCGTGGTGCGCGGCGCCTTCCGCCCCGGCGGCGCCGGCCGGGAGTGGGTGGAGACCGACGTCCTGCGCCACCTGCGACGGAGGTCACTTGCGGTGTTGCGGCGCGAGGTCGAGGCGGCGGAGCCGTCGGTGCTGGCCCGCTTCCTCCCCGAATGGCACGGTGTGGGGGACGGCGGATCGGGGCCGGGCCGGCTCATGGACGTGATCGGCCGGCTGCAGGGGGCCGCGATCCCCGCCTCGATCCTCGAGACCGACGTGCTGCCGGGCCGCCTCGACCACACGCCCGACCAGCTCGACGCCCTCACCGCCGGCGGAGAGGTGGTGTGGCTGGGCCGGGGGGCGCTCGGGTCGCGCGACGGGCGCATCGCCCTCTACCGGCGCGACCGCGTGCCCGAGCTGGCGTGGGACCCCGGCCTGGAGCCACCCGAGGGCGCGCTCCACGACGCGATCCGCACCCGCCTCATCGAGCGCGGCGCCTCGTTCTTCCGCGACCTCTACGACGCCGCGGGCGGCGGGGACCCCGACGAGGTGCTCGGGGCGCTGTGGGACCTGGTGTGGGCCGGTGAGATCACCAACGACACCTTCGCCCCGGTGCGCGCCCACCTGTGGGGGAGGGTGCGCAAGGCCCGCAGCCGGCGCCCCTCGCTCCCGGGAGCGGCCGCCCCACCGGCGGCGTCGGGCCGTTGGTACCTGGCCGCCGACCTGATGGCCGATGCCACCCCGACGGCCGCACTCGCCGCCCGTGCCGGGCAGATGCTGGAGCGCCACGGCGTCGTGGTGCGCGACGCCGTACTCTCCGAGGGCGTCCCAGGGGGATTCGCCGGGCTCTACCCCGTGCTCACGGCGATGGAGGAGGCGGGCCGGGTGCGGCGCGGATACTTTGTCGAGGGACGCGGCGGGGCGCAGTTCGCCCTCCCCGGCGCCGTCGACCTGCTGCGGGCCGCGGCGAACGGCACGTCGCTCGTCACGCTCGGCGCCGCCGACCCCGCCAACCCGTACGGCGCCGCCCTCCCCTGGCCCGAGTCGGCGGGCGGCCGGGCGAGCCGTTCGGCGGGGGCGTACGTCGTCCTCGTCGACGGGCGCCTCGTGGCGTTCGTCGAGCGGGGAGGGCGCACGGTGGCCACGTTCTCCGACGACGCCGGCGACGTGGCAAGTGCGGCGGCGGCGATCCGACGACTGGGCGAGACCCGCATCCCGCGCATGACGGTCGCCACCATCGACGGGGTGTCGGCGTCCGACACCCCGCTCGGGCGGGCACTCCAGCAGGGCGGCTTCGCCCGGTCGTACAAGGGCCTGGCGCTGCGATAGGCGTCGGAGCCTCCCTCCGCGACAATCACCCCATGTCGAAACCGCACATCGTCGTCAGGGCCGGTCACCCCGATTTCCTCGACCTGCCCTGGGAGACCTCGCTCACCGAATGGGACCACCCTCGCCGCCTCGACCTGCCGAAGGGCATCTCGCGCCACGAGGTGCGGTTCTACGCGTACGACGAGGGCATCTATGCGATCAAGGAGCTGCCGCTGCGCGCTGCCCGCCACGAGTACCAGATGCTGCGCGAGCTCGAGGAGATGGATGCGCCCGCCGTCCGACCGGTCGGCCTGGTGGAGCGGGGTTGGCTCGATCCGCACGACGAGGCGTCGGGGGCGGTCATCACCGTCTACCTCGATCACGCGTTCTCCTATCGCGAGCTCATGTCGGGATGGGGCTTTGGGGCGCGCCGCACACAGATGCTCGACGCCTTCGCCGGCCTGCTCGTGGAGATCCACCTGCTCGGCATCTACTGGGGGGACTGCTCGCTGAGCAACGTCCTCTACCGGTACGACGCCGGGACGATTCGCGTGACCATGGTCGACGCCGAGACCACGCGCACGTTCCCCTCCCTGTCCCCCGGGCAGCGCGAGGACGACCTCGGGATCATGATCGAGAACGTGGCGGGCGGCATGGCCGACATCGCCGCCGAGCAGGGCGTCGACATCGACGCCGCCGACCTGGCGCTGGGCGAGGACATCGTCGACCGCTACCGGGCGCTGTGGGACGAGATCAACCGCCCGGTCGTCGTGGGAGCGGACGAGCGGTACCGGATCACGGAGGCGATCAGGCGCCTCAACGACCTGGGGTTCGAGGTCGAGGACGTGGAGCTGGTGCCCACCGAGGGTGGCGACACGATGCGGATGCGGCTCACCGTCGGCGGGCGCACGTACCACTCGCGCCGCCTCTTCGAGCTCACGGGCGTCGAGGCGACCGAGGGGCAGGCCCGCCAGATCCTGTCCGACCTCGCCCACCACGCCGGCGGCGCCGCCGAGACCAACCGGGCGCTGGCGACCGCCCGGTGGAGGATCGAGGCGTTCGAGCCCCTCATGGAGCGCATCAGGCGCCTCGATCGGCACGCTTCGGACCCAATGCAGGCCTACACGGACTACCTGCACCACCGCTACGTCCTGTCGGCGGCGCGGGGCCGCGACGTGGCGCCCGAGGAGGCCTTCGAGGCCTGGCTGGAGGCGGGCCAGCCCGGGTATCCCCTCCCCGACTGACGGGGCTCGTCAAGACCGGGGCCGGCGGGGCCGATACGCGAGGTATGAGAGCGGCCACGTCCAGGTTCCCCACGACCGACATCTCCCGCGGTCTCACGGCAGCCGCCGTGACGACGGGGATGGCCGCCGTCGGCGTGTTCACCGCCGTGCCGGCGAGCCGGGAGTGGCTCGGCACCGGGGGCGGGTTCGTGGCGTGGACGGCAACGGCGGCGTTCCTCGTGTCGATCGTCGCAACCGTCACCCTCGTGGGGCGGACCCCCTCCCTCCCCCGCTCCTATCTCGTGGTGGCTGTCGTCGCCACCGTTGGCGCCGTGGACACCGGGTACTCCGGCCTGGCGTTCTCGCCCCCGGAGCTGCTCGGCATCGAGGTGGACGGAGGGGCAGCGCTGCTGGAGCTCGCCCACATCATCGGGCTCACTCCCCTCGTCGTGGCGGGGGTCACACTCCCGCTCGGAGTCGGCGCCTGGCTGGCCCATCGCCGCGGCACACTGCGCAGCCTCGGGATCGCCCTCGCCGAGAAACGGCCCCATCTGCTGGCCGTGCTCGCAGCGCTCGCCATCGCCGCCGGCTGGGTCGTCGGTGCTGCGACGGCGGGCCGCACCGGCGGGTTCGCCGCCGAGATGCTCATGTTCTCCGCCGCCGGCCTCACCCTCGCCGCCACGGGGAGGATGGCTGTGCAGCGCCGCACCGTCGTGCAGTGGCGCCGCCGCATCCGTCCCTGGCTCAACGAGGACTCTCGGATCGGCGGGCCGGAGCCCCAGCGCTGGCACGATGCGGCGTGAGGGGGATTGGTCGGCAGTCGGCAGTCGGCAGCCCGCAGCCCGCAGCCCGCAGTCGGCAGTCGGCAGTCGGCAGTCGGCAGTCGGCAGTCCGCAGTCGGCAGCCCGCGGTGCGCAGTCCGCAGTCCGCAGTGCGCAGTCCGCGGTCCGCAGTCCGCAGTCGGCGGTCCGCAGTCGGCAGTCCGTAGTCCGCAGTCCGCAGCCCGCGGTCCGCAGTCGGCCCGGGAAGAAGACACGGCCGCGGCGGGGTAGGGGCCCCGCCTGCGGAGGAGGGCCGACCGGCGTCTGTTCGGCCCGACAGGGCCGAAGTCGGCCCGGGAAAGGGATCAGTGCCCGCCGCGTTTGACGCCGCCGTACTTCATGCGGGTGTCCTCCATGCGGGCGACCGGGGTGCCCTCGCCTTCGTTCTGGAACCCGGCGTCGGCGACCTCCACCACGAAGAGGGTGTGGGTGCCGCAGTCGATCGACTCCCACACGGTGCAGTCGAGGTAGGCCACCGCCTCCTCGAAGACCGGTGCGCCGGTGACGCCCTCGCGAACCGGGCGGCCGTTGAGCGCCATCCCGTCCTTGTCCGCCGGCTTGGAGAACTTGACGAACGGCCGGGTATCGTCGCGGTCCCACAGGTTGATGGTGAGCGACCCTCCCTCGGCGACCAGGCGCCTGGTCAGCGCCTTGTTGTCGATGGACACCGCCAGGAGGACCGGCTCCATCGACACCTGGGTCACCCAAGAGGTGGTCATCGCATTCCATTCGTCGCCGGCGCGCGACCCGACGAGGCACAGCACGTTGGGGATCTTCCAGAGGATCGCGTTGAGCAGTTCGTCGGACAGGTCGGGCACGGCATCTCCTGGCAGGGGCTCCGAGCGTAAGCAGGAGCCGATCGATACCCTTCCGCCGTGCGAATCCTCATCGCCACTGCCGGCGCGCTGAGCCCCGGGCCGGTGGTCCGTTTCGCGGAGCGGTTGGTGGGTGACGGCGGAAGCGTGTCGGTCGCCACCGTGATCGAGGTCCCCCGCACCTTCCTCGACGAGATCCGCTCCGAGGAGTGGCACCCGCTGTCCGAGGGCACTCCCCCCTGGACCAACGAGGAGGACGCCGTCATCGCCCGGTATGTCGAGGAACGCGGGGCGCGGCTCACCGAGCCGCTGCTGGCGGCGCTGCGGAGCGCCGGCGTCGAGGCCGCCGCCATGTTCCTGGAGGGGGAGGATCCGGCGCGCACCATCATGGAGGCGGCCGACGAGATGGATGCCGACCTCGTGATCCTCGGCGCCACCAAGCCGCTCTTCGACGAGGCGGCGTGGGAGAGCGTGTCGGCCCTCGTCATGCGCGACGCACGCCGCCCCGTCATGGTGGTCCCGACGCTGCCGCGCAACGGCGGCGAGGACGAGGACGAGTAGGCGGCGGCGCCGGGGAGCAGGTCGTCGGCCGATCATCACCGTCGCAGCGCGACGCCGACCCGCCCGGCGGCGGCACCGGTAGGCTGGACGCATGACCGAGTTCACGGTGTTCCTCGCAAACCGACCGGGGATGCTGGCCCTGCTGGCCGAGCGGCTCGGGGACGCCGGAGTCAACATCGAGGCACTCGCCGCCTTCGGGCTCAACGAGACCGGCCTGGTGCGCCTCATCGTCGACGACGCGGCGACCACCGAGCGGGTGCTCGACACCGCCGACATCGGCTTCGAGCAGCGCGACATCCTCACCACGATCCTCCCCGACCGCCCCGGCGCCATGGCGACCATGGCGCGGCGCCTGGCCGACGCCGACGTGAACATCGACGCCGTATACCTGCTGCGCTCCTCGGCCGAGGGCCTCGAGTTCGCCGTTGCGGTCGACGAGCTGCCCGCCGCCCGGCCGCTGCTCGCCGCCTCGTAGTGACGGAGAGGCCGTAGATGGAGGTCGGCTTCGGCCTGATCACCGCCCAGCTGTTCCCCGGTGACGACCGCGGCTGGCCCGAGCTGTACGAGCAGGCGCTCGAGCTGGCGGTGCTGGCTGACCGCTCCGGGCTCGATTCGGTGTGGACCAGCGAGCATCATTTCGTCGACGACGGGTACATGCCATCGCTCCTCGCCGTGTCGGCCGCCATCGCCGCCGTCACCGAGCGCATCTCGATCGGAACCGGCGTGCTGCTCGCCCCGCTCTACGACCCGATCCGCCTCGCCGAGGACGCCGCCACCGTCGACCTCATCTCTGGCGGCCGGCTGCTGCTCGGCCTCGGGCTGGGCTGGTCCGACGTCGAGTTCGAGGCCCTCGGCATCCCGAAGAGCCA
>Ga0214472_10004406_pt1 | contig 14857 bp, 13 predicted proteins | sample RVTome_6_FD_207662 | JGI IMG/M metagenome (GOLD analysis project Ga0214472, IMG submission 207662) | Soil microbial communities from uranium-contaminated site in the Upper Colorado River Basin, Wyoming, United States - RVT140D175 | ecosystem: Environmental > Terrestrial > Soil > Contaminated >...
CGCGCGTGACGTAGGGGTTGTCGAATTCCTCCACCGGGATCGAGATGGTGAGGCCGACGTTCAACCCCTTCGCCTCGGCCGCGCCGCGGTTGGCCGCCTCCATGATCCCGGGGCCGCCGCCGGTGCATACCACGAAGCGGCGCTCTTCGTGGTCGAGCGCCTTCGACCAGTTCGTCAGGCGAAAGGCGAATTCGCGTGCGGCCTCGTAATAGGCGGACATCTTCAGCGCGGTCTGCGCCTTCACTGCGCCGCCATCGCCTGTGCGCCCCATCTCCTCGGCGGCCTCGCGCGACTGGATGCGCGCCGAGCCCATGAAGACGATGGTGTCTTCCACCTTGAAATGGTCGAAGCGGCTCTTGGGCTCGAAATACTCCGACAGGATGCGCAGCGGACGGGCGTCCTTGCTGTTGAGGAAGCCCGGGTTCTGGTAGGCCTTGCTGGTAGCGCGCTTGCGTTCAGTCATGCGCCCATGTTACCCGGCCCTACGCGCGGAACAGCGAATTGAGTTCATGGCCGGAGGCCGCGTTGGCGAAGCCATCGAACTTGCCTTGTTCTGCAATCAACCTGGCAGCGCGCATGAATCCGCCCCAGGCTGAGCGTGCAAGCGCGCCGCCAACGCTCACTCGCCGCACCCCGAGCGCGGCGATGTCCTGCACCGTGAGCTCGCTCGCCGAGCCCACCAGCAGGTTGAACGGCTTCGGCGCGACGCCAGCCACGACGGCCCGGATCTGATCGGGCGTGCGGATACCCGGCGCGTAGAGGCAGTCGGCACCGGCCTGCGCGTAGGCCTTGAGCCTGCGGGTCGTTTCTTCGAGATCGGGTCGACCGACAAGAAAGCATTCGGCGCGTCCGACCAGCAGCGTATCGCCGCCCGCCTTATCGATGGCCTTTCGTGCCGCGCGCATCCTCTCGACGGCCACGCCGAGTTCATAAAGCGGCTTTGCCGCATCGCCGGTCGAATCTTCCATCGAAAATCCCGCCACCCCGGTCTCGATCGCGAGACGAACGCTTTCCGCGACGCCGGCCGCATCGAGTGCGAAGCCGCTTTCGAAGTCGGCATTCACCGGCAAATCCGTCGCCGCGACAATGTCGTGCAGGTGGGCGAGCGCCATGTCGCGCGAAACGGCGCCATCGGTTCGGCCCCGGGACCAGGCGAAGCCGGAACTGGTGGTGGCAAGCGCCTTGAATCCAAGGCTTTGCAGAAAACGCGCGCTGCCGACGTCCCAGGGGTTCGGAATGACGAAGCACCCGGCCTCATGCAACTGCTGAAAGGCGCGCCGCTTGTCGGCAATGCTGGGGCGAGTGTCGGCCATCCGAAGACTCCTATTCCGGTTACGACCGCAGCTCTACGTCCACCAGCAGCGGCTCGGTGTCCACCGCGATCTCGTTCTCCACGAGCAGCCCGCACCCCGGGCAGCAGAACTGGCGGAACTGCGGTTTCGGGTCGATGAAGCGCGCGGGATCGCCCACGATCGGGTTGGATGACTGGATGGGACTATCCAGGCGCACGCAGTGCGCCTTGTAGTTCTCCCGCAACGGACCCAAATCCGTCGCGCACTTCGCGCAGCACCAGTGCCCGTCACGAACGGCCAGGTTTTCGGTCGGCCGCAGGCCCACCGTACCGCTCAATTTCCTTCCCGACGGCATGCCGCCGATCCGCTCCATGCGCCGACGCTCACGTTCCGCGACCGTCGCCTTGGCGTCACCCACGATCACGCCGTAGATCGACTTCGCCGCCTCTACGGAGACATCGGTATTCGCCACATCCGTCTCGACCTTCGCCGCATCGCGCTCGAGCGGATCGCCGAAGCCGCCCGCCGCCGACCACAGCACCGCATACACATCGGAAGGCATCTGCACGAAATCCTGCTGCCGCAACTGCAGCGTCTCCGATTCGCCCGAAAGCTCGCAGATGTCGCCCACCAGCTCGGAACGCTTCATCCGCTCGAGCACGTCGGTATCGTGCTTGTAGCGATAACGATTCACCGCCCCCGGATACCCGCCCATCATCCCGGTAGAAGTCGGAATCGCATTCCCCGAAGACAACGTGTCCTGCACGATGGAATCCGTGCCGTGGGGAATGAAGCAGGACTCCGCGGACAAGCCGCCGCGGAATTTTCCCGCCCCGCCGGAATCGGTGATCTCCTTCCGATACAGGAACAGGACAGGAAAACTCTGCTCGGTATGCTCCACGTTCGGCAGCTTGCAGATCGGCGTTCGCGCCTGGCCGCCGGTAGAGATGCCGTCGGCATGCGAAAAAGCGCCGATCGCGCCGCCGATCGGATCCACCAAGATGTAGCCGTAGCGCTCGCCCCACTGGTCGATGCCGCGGAAGATCGTCGCCGGCCACTGGCTGGTGCCGCCGATGCACATGATGTCGCGGCGCATCTCCGCATCCGGGTAGATCATCTTCGACAGCACGTTGTAGGCCGGGTACAGCGAAATTTCCATGCACTGCACCGGCGCAGTGGAAACCGAAGCCGGAAAGTCGGCGCAATTCAACGTCCCGGGCGTCGGGTTGAATTCCACGTGGCGCAGCGCCCCGCCCACCGCGTAGTACTGGTCCCAGCACAGCAATTCGTTCAGCGCCACCATGACCGCGCCGCGCCAGCCCGAGTAGGTGGCGTTGATCGCGCCTGCCTGCGGATCCGTGCCCTCGTTCTCGAACACGAGCTTCCTGCCCTGCTTCCTCAAAGTCAGCATCACGCGGTGCACGCTGCGGTCGCCCGGGCGGCAGCACTCCACGTAAGTGCGGTCGCGCCACACGCCGTCGGGCAGGCGCGCGAGCTTCTTCAGGAAGGCGCGCTCGCCGTCGTCGAGGATCTTCCTCATCACGCCCTTCACCGTGTCGGCGCCGTAGCGCCGGATCAGCGCGAGGATGCGGTCGCGGCCGGTCATGTTGCCGGCGAACTGGGCGCGGAAGTCGAGCGCCACCGCCGACGGTTTGCGAGATGACCGTAGATATATTTCCTCGATGTCGCGGCGGATCTCGTTCCGTTCCACGATCTTCACCGGCGGAATGAGGATGCCTTCGTCGAAAGCGTCGCGCGCCGAGGGGCAGAAGCTCCCGGGCGTGATGCCGCCGATGTCGTACTGGTGCAGGCAGTTGGTCACCCAGCAGAAGAGCTCCCCTTTCCAGAACACCGGACACAAGAGCATCACGTCCATCTGGTGCGCCGCGCCCACCCAGGGATCGTTGGCGAGGAACATGTCGCCGTCCTTGATGCCCGGGTTGTCGCTCCGGTTCTCCAGCGTCCACTTCACCTGGGTATCGGTGACGCCGGACATGTACTGCATGTACGGCCCGAAATAGACGAACTCGGCGTCTTCCGTGAGGATCGAGGGGTTGAGATCCAGCGCGTACATCGCCACGGGCGAGCCCGAAAGCCGCTGGATGGTCGCGCCGTGCTCCTCGTTCACGTTCCACAGCGCGTGCCTTACCACCTCGAAGGTCACGGGATCGATGTCGCGCCGCGCTTTGCGGTGCAGCTTCAGCTTCGGCGAGATCTTCAGGACTTTCGGCGGCACGTAGCCCGTGCGCACGCCGTCGAACTCGACGCCGGCCAGCTCGCTGAGTTTCCTGAGGGGGGCGTTCATCGGAAGGTGATCTCGAAGTTGTCGAGCGCGTCTACGCGCAGCGTCGTGCCCGGATGCACGACCACGGTGGTATCGGCGGTCTCCACGATCGCCGGCCCGCGGATCGTGTTCCCCGCCGCGAGCTTCTCGCCGTCGTACACCGGCGTCTTCTTCAATCCCTTCCACCAAATGGTGCGCGGCTTGAGCACGGCGCTTCTTGGAATGGCCTTCGTTGCGCCGCGCGACCGGGTGAGTTTGGGCCGCGGCGTGAGCGCGCGCGCGCGCAGGCGGCACACCACGATCTCGAGCTGCGCGCCGGCGAGCGCCGAGCCGCGGCCGTAGAGCTTCTCGTAGCGCTCCACGAACAGTTTCCTCAGGCGAGGCTCGTAGGGCGTCGGCAGGCGCTTCCAGGGGATCAGCACCTCGACCTCGTTGATCTGGCCCTTGTGGCGCACGTCCAGCGAGAACTCGAAGCGCTGCCGCGCACTGCTGATGCCCTCGCCCGCCATCATGGCGCGCGCGCGCTTCTCGATCGCGTCCAGGTTGGCGTTCAGCAGCTCCGCCCGAATCGGCGTGACGAGGATCTCGCTGTGCTCGAAGATGTGCAGCACGTCGGCGGCGGCCGCGCCGAAGGCGCACCAGGTGGACGCGGCTTTTCTCTGCGGCACGATGACCTTCTTCACGCCGAGCTCGGCGGCGAACACGCCCGCGTGCGCCGGCCCCGCGCCGCCGAAGGCGAACAGCGCGAACTCGCGCGGGTCGTAGCCCTTCTCCACCGTGACTTTGCGGATGATGTCGGCCATGTTCAGCTCCACGATGCGACAGATGCCCGCGGCGCATTCCACGGCGCTCATGCCGATCCCGGCGCCCAACGCCTCGATCGCCGCGTAGGCCGCCTTGCGGTCGAGCTGCATGCGGCCGCCGGCGAAGTTGTCCGGGTCGAGGTAGCCCAGCACCAGCTCGGCATCGGTCACCGTCGGTACGGTGCCGCCGCGCCGGTAGCACACCGGGCCGGGAAACGCGCCCGCGCTCTCGGGGCCCACGCTCAGGGTGCGCGTTTCCGGATGCGCCCGGGCGAGGCTGCCGCCGCCCGCGCCGATCGCCTGGATGTCGACCTTGGGCAGGAAGTACTCGTATTGGTCGGTGTTGCTGGTGAAGGCGTAGGCGGGCTTGCCGCCGTAGATGATCGAGACGTCGAAGGACGTCCCGCCCATGTCGGTGGTGATGATGTTCTTCTCGCCCATCGCCGCGCCGAGGAAGCTCGAGGCGGTGACGCCTGCCACCGGGCCCGAGTCGAGCGTGAGCAGCGGCGCCTCGCCCGCGCGCGCCACCGGCACCGTGCCTCCGCCGCACTGAGCGATCTGCAGGCCGTGCGCGTAGCCGAGGCCCGTGAGCGTGCGGTCGAGCTTCGCGAGGTAGCCCGACATCACCGGGCCGAGATAGGCGTTCAGCGCGGTCGCCGTCACGCGCTCGTACTCGCCCCACTTCGGCGCGATGTCGACCGAGCAGGTGACGAACACCTCGGGCGCGAGCTCTCGCACCAGGTCGCGTACGCGCAGCTCGTGCTTCGAGTTGCGAAACGACCACAGGAAACACACGGCGATCGCCTGCACGCCTTCGGCGAGCAGCTCGCGGATGGCTTTTTCCGCTTCGGCCTCGTTCAGCGGCGCCACCACCTCGCCGAAGCAGTCCACGCGCTCCGAGACGCCGCGGATCAGGCGCTTGGGGACGATCGGCGCGGGCTTGGAAGTCTCCGGGAAGTGCACGACTTTTCGGATGTCGCGCCCGCCGTAGCCGCGCGAGCCGCGCATGATGTGGATCGCGTCCTCGTGTCCTTTCGTGGTGATGAGGCCGACTTTCGCACCCTTTTTCTGGATGATGGTGTTGGTGCCCACCGTGGTGCCGTGGGAAAGGAAGGCGATGTCGCGGCAGAACCGGTCGAGCGACAGGCCGAGCGTGCGCGCGCCCGAGTCGAGCGCGTCCATCATCCCCCGCGAGAAGTCCTGCGGGGTAGAGGGAACCTTGGTGGTGAGCAGCTTCCCCGCGCGGTCGACGATCGCGCAGTCGGTGAAGGTGCCGCCGATGTCGATGCCGACGAGGTAGCTCATCGGCGCTATATTAGCCGCGGATCGCCATGCAGGACGACGCGTACGCCGAGGCACGCCAGCGGATGGTGGCTGAAATCGCCGCCGAGACGATTTTCTCGAGCGGCGAGACCGGCAAGGCGGCGCTCGGCCTGCGGGTGCTGGACGCCCTGGGCCGCGTGCCGCGGCACGAGTTCGTGCCGGCGGAGCTGCGCCCCTACGCCTACGTCAACAGCCCGCTGCCGATCGGCTGCGACAAGACCATCTCGCAGCCCTTCATCTGCGCGCTGATGACCGACCTGCTCGAGCTCGCGCCCGAAGACCGCGTGCTCGAAATCGGCACCGGCCTTGGCTACCAGGCTGCAATCCTCTCAGAACTGGTGCACGCCGTGTACAGCGTGGAGTTCGTAGAGGCGCTCGCCGCGCAGGCGAAGCGCCGGCTCGCGCCCTACAAGAACGTCGTCCTACGCGCGGGCAACGGCTACTACGGCTGGCCCGAGCACGCGCCGTTCGACAAGGTGATCGTCACCGCGGCGCCCGACCTCATCCCGCCGATGCTGATCCAGCAGCTGAAGCCCGGCGGCCGGATGGTGATCCCCGCGGGGCTGCCCGAGACGCAGAAGCTCCTGCTGGTGGAGAAAGGCGCGGACGGGCGTGCGAAGACGAAGGAAATCCTGCGGGTGCGGTTTTCGCTGCTTGAGGGGGCGGACAACGGTTGAGGCTCCGGTGCGTTAATGCCCTAGGGGGCACCGCGCTTGAGCTTGAGAACCATATCACCTAGTGCTATAGTCCTTCCGTCGCCATGCGCGTCCTGAAGACGCGGTGGTTCGCCCGATGGGCGCGCAGGGAAGGGTTGACGGATGTCGCGCTGCGATCAGCGGTCGACGAGATGCGGCGTGGATTGGTGGATGCGGTCCTGGGCGGAGGGTTGATCAAGAAGCGCATCGCTCGGCCAGGAGGCGGCAAGAGCGGCGGGTACCGGACCTTGCTTGCGGCGGATTTTCGCGATCGCTGGGTTTTCCTGTACGGCTTCGCGAAGAGCGAGCGCGAGAGCATCGGTGACGGCGATTTGCGCGAATTGCGGAGACTCGCCCAGGAGTACCTCTCGATGGGCGAGGCAGCCACTCGCCGCCTGATTGGTATGGGTGTATTGATGGAGGTTTCAGATGGCAAACCGGAGACTTCGTAGGGCGATCCTCGATTCGGCCCGCGGGCTGTACGAGGCGGGCGTAATCGATGGCAAGACGATGCGTGAGTTCGAGTCGCTTCGGGTGCCGGCGCCCAAGGCGTACTCGGCCGAGGAGATCAAGAAGCTGCGGCTGAAGGAGAAGGCGAGTCAGGCGGTCTTTGCCGCCTATCTCAATACCAGCGTGTCGACGGTGCAGAAATGGGAGATCGGGGACAAGACGCCGAGCGGGCCGGCGTTGAAGCTTCTGGATCTTGTGGAGCGCAAGGGGTTGAAGGCCCTGGCGTAGCTACCCGGTAGATTGTTCCTCTAACCCAGAGCAGCGCTCTCCGGCCTGGCTGAGCGGCCTCTGCACACCTCGCCCAGTCACCTTGTTCTCCTCTGAGAACTCCATGCAGTTTACGCCAGTCGCAACAGTAGTCTGAACCAATTTCGCGTCTCGCCCCAGGTTGTCGCTCGGTTTCTGGTTCATTCGCATTCTCCTTATTGAAAACAGCAGCTTGAAGACACCGGGCAAGACCAAGTCCAGTCGTATGGATTGCTGCAATAACCCACCGCAACAAGGCTTGTTCGATCGGGATGGTTTCTCAATCCACTCAGAGGAAATAGAATCAGCCCAAGGAGGAGGACCCGGGTGAAGGCAGCGTCGTTTGCCTACGCGAAGCCGCGCGCGCTCGCCGAAGCGCTCGATCTCGCCGCGCGCCCGGGCGCGAAGATCCTCGCCGGCGGCCAGAGCCTGATTCCCTCGCTCAACATGCGGCTCTCCTCCCCCGAGCTGCTTGTCGACATCAACGGCCTCGAGGAATTGAAGGGCATCCACCTCGACAAGGACACGGTACGCATCGGCGCGCTCACCACGCACGCCGAGCTCGCGCGCTCCGACGTGGTGAAGAAGCACTTGCCGCTCCTCGCCGCAGCCGTACCCCACATCGCCCACCCCGCAATCCGCAACCGCGGCACGCTCGGCGGCAGCCTCGCGCTCGCCGACCCGGCGGCCGAGTACCCGGCCTGCACGCTCGCGCTCGACGCTACGATCGTCGTCACCGGAAAGAAAGGATCCCGCAAGATCAAGGCGGGCGACTTCTTCAAAGGACTGTTCGAGACCGCCCTCAAACCCGGCGAGCTGCTCACCGCCGTAGAGTTCAAGGCCCGGAAAAAAGACGAGCGCTCGGCGTTCCTCGAGCTCGCCCGCCGCCAGGGCGACTACGCCACCATCGGCCTCGCCGCCTTTGCTACCAACGGCACCAAGCGCCTCGCCTATTTCGGCGCCGGCGACCGCCCGATCCTGGCGCAGTACGCAGCCAAGGCCAAAGACCTCGACTCCGCCAAGGCGGCGCTGGCGAAGGACCTGCAGCCGCCCGCCGACCTGTACCACTCCTCCGCCACCAAGCTGCACCTCGCGCGGGTGCTCCTCGAGCGCGCATGGAACACGCTGTAGAAGCCACGCTCACGGTCAACGGCACCGAGGTGCGCCGGCGCATCGAGCCGCGCCAGCACCTGGTCGACTTTCTCCGGGACGAGCTCGGGCTCACCGGCTCGCACATCGGCTGCGAGCACGGCGTGTGCGGCGCCTGCACGGTGCGCGTGAACGGCGCGATCGTGCGCGGCTGCCTGATGCTCGCGGTGCAGGCGGACGGCTGCCGGGTCGAGACCATCGAGGGGCTCTCGGACTCGGGCGAATTGGCGCAGCTGCAGAAAGCCTTCCACGAAAGAAACGCGCTGCAGTGCGGCTTCTGCACGCCGGCGATGCTGCTGGCGGCGCGCGACCTGCAGCTCGGGAACCCGCGCGCGAGCCGCGAGCAGATCCGCGAGCATCTTTCGGGCAATTACTGCCGCTGCACGGGCTACCAGGCGATCGTCGACGCCATCGAGGAGGTGCTGCATGGGAAGGGCTGAGCTCCCGCTGCACGCGCCCGGCACGCAGCTCGACAAGGGCTACATCGGCCAGAGCGTGCCGCGGCCGAACGCGCAGCGCCTGCTGCAGGGCCGGGGGGCCTTCACCGACGACCTCCGGTTCCCGCGCCTCGCGCACGTGGCGTTCTTCCGCAGCCCGCATGCGCACGCGAGGATCAGGAAGCTCGATTTCTCCAAAGCCGTGAAGGCGCCGGGCGTGATCGGCGTGTTCGACGGGCGCGCGGTGGCCGAATACTGCACGCCCTGGGTGGCGGTGCTCGCGCACCTGAAGGGCATCAAGTCGCCGCCGCAGCACGCCATCGCCATCGAGCGCGCCTGCTGGCAGGGCGAGGCCTGCGCCGCGGTGGTCGCCGAGTCGCGCAGCCAGGCCGAGGACGCGGTGGCGCTGATCGAAGCCGACTGGGAGGAGTTGCCCGCGGTGATCGACATGGACGAGTCGCTCGCCGGCAAGACCGTGATCCACCCCGAGCTCGGCGACAACATCTGCTTCAAGCGCGAGCACGACACGGGCGGCGTCGACGAGGCGTTCGCGAAAGCGGACCTGGTGGTGGAAGAGACCTACGGCTTCGGACGGCACACGGGTGTGTGCCTCGAGGGCCGCGCCATCCTCGCCGACTACAACGCCGGGGAGCACTCGCTCACCGTGTACCACGCGACGCAGGCGCCGCACATGATGCAGGACATCTTCTCGCGTCACCTCGGCATTCCCGAGGCCAGCGTGCGCGTGATCACCAAGGACGTCGGCGGCTCCTATGGCATCAAGGTGCACGTCTACCCGGACGAGATGGCCACCGCGGCGCTCTCGGTGATGCTGCGCCGGCCGGTGAAGTTCGTAGCCGACCGGCTGGAATCGTTCCTCTCCGACATCCACGCGCGCGAGCACAAGGCAAAGGTGCGGCTTGCCTGCACCAAGGCGGGCGAGATCCTCGCCTTCGAGCTCGACGACCTCACGCCGATCGGCCCCTACTCGGTTTACCCGCGCACCAGCGGCATCGAGGGCAACCAGGTGGTGAACCTCACCGGCGGCCCCTACAAGCACCAGAAGTACCGCGCGAAGATGCACGTCGTCTTCACCAACAAGAACGTCACCTGCCAGTACCGCGCGGTGGGCCACCCGATCGCCGTGGCGCTCACCGAGGCGATCGTCGACCTCGCGGCGCACAAGCTCGGCATGGACCCGGCGGAGTTCCGCAGGAAGAACCTGATCCCGGACGACGCCTACCCCTACACCTTCCCGTCGGGCATCAAGTTCGAGCGGCTCTCGCACCACCAGACGCTCGACAAGCTCCTTGCGCTGATGGACTACAAGAAGCTGCGCGAGGAGCAGGCGGCGCTGAGGAAAAAGAAGGTCTATCGCGGCATCGGCCTCGCCGCGATGATCGAGGTCACCAACCCCTCGCCCGCCTTCTACGGCGTGGGCGGCGCGCGCATCTCGGCGCAGGACGGCGCGACGCTGCGCCTCGAGCCGACCGGCATGCTGACGGTGATGTGCAGCGTCACCGAGCAGGGCCAGGGGACGGAAGCCATCTTCGCGCAGATCGCGGCGAGCGCGGTGGGCGTCTCGATGGACAAGGTGCGCGTCATCACCGGCGACACCGGGGTCACGCCCTACGGCGGCGGCACCTGGGCCTCGCGCGGCGCGGGCATCGGCGGCGAGGCGGTGCTGCTCGCGGGCCGCGCGCTGCGCTCCAACATGCTCGACGTGGCCGCGGCGATCCTGAAAGTGGACAAGGCGGAGCTCGACCTGCGCGACAACGCGGTGGTGCACAAGCTCACGCAGGAGGAGAAGATGCCGCTTGCCGAGCTCGGGCGCGTAGGCTACTTCCGCCCCGACACGCTGCCGCCCGATTTCCAGGCCGAGCTCACGGTGACGCGGCACTACACGCCGCGCCAGTACGGCTTCACCTTCACCAACGGCGTGCAGGCCTCGCTGGTGGAGGTCGATCCGGATACGGGGCTGGTGAAGCTTCTCAAGCACTGGTGCGTCGAGGACTGCGGCACGGTGATCAACCCGATGCTGGTCGACGAGCAGATCCGCGGCGGCGTGGTGCAGGGCATCGGCGCGGCGCTTTATGAAGAGTGCCTGTACGACGCGAGCGGCCAGCTGCTGAACGGCAACATGGCCGATTACCTCGTGCCGATGGCGCTCGAGATGCCCGACATCGTTTGCGCGCACATCGAGACGCCGACGCGCCAGTCGCAGCTCGGCGCCAAGGGCGTCGGCGAAGCCGGCACCGCGGGCGCGCCGGGCGCAGTGATGAACGCCGTCAACGACGCGCTCTCACCGCTCAACGCGCGCGTGACCAGCATGCCTTTCACGCCGGAGCGCATCCTGCGCGCGCTCGGGAGAGTCGCATGAAGCTCTACGGCTACTGGCGCTCGCTCGCCACCTTCCGCGTGCGCGTGGCGCTCGCGTTGAAGGGATTGCAGCTCGATGCGCCCGAGATCCCGATCGACCTCATCCAGGGCATGCAGCACGACCCGGCCTACCGCAAGGTCAATCCGCAGGCGGTGGTGCCCGCGCTGGTGCTGGACGACGGCGGCGCGCCGCTCGTCCAGTCGATGGCGATCCTCGAGTACCTCGAGGAGACGCACCCGCGCCCCGCCCTGCTGCCGCAGGACCCGCGCGGCCGTGCGCGGGTCAGGGGCCTCGCGCAGATCTGCGTCAGCGACGGCCATCCCTTCGTCGTGCCGCGCATCCGCCGCTACCTGGAAAAGGTGCTCGGCCTGGACGAGCCGGCGCGCGACCGCTGGGTCGCGCACTGGTCGCTGCAGGCGCTCGAAGCGCTCGAGGGCCACCTCGCGCACGAGCCCGAGACCGGCCGCTACTGCCACGGCGACGCCTTGACGCTCGCCGATGTCTGCGTCGCGTCGCAGGTGATCGCGGCGAAGGACTACGGCCGCTGCGACGTATCGGGCGTGCCCACCGTGATGCGCATCTACGGCGAATGCATGAAGACGGACGCCTTCGCGCGCTCGCACCCCTCGCGCCAGCCCGGCGCGCCGGCCGACCTGCGCGCTTGAGCGCTGCGACGCGCGTTGACGCTCGCCATGCGCCCGTGGCACGATGGCCCCGGGGAGTCTCACTAAGGAGGAGGAACTCATGAGAAGAATCTGCGTTGCGCTGTTTGCCGCTGCGTTCGCGGGCGCCGCGGCCGCTGCCGATCCGATCAAGATCGGCTTCAGCATGGCGCTCACCGGCGGCCTCGCCGGCGCCGGCAAGGGCGCGCTGGTCGCGATGGAGATCTGGCGCGACGACGTCAACAAGAAAGGCGGGCTCCTCGGCCGGCAGGTGGAGTTCGTCTACTACGACGACGCCACGCAGCCGGCGAAGGTGCCGCCCCTGTACACCAAGCTGATCAACGTCGACAAGGTCGACCTCGTGGTCTCCAGCTACGGCACCAACGAGATCGTGCCGGCGATGCCGATCGTGATGCGGAACAAGATGGTGTTCCCGTCGCTGTTCGGACTGGCGGCGAACGAGGAGTTCAAGTACGACCGCTACTTCCAGATCATGCCGGCGGGACCCTACCCCAAGACCGACTGGTCGAGCGGCTTCTTCGAGCTCGCGCAGCAGCAAAAGCCCAAGCCGCGGACGGTCGCCATCGTCGCGGCGGACGCCGAGTTCGCGCTGAACGCCGCGGCCGGCGCGCGCGAGAACGCGAAGAAGATGGGCTTCAAGATCGTCTACGACAAGACCTACCCGCCCGCCACCACCGACTTCACGCCGATCGTGCGCGCCATCCAGGCGACCAATCCGGACATCGTGTACGTGGGCTCCTATCCGCCGGACTCGGTCGGCATGGTGAAGGCCGCCAACGAAGTCGGGCTGAAGGCGAAGCTGTTCGGCGGCGGCATGGTCGGGCTGCAGTTCGCCGCCATCCAGAAGAACCTCGGGCCGCTGCTCAACAACGTCATCAACTACGACTTCTGGGTGCCGGAGCCGACGCTCGACTTCCCCGGGGTGAAGGAGTTCCTCGCCAAGTACCAGGAGGCCGCCAAGGGCAAGGGCGTCGATCCCCTGGGGCATTACCTGCAGCCCTTTGCCTACGCCTACCTGCAGATCCTGGGGCAGGCGGTGGAGGCCACGAAGAGCCTCGACCAGGCGAAGCTCGCCGACTACATGCGCAAGAACACCCACGACACGGTGGTCGGCAAGGTGAAGTTCGGCAGGAACGGCGAGTGGGCCACCTCGCGCGTGCTGATGGTGCAGTTCCGCGACGTGCAGCCGGACAACCTGGAGCAGTTCTCCGGCCCCGGCAAGCGCGTGGTGCTGTACCCGAAGGCCTGGAAGTCGGGCGACATCGTCTTCCCGTACAAGCAGTAGCCGCTCGCCGGTCGTAGAAGTCCCGGGGGGCGACGGTGTTCTCGGCTGACCTGCTCGCGAACGCCGTCGTCTCCGGGCTGCTGCTCGGCGGCTTCTACGCAGCGGTGGCGATCGGGCTGGCGATCGTCTTCGGCCAGCTCGACATCGTCAACATCGCCCACCCGGCGTTCGTCATCGCAGGCTCCTACACCGCCTACATCTTCAACACCACGTTCGGCTTCGACCCGATCCTGGTCGGCGTGGCGGCGATGCCGCTCTTCTTCGCCGTCGGCGTGGCCATCTACCGGCTGTACTACGCCGCCTTCGAGCGCACCGGGCAGGAGTCGCTCTCGGGCCTCGCGTTCTTCTTCGGCCTGATGTTCATCATCGAGGTGACGCTGATCCTGGTCTACGGCGTCGACTACCGCCTGGTGAGCGCCGGGTACGCGACCCGGACCTTGAGCGTCGGCTTCGTCGACCTGCCGGGGCGGATGCTGGTGCCGTTCCTCGTCGCCATGACGCTGACCGCCGCCGTGTGGCTGTACCTGTCGCGCACCTTCATGGGCCGCGCCATCCAGGCGGTGGCCCAGGACCGCGGCGCGCTGCAGCTGATGGGCGCGGACCCGGTGCGCATCAAGCAGTGGGCGTTCGGGCTGGGCATCGCCACCGCCGCCATCGCCGGGGCGCTGCTCATCATCATCGGTCCGGTCGAGCCTTCGGTGGGGCGCCAGTACATCGGGCGCGTGTTCGCCATCGTGGTGCTGGGCGGCATGGGCAGCATCCAGGGCATGCTGATCGCGGCGCTGCTTCTCGGCGTGACGGAGAACCTGGTGTCGACCTTCTACGGCCCGTCGTGGTCGCCGGCGGTGGCCTTCGGGGTGCTGCTCCTCACGCTCGCGGTGCGCCCCGCCGGGCTGTTCGGGAGATAGCGAATGCGCGGCTGGGGATTCCGGGCGGCGGCTGCCGCGGTGCTCGCCGCGGGCCTCGCGTTCACCGAACTCGCCGACAACCCCTACTACTTCAACGCCACCTACGTGGTGCTGCAGGCCCTGATCATGGCGGTGGCCTGGAACATCCTCGGCGGCTTCACCGGCTACGTCAATTTCGGCAGCGCCGCGTTCTTCGCCGTGGGCGCCTACACCACCATCTTCCTGCAGAAAGCCTTCGACCTGCCGCTGCCGCTGATGATCCTCGCGGCCGGTCTGGCATGCGGCCTGATCGGCCTGGGCGTCGGCTACCTGACGCTGCGCCTGAAGGGCGTGTATTTCGCCATCGCCACGCTCGCCATGGGCATCGTGCTCGAAACCCTCGTCAACAACTGGAGCTACGTCGGCGGCGCCAAGGGGACGTTCATGCTCACGCCCGACGAGCACCTTTGGTTCGACAGCTACAGCGAGATGCTGTTCATGGTGATGCTGCTGCTCGCGCTCGGCTCGATCGCCGTCTCGCGCACGCTCTCGAGTTCCCGCATCGGGCGCGGCCTGGCCGCGATCCGCGACGACGAGGTCGCGGCCGAGTGCTCGGGGGTGCCGACGCTGCGCCTGAAGCTCGTCTCCACCACCGTGATGGGCGCGATGATGGGCGTGGCGGGCGCCCCCTACCCCTACTTCGTCACCTACGTCGATCCGATCTCGGCGTTCAACCTGTTCATCGCCGTGAACGCCATCGCCATGCCGATGATCGGCGGCACCTCGCACTGGGCCGGGCCGGTGATCGGCGCGCTGCTGGTCGGCTCGGTGCAGGAAGTCATCACCGTCACCATTTCCTCCGAGCTCAACGTGCTGCTGGTCG
>Ga0214472_10004408_pt1 | contig 14856 bp, 10 predicted proteins | sample RVTome_6_FD_207662 | JGI IMG/M metagenome (GOLD analysis project Ga0214472, IMG submission 207662) | Soil microbial communities from uranium-contaminated site in the Upper Colorado River Basin, Wyoming, United States - RVT140D175 | ecosystem: Environmental > Terrestrial > Soil > Contaminated >...
CAGGGCTGAAAGTACGCGCCCTCTTGGATACAAATTCCTATGCCAAAGGCATCAAGGTGGCAGACACTGAAATGAAAGCGCTTAATTATCACCCAGAATCTTTCCATGGTGAGTGGAATTACTCTATTAAAAAGTACAGTTAATTTATGAACAGTCCCTAAGCCGATTTGCAAGATCCGACGGGCCTGGGCGCTTGTTTGTTTTTGCCCATTTGCCGACAAACCTCATGAGACAATCACAGTGTTTACAGTTTTTTCCTCTCCCCCGGCTGCATTCCGCAGCCTCTTTCCGGAGGCACTATATTTTTTTCTCTATCACCACCTGCCAATGGCCATCCAGTCGCTCCTGGGAGATGATCTCATGGCCTTCCGTAATCACCGAATCAAAATTTACCCCGCTATTCAACAGGACTCTACCAAACAAGTTTACTTCGGTTGCCAAACGCTATCTACCCAATGCTCTTTGTAGCGCTTCACAAAATCTTTCATCTCGCGAATGTTGGCCGCAGGTTCACGGCAGGCCCGGGCGCAGGTAGAAACAACATCCCGGTAGAACTCCGGAGCTACAGTCTTTATTCCGTCATAATTCATAAGCAGGTCTGGTAGACGCTCTGTGATCTTTGCTCCGCGATGTGCCATCACAATGCTCAGGGTCTCATCATACGAGATGATCAACACATATCGCCAGCTTGGGTCTGCGGCTCCCTGGCAGGGGACAATCTCCCAGGGGCTTGCATCTCCACCGCCGGAAAGGCTTTCATAGACTTCCTTGAGAGCCAGGGGTTTGTGTGCAAATAAGACATAAGGCCCTGTTCCTATATAACTATTCATGCTTTTATCGTATTCGATGCCGAGCAAGTCTTCCAGGTGAAAACGTTCATTCCGGTCCAGGGGGGCCTTTCCTGAGATGAACCATTGAAGCTCCCGCAGAGTGATCCCGGCACTCTTGGCAATCTCTGCAGGCGAATTGGGCCAACATGCTACGAGGTTCTTGGCGATTCCGGCTGCATTGTCATAATAACTGTCAGACCAGAAATCATCATCCTCGACGATGTCTTCCGGTGCCTTCTCTCCTGTCAGCAGCCAAGTACTGCCACCGAACCCGTCAAGGTTGAAATAACGGGGTTGCTCGGGCGGCAACGAGGCTTCCCAGGATGACAACCACGGACCGGGCTCCCAGTCGAGCCTACCGCTTGCTGTTGGCAATGGCTCTCGCACCGGTAAGGACAGCCACTGCTGGATTCTGTCTTCAACCTGGCGGCTGTTCGCAGCTCGGTGACCATCCCTGACTTCAAAATCGTGATTATACTGAGCGTCAAGGCAAAGAGCCTGGACTGATCTGGTAAGAGACTGGTCTTTGCTGTGGTGCTTCCTCAAAAGCCACTTGCTGGAGTTTTGGGCTGAGCGCAAAGACGCTGGAAGAGATTTTTCCTTTGCATCGGCGACTTCGACCTGAACTCCGATTATTGCCATCTCCCGTACCAGTCCCGGACTGGCTATCGCCAGGTTACGATTGATCCGCAGGATCTCCGGCCGGCCACGCAAACCTTCGGCGTTGCGCCACCCTTCCTGCAGAACATCCCGGAAAGCTCTGGGCTGATCGGCTGGAGTGAAGGACATCCATCGAATGGGCAAACCGACAACGGTCAATCCATAGAGAATGAGGGGGCTGAGCCCGTAGCGCTCTGCGTCCTTGATCTTGAGCGGGTCTTCCACCGATACAATGCCATAATCCAAATGGTGGAAAAGGAACTTGGCGATCGCAATGTAGAAATGATGCTCTCTTGGTGATGGCTGCGTCCGTTGATTCATGGCCCCTCCTGTAAAAAACGAGAACTGCCCTCCGAATATTCGCCTTGCACTGACAAAATCAGTGGCGCACAATGCCGCACCTGCCTCTTGAATGCATGAAGAGTCGAGGTTTTAACGTTTACGATCCCTCCGAGGCACTGTTCAATTCGATATCGGTGAGCATTTGATGGATAGCTTTCTCCGTAACAGCCTGAACCATATTCAAGATAACGGCGTGCGTTGTCTAAATCGCTCTTGGCGGCATTAAAACAATCGGAAGTTTTCATGGCCTGCGTTCTTCATCAACAAATACACCACCTCACCTTAGTAGTACTGCCGGATATATCCGAACGCCTTGTCGAACAGATCCTGGTCCTTGACCTGGTATTTTACGTAAATCACTTTGCGCAGGGCCTTCTGGACCTCGCGCTCTCCTGCTTTGGTGTTTTGCCAGCCAGGGAACCGGACCAGGCGCACGATCTCGTCGATGTCGGTCACGATTCGCTCAACCACCATCGGCGTCTTGCCGTTTTTTACCTCGGCGAACAGTTCGGTCAGGGCCGCTCTAGCCTTGGCCTGTTCATCGACCGGGTCCACCTGCTTCTCGGCCTGGACGACCTCTCTAGCCAGGGTCAGCAGCTCCTTGAGGAAGTCGAGGCTGTGAAGCAGGCCCTGTTCGTGGCGTTCTTTGAGCTTTTCGAGGCGCTCGCCCAGGGCGACGAATATCGGATTGTCTTTATGCTTGTGCAGGCGGGCGATAAGCTTGATCTCGATTTCCTTGGATTTTTTGTCCGGGTCCTTGGCATCGAGAAGCCCTTCGAGGACCTCCGCGTCCATCACCAGGGTGTCCAGATCGTCGCGCACCGTCTCCAGATGCACGTTCTCATGCACCAGTTCGATGGTTTTGGCCCCGAGGGCGTGCCAGAGCAGCTTGCCGTTGCCGCTCGGCGGCTTCACCGACTCATACACCTGGCTCAGCCATTTGTAGTTTTTTTCATAAAGGCCGAGACAAGGATCGGGAGACAGCGCCTCCCACAGACGTGAGAACACCGAATATTCCGCCGCGAACTTGTCCCGGGTCTCGTTATCCGGCAGGCAATCCTGCGCCGCAATCAGTCCCTCGTAGCCACCGACGGTGCGGTCCACCCCGGGGAAGCCCGCCAGACATCTCGCCATCACACCGGACAGCTCCTTCTTGAGCTCATCCAGGTTGGTGATGACCTTTTGCACCGCCTTTTCATCGAAATCGAGGGCTGTGGCCACATCATCGAAGATACCCAGGTAATCCACGATCAGGCCGTGGGTCTTGCCGGGGTAAACACGGTTGGTGCGGCAGATGGCCTGCAGCAGGTTGTGGTCCTTCATCGGCTTGTCGAGGTACATCACCTGCAGAATGGGCGCATCGAAGCCGGTCAGTAGCTTGGAAGTGACGATCAGGATTTTGAGCGGGTCGTTCGGATCGCGGAAACGGTCGAGGAGTTTTTCCTCCTCATCCTTGGCCAATTTCCATTCCGCATACTGATCGGACTTGCCGCCCTGGGTGTGCATGACGATGGCACTGGCCTCCGGGCCGACCAACTCGTCCATGGCTTTCTTGTAGAGAACGCAGCATTCCCGGTCGAAGGTCACCACCTGGGCTTTGAAGCCATTCGGCTCCACCTTGTCCTGGAAATGCTTAACGATGTGCCGGCAGATGGCGTTCACCCGCACCGGAGCCTTGATCAGCACCGCCATCTTAGCGGCCCGCTTGGCCAGGTCGTCACGATCCAGCTCGCTGAGTTGATCCGTCATCTGAGAGTAGGCTTCGTCGATGGCGTCCTTGTTGATGTGCAGCTTCACGTCCACCGCCTCGAAGTGGAGCGGCAGCGTGGCCTTGTCACGGATCGAGTCCTGGAACGAGTAACGGCTCATATAGCCCTGCTCATCCTCGTCCGCGCCGAAGGCCCAGAAGGTGTTGCGGTCCCGCTTGTTGATCGGCGTACCGGTCAGGCCAAAGAGAAAGGCATTGGGCAGCGCGTCGCGCATCTTGCGGCCCAGATCGCCTTCCTGGGTGCGGTGCGCCTCGTCCACCATCACGATGATGTTCGAACGCTCGTTCAGGCGACCGTCAGCCTCACCGAATTTGTGAATGGTGGAGATGATGATCTTGCGAGTATCGGCCGTCAGCAGGCTTTGCAGCTCCTGCCGGGTGGCCGCTCCGATCATGTTCGGGATGTCGGCGGCGTTGAAGGTCGCGGTGATCTGGGTGTCCAGGTCGATACGGTCCACCACGATCATCACCGTGGGGTTGCCGAGCTTGCGGTGCATCCGCAGCTTCTGCGCCGCGAACACCATCAGGAGCGACTTGCCCGAGCCCTGGAAGTGCCAGATCAGGCCCTTCTTGGGGTAGCCCTTGACCACGCGGGCCACCATCAGGTTAGCGCCTTCGTACTGCTGATAGCGACAGATGATCTTGATGCGCCGGTGTTTCTTGTCAGTGGCGAACAAGGTAAAGTTCTGCAGGATATCCAGCACCACATAGGGGCGCAGCATGGAGCGGATGGAACGCTGCACGTCCGCAAGCGTCCCCTCGGCCTTGTTCTCGCCCTCGTGCCACGGTCCCCAGATATCGATGGGCATGCGCACCGAGCCGTAACGATAGCACTTGCCCTCGGTGGCAAATGAGAGAACGTTAGGTACAAACATCTGCGGTACGCTCTGTTGGTAGCCGCCCACGATGTCACTGGCCCCGTCCACCCAGGTCACCGCCGGACGGACTGGCGTCTTGGCCTCGCCGATCACAAGCGGGACGCCGTTGACCAGCATAACGATGTCGAAGCGGCGGCCGCCTTCCTTGACCGGGTAGATCCACTGGTTGGTCACCACGAAATCGTTGTTGCTGAGGTCCTCGAAGTCGATCAGACGCACCGGCGTATGTTCGCCGCGCTTGCCGAAGGGCATGGATTTCTCGCCTCGCAGCCATTCGGCAAAAAGCTCGTTGGCCCGCACCAGGCCTTCGCTCTGCACTGACAGCGGGATGGTCCGCAGGCGATAAAGCACCTCGTCTGCGCGGTCGGGTTGGGCCTTGATTTCCGGGTTCAGGCGGATGAGGGCGTCGCGCACCATCGTCTCCACCATCACATCGGAGTGCTGACGGGCCAGCCCTTCCGCAGACACGTAGCGCCATTTGAGATTGGATGTTTGCAGGGTGAGGTGTGAATCAAGATAATCAGGTTGCGGTTCCGCCACGCACCACTGATTGTCCTGGTTGGTCAGGGTGTCTAGTACCAGTTGCTCGACCGTATTTTCCTCGTTGAAGTAGCTCATTCCAGGACCTTCCAATGACCGGTTTTTCTGGAGCCGACACGGCGCAACCGATCCTGCTGTTTTAGTTTCTGGATGTGGCGCTTGACTGTTGCCTCACTCACCCCCAGAGCGTGCGCCAGGCTCAGGTAGTCAGCCGTGGGGTCGGCCCGGAGTGTATTTAAAAGGTCATTTATAAGGTCAGGCTGACCTTTTATTAGCACTTTTAAAGCACCTTTCTCCACCAGCATCAACTCTTCCACCGGATTCCGATGGATCGTCACAGTGAACAGGCAACCATCACGGTCATCGGTGAAGTCGATCTTTGGCCATTCCGACAGGGCGCGTTTGATGCCGGAACCGAGCCCATGGTAGGGCAGCAGCCCCTTGGCCACATAGGAGACCAGGATCGGATTGCGAATGTTGGAGTTCCCCGTTCGTATCTTCTCCACGGTCAGGTTGTTGGGCAGGTGACCGGGACTGACGATCTCGATACGGTTGTCAAAGATGAACAGCCGGATCGGCGCGCTCACCAGATAATCACGGTGCACCAGGGCGTTGACCAGCAGTTCCTCGAACACGCTTTCGGGGATTTCCGGTTGCCCGGGCGCGTTCACCCCTCGACCCGCCTGGACCTTGTGCAGGTTGCGCATCACAAAAGCGATGGCATCATCGAAAATTTTCGGCAATGGCCCGGCAAAGTCTTCCGTATCCACATAATCGGTCGCATGAATCCGGTTGCCGGGATAGCGAATCGCCTTGAGCACGAACTGCGGCTTGATCAGTTCCGGTTGCTCCGCAAACATCAGCAACCCGGCCAGGTTCAGCCTTCTGTCATCGGTGGCCAGATTCATGTTCTGGAGCAGGCGTGTCAACTCTTCCTGATCGTCAGGATAGTCTTGTTTGTAAACGTCCCGCAGGAAATCGCGGAAACGCAGCTTGTCAAGTTTGTCGATCCCGGCCTTGGTCGGCAGTTCGTCAGCATGAAACTGGTCAGTGATCTGGAACAGACGACGCAATTCCTCCTTGGAGTTCACCCGCCGCTTGTCCGCGCCGGTCTTCAGCCAGATCACGCCGTTCTTGTCGAAGTAAGGTTTGTCGAGTCCCTTGGGTACGGTCAGCACGATCACGACACGGCCATTCTGCAGAGCAATATTTTCAGTTCGGACTGTCAGCGGGCTTTTGACAAGCTGGCTGGCGGCATTGCTGATGAGCTGGTTGATCCGGGCAATGTCGTTCTTGTCGAGTCCCGGCGCGGAACCGTCATCAGCCACTCCCAGGTAGATCGTTCCACCCTCGCAGTTCGCGAACGCGGCCATCTCTGAAGCAAGGGAATCGGCGTTACGCACATCGACCTTGAACTGGTGCTTGCTGTCCTCGCCGAGGGAGATTTGTAATTGCAGTTCCTGGAATCTCATTTCACACCTCGCCCTTCAAACTTCACACTTCTTCCAGCGCCGCCGCAGAGCGTGTCGAGAACCATCTGTTCGACAGTGTTTTCTTCGTTAAACATGGGCGACGCCCTCCACAACCATTTGCTCTACAAGATTTTTCCTAAGATCCACAAGCTTGCTGCAATGCTCCTTGGCACTCATAGACGCGTCCATGACCCTCTCAAGTTCCCCAAGAAAAGCTACTGCGGAGGGTCCTTCTGGTAAGTGAAAAGGAATCTTTTTAATTGTTGATGCATTTAGATTTGGCATCGTGGTTCCTACAGAGAACCGTTCGAGCCAACGGTTTATTGAAGCGCTTGTTAAAGCCCAAAACACCGCTCGATGATTTATTCCTTCAGTCAGGCGAACCCGTATCGTACCGGTACCACATAGCCAATTTTCCTGGTGTTTTAGTACGATGGCTCTCTTTGTTAGATCGCCCCTACGAGGGAATAGAATGTCATTTTCGCGCAGTTGGTAATTTTGAAGTTCTCTGGCTTTTTGCAGGCCAATTCGAGCAACGCTATCTTCTTGAATAACCCCTTCCTCTATATCAGCGGGCATAACAACGGGGATGCCTTCAGATTGATAATCTTTCGCATGAAGGAGGCTACCAAACGGACCAATTTTGATACCATCTGAGGGGCAGTAGTCTCCAAGAACCTCACCGAAATCAGTTGATGTCAGATTCTTCTCTATGAGGGTTTCAGCATATAAATTGAGGGCCTTCCAGAGAACGACGTATTTTCCCACCGCCTCATCCGCCGCCCACAAGATCTCGGAAATGCGCTTCTGTTCATCAAGAGGCGGCAGCGGGAATTCAAAGTCCTTCAACGCTGTCCAACTGGTCCTGGGTGACAGCGATCCGGCTGAGGTATCAATTGCATGATCGAAGAAGGCATCGCTCTGGCAGATAAATGGCAGGAGCTCCGGCAACAGAACCTTTCTGTTTTTCGGCTCGAACGTCAGGATATCTCCGGAGCAGATGCCTTCAAACTCGGCATAGGCAACTTTGCGTTGATAGGCACGGCGCTTGCCGAAAAGCGTCTGCCCCGGCACGAATTTGCGGGTAAATGAGGTGCCATCCGCAACGAAATTCCAGCGACGAATATGCAGATTCTCGGGATCAATGTGTTCGAGCCCGACGATTCTTTCAACGCCTCGGGATTACGCTCCACAAGATTGGCGTTCTTCACCACCTCGCCGAACTTGACCATTTTCCAGCCGGGTTTCAGGGAGTGTTTTTTCATTGCGCGACTCCTGGCCCACGGGCGTTGGCAGGTGTCAATTGTTTTTCCCGCATCCAAACAAGTGCACTGTGCCACCGCTCGGCAGATATTCGCTTCTTGCTTTCATGCCAGTTACACAATACTTCCTGGACTATCTGATCATCGGAAGGTGTGATTCCCTGATCCAGAAAATCATGCCAAACACTGAAAAGGGTTGCCACAATTTCACATTGTTCCGTGGTGGCGGCTCGCAGTAATTCCACTATGTCGTGGATATATTTACTTTCCCTGGGAAAATACTGTTCGAAATATCCTTCATGGCCACCGAACTTTTCTCCTTTCCGGTATTCGATCCGTTTTCCGTTTTTCTTTATGATAAACCACTTGTTTCTCGTAAGGGTCTTGTCCGTTGACCGTCTGGCCTTCGGATCATAAGGGCCGGCAGCGTGGCGCAGGTGGTGATGCTCAAGGGCTTCACTCAAACCGAGCATTTTTTCACAGAGGAAAACGATCTTTTCGTGCTTCACGGAGCCAAAGGTGGGTTCCATGTGTAGCTTGGAGGCAACCTCCGCCGCCAAAACTGCTCGTTTGAAAGCGGGCTGTACGACTCTTTCCTTGTGAGATGTGTCCTTGGCTGCTGTCTTGCTTGGCGCAGCAGTTTTGAACGAGGTTCCTTCCAGAATTCCAAATAGGGAGACCATTGATTCCCGCAAGGCCTTCGAGCTTTTCTGCCAATCGGCAATGGCCTGTTCCAAGCTGACGGTTTCGCTGCTTTCCTGACCATTGCTGTTATTTATCCTCACATAAAGTGGAATGCTGAGGTTGCTGCCTTTCTCCCGGATCTCGTCATTGCCTACCACCCGGGCAAAACCATCCTCGTCGCCGAAGGCCTGGTAAGTGGTGACAATGTGTTGGATCTGGTCTTCGGTGAGGAAGCTTTGTGCCCGCTCGCGGGTCACCTCGTTCACCGCGTTGATGAAGAGTACCTTGTTCCTGCGCTCCTTTGGCTTGTTCATGCGGCAGATGACAACGCAGGCTTCCATGGGCGAGTTATAAAAGAGGTTGGGACCGAGGCCCAGCACACACTCCACCACGTCGTGGGCGACCAATTTCTCGCGCATGGCCGACTCTTCGTTGCGAAAGAGAACGCCATGCGGAAACAGGATGGCGCAGCGGCCGCTCTTGGCCTTCATGCATTTGATTATGTGCTGCCAGAAGGCGTAGTCGGCGCGGCCCTGGGGCGGGGTGCCGTAGATGTTCCGGCCCCACGGATCGGCGGACCAGGCATCGCGGTCCCACTGCTTGATGGAATACGGAGGATTGGCCAGTGCCACGTCGAACTGCATGAGCCGGTCACCTTCGACAAAGGCGGGACCCGCCAAGGTATCGCCCCGGACGATGCGGAAGTCCTCGATGCCGTGCAGGAACAGGTTCATTCGGCCGATGGCCGAGGTGAGCAGGTTGCGCTCCTGGCCGAACAGCCGCAGGTTCCGCCACTCCTTGTTCTGCCGTTTCAGATGGGCGACGGAAGAGAGCAGCATGCCCGCTGAACCGCAGGTGGGGTCATAGATCGACTCACCCGGTTTGGGTTCGAGCATCTCGGTCATCAGATGGACCACGGTGCGGTTGGTATAAAACTCCGCAGCGGTGTGGCCCGAATCGTCGGCGAACTTCTTGATCAGAAACTCGTAGCCCACGCCCAGTTCATCCTCCGGGCAATTGGAGAGTGAAAGAGTCTGGGAGCTGAAATGCTCGATCAGCTCGCGCAGCATGCGGTCCGGCAGGCGGTCCTTGTTGGTCCATTGTGCATCGCCGAAGACCCCGTACAGGGTGTCCGGGTTGGCCGTCTCAATGGCCCGCAAGGCATCCTGGATGGCCTTGCCCACGTTCTTGACCTTGGTGCGGGTGGTCTTCCAGTGAGCGTCTTCCGGGATCTGGAAACGGTGCTGTTCGGGCAGCGCGGCGTACTCCTGGTCGCCGCCGGACTCCTCAAGTGCGTTGGCCATTTCCTCGTCGTACACGTCGCACAAGCGCTTGTAGAACAGCAGTGGGAAGATGAACTGCTTGTAGTCCCCGGCATCGATATAGCCGCGCAGCAAGATGGCTGCGCCCCAGAGGTACGATTCCAGCTCGGATTGGGAAATGTGTTGGGACTTCATACCATCCATGCCTCCGTTGCATATTTAGTGGATGGTTCCCGGATTTCCGTAGGGACAGGACTATTTGGTTGCCCATCGACATACAACTTGTCCATTTCCCATTGGGCGGGATTGTTCCGGATGTATTCCCGAATACTATTTAATTCCGATTCATCACGGATGATGTGTTCCCAATAATTGCGCTGCCACAATTGCCCAAGGCGTTGTTGGGGAACGTTCTGTTTTATCCAATGCAGGCAATGATGAACAGATAACGATTTATATCCACCCACGATATCACCCACCGTAGGGGCGGCCCTCGCGGCCGCCCTCAATTGGGCACCCGCAAGGGGTGCCCCTACGACAACCAATACACCATGAATATGGTTGGGCATCACCACAAATTGATCTAATTGAACCACCGGGAATCGTTGCGGGATGTCATTCCATTGTTCACCAACAATTTTTCCAAAATGATTTGCCCGCATTATCCCATCGGTAATATCCCCGAACAGACATTCCTGGTTCTGGGTGCAGATGGTCACGAAATACGCGCCTGCCTGGGAATAATCGTATCCCTTCAGGCGAATGGAACGGCGACTGTAAATTTCCGGGTTATATTTCATGGCAATAGCCCATTCCGTTTCAACAATTCCTTCAACCTGTCTTCGGCCGCATACGCCACCTGCATCGATTCCTTGAGGTTGTCGATAGCCTGATCGATGGTCATGGATTCTTCTTCAATGACTGGCTCCACGTAGCGGGGAATGTTCAGGTTGAAATCGTTCTCGCGGATTTCGTCGAGTGTAACAACCCGGCAGATTCCTTCCTCATCCTTATAGCCCTCGTACAAGCGGTGGATGTTGTCTACGTGCTCGGGCAGCAGTTCGTTCTGGGCACGGCCGGTCTTGAACTCCTTCGAGGCGTCGATGAACAGCACCTTTTGGCGGTGACTCTTGGGTTTGCTGTCCCTGAAGACCAGCACGCAAGGCGCGAGGCCGGTGCCATAGAAAATGTTCTGGCCGAGGCCGATCACGGCTTCGAGGATGTCCATTTCCAGCAGCTTGCGCCGGATTTCGCCTTCCTTGGACATGCGGAACAGCACTCCATGCGGAAGCACCACGGCCATGCGGCCAGTCTTGCGAGCCATGGAATTGATCATGTGCTGTACCCAGGCGAAGTCGCCGGATTTTGCTGGCGGAAGCCCGGCAAAGTTGCGGCCGTAAGGGTCATTGATCCAGACGTCGTCCCCCCATTTTTCCAGGGAGAACGGAGGATTGGCGATGACGCAATCAAAGGCGGCGAGGCTGTCGCCCGAATAAAAGGCGGGCAAGCGCAGAGTGTCGCCGCGTTCGATATGGAAATCTTCCGCGCCGTGGAGAAAGAGGTTCATCCGTGCGATGGAAGATGTGGTGAGGTTCTTTTCCTGGCCGTAGAGCTTGCCCAGCATGAGGTTCTCGTTGCCGCCATGCTCTTTGACATGGTGTAGCGCCTCAAGGAGCATGCCGCCGGTCCCGCAGGCCGGGTCATAGATGGTTTCCCCGGCCCTGGGTGCAAGAATGCGGACCATCAGCGCGACTACAGAGCGCGGGGTATAGAATTCACCCGCCTTCTTATTGGTCAGATCGGCGAATTTCTTGATCAAGTATTCATACGCCTGACCAAGAATATCTGCTTTGCAGTGCTCATTACCCAGATTGAGCAACGAGAAGTGTTCGATCAGGTCCTTGAGCAAAGCGTCCGAAAGGCGATCCTTGTTGGTCCACTGGGCGTCGCCGAAGATGCCGTGCAGGGTGTCCGGGTTGGCCTGCTCGATGCAACGCATGGCTTTCTGGAGCGCATAGCCGATATTGGCGCTCCCCGCCCGGACATCCTTCCAATGGCAGCCCTCCGGAACCTGGAAACGGTGGTTCTCCGGGAATTGGGCAAATTCCACGTCGCCGTCGGACTCTTCCAGGGCAATGGTATACTCATCGTCATAGACATCAGAGAGCCGCTTGAAGAACAATAGCGGGAAGATGTAAGTTTTGAAGTCGGCCGCGTCGACAGGCCCACGCAGGATATTGGCCGCCTCCCAGAGATGCCCGGAGAGAATCCCGATATCCAGATCGACTGAATTGTTATTTCCGTTCTTCCTGATCATTCAGCTTGATCCTGTCTCGTTTTGTCTGCCGCGCCACCAGCCTTCACCCACTCGTCGACCTCGTCCTTCTTGAACTTCCAAAGTCGACCCATGCGATGGGCGGGCATGCCATGATTGTTGATCCACTTGTACACGGTGTCGTTGCTGACACCGAGGTACTTACAAATCTCATTTATTGATAACCAGCGATCTTCCATCTCGTTCATTCTTTTGTTCCACGGGCGTTTTGGTTGTTTTTCACGTCCGCCGGAGGCGAAACATGAGAGATTGGACCCTCCTCTACCAGGTTAAAATTTTAATCAATATACAAAGGCCGTATGTGCTAAGTCAAACGATCTTTACCGATTTTTGCCGATTATTTTCTGTTACGCTTGATGACATACGCTGAAGGAGAGGGATGTGTTGCCAGCTTATGACTATGTAGGTCTCTTGTTCCGAAAGGAACAAGATTCTAGCAGGAGGGTATTATGACTATTGGAACTCTGAGCATAATTGTAGGCTTGGTTCTCCTGGTCCGCCTTCTCATTCAGATTTGAAAATGTCTATTTCTTCTCAAACACACTACCTTTCCAAAAATTCGCATTGTTTTTGATTAATCACCTTCTGTTCATACATGACAGGATGGAAGGTAAGCGAGGAACGAGACTCTGGGAACCACCGCCATGGCAGCTGGAAGCAAGCAGCAGCTACACATGGTGGCAATCCGCACAACGCATCTAGGCAAAGCCTTGATACAAGAAACAGGATTTCAGTCTGACAGTCATCGGATAGTGGCTGCATCTCAGACGGCCGCTAGCTTTCTCCTCTCCCCCGGCTGCATTCCGCAGCCCCTTCCGGCGAAACACTATATTTTTTTCTCTATCACCACCTGCCAATGGCCATCCAGTCGCTCCTGGGAGATGATTTCGTGGCCTTCCGTAATCACCGATCGAGGGACATTATCGATAGGCTCGCCGTCATCGAGTAAAATTTTCAAATGGTCGCCGATTTGCATTCTTGAAAGCTCAACCTTGGTTTTGACAAAATTCATCGGGCAGGCAACTCCTCGAAGGTCCTTAAAAATCTCGGGGCCAAGATGGCGTTGTTCAGGGTCGGCCGGCAAAGGAGCTGTTATTATTTCCGCCTCACAGTTGAATCGAAGCCTGTTGTCCATGCTGTGATAGAGTTGAATCATAGTCCTGCCGAGTTCTACGGCAAGCTCGATCCGGTCGGCGAGAAACGAAGAATCGTCGGCCAGCGCTGCATGCACCAGGGGCCTGAATCTTTCATCCACCAACCCCCTATCGATAAAATTCTTTTCATACTCGAGGTACATCTCTTGCTCGGTGGCCGGATCGATCCCCCGTGTCACCAGGAGCATTCCGGCAGCATTGGAAACAAGATTTTTGGCCAGTTCTTTGGTATCGATGGCACTGCCGGCTCTCTCTTTTTGGTCCATGGACTCTTTAATATTATTCATGGCAACCTCGATCATGTCATAGATCCCTGCCGAACATTCACCATGACCCATATGCGCGGTGGTAAACTCTTCGCTCGCACCCCAGTCGGTATAGTAGCTCTCATCGGTCGCATAGTCAGGGACCGAGTTGCTGTACCGATTGCACAGCGCAATAATCTCATCTTTGCCGCCGTTAACAAAATATTCCTTAAAACTTCTGCCATCTTCGGCATGGCATTGATACTGAATAAGGATTTCCACCAGCAGCTGAGGCAGGTCCCTTGCCGCAACCCAGCCACATTTTTCACCAAATGCCATGGTTTCGGGATCGATTGAAGCTCCGCCGATCACCCAGTAACCAGGCAGGGTTTTGCCGTTCTTTCGGGCAATTCTGCCATAAAAACCAAGATCCCCGACATGGTGTTGGCCGCAGGAGTTGGGACAGCCGGAAATATTTATTCGTACGTCTTTGCAGTAATCAAAATTTATCCCACTATTCAACAGGAATTTTTGTATTACCGGTACCATGCCCTGGGGCAGACAAACGCCGGTTGTACATGTATTGGCGCCGGTACAGGCAATTATCTCACCACAAAGCTTTGGCAGATGAGAAAGAGTGCCTATTTCAGTGACGAGTTCATAGAGGTTGCCGAGGAATTTTTCCGGCAGGTTGCGGACCTGAATATTTTGGGTCATGGTCAATCGCATGACGTTTTCGCCAAATCTGGAAAGGAAATGGCTCAGTCGGATTCCGTCCTCCGCTGCTAAGTCACCGAGATGAAGGGGAATCAACACACTCTTCAGGCCCGCCTGCTGCTGATCGATGACGTATTGCGCCTGCCAATTGTTGAAATGAGTGTTAAAATGGGTGGAAAAATGGGTGCCCGAAAAGTACTTGGGTGCCACTCCTCTTTCCTCACCAGAAATTGAGCTATTTTCAAATGAAGAAAAATCAAGAACAAGGGGATCCCTGTCTGCCACCTTCGCCAGTTCCCGGGCATATCTCTCACGAAAGGAAGTCTCACCCATTTCCTCCCATAAAAAGCGCAGTCTCCCTGCGTTCTTGGTCTTTCTGTTGCCATATTCCAGGTAGAGATTTTTCACTGCGGCGCAGACATGATAGACCTGGCTTTCCGCAATAAAATCATGGAGAATTTTGGCAAGACGCGGCCGGCAACCCATGCCGCCGGCCACAAAAACCTTGAAACCACGCTCCCCGTTGTTGTGAGTTGCGATAAAACCAAGATCATTAAAGGCGGCTAAGGCATTATCCTGTCCGGTGCTGGAAAAGCTGATTTTAAACTTACGGGGAAAGTTCCAGGAGTCGTCCTCGCCGATCATCCTGCTGGTGAGCGCCACCGCATGGGGAGTTACATCAAAGCTCTCCTTGGGATTGATACCCG
>Ga0214472_10004409_pt1 | contig 14856 bp, 12 predicted proteins | sample RVTome_6_FD_207662 | JGI IMG/M metagenome (GOLD analysis project Ga0214472, IMG submission 207662) | Soil microbial communities from uranium-contaminated site in the Upper Colorado River Basin, Wyoming, United States - RVT140D175 | ecosystem: Environmental > Terrestrial > Soil > Contaminated >...
CTAGATGGTTTTAGCCTTACCCATCTTCCACACAACAAGAAAGATAAGCAAGACCCATTAGGTCAACGTGGTTATATCGGCGGTAAGTTCTACTGTGCTCCGTTCATGCAAAATGATGGATGGGCGGCGGTACTCGAATGTGGAGCTACAGTCTTAGCAGATAGCTAAACAATAGGTTAAGTGCTGGCTAAAGCTGGCGCTTAACTTAGTTTACTATGCCCTAGCACTTAAAGCGTATAAGGTGATTTATTATGATGAACAACAACAACAACAACGGCGGAACAATGAGTTTCGTCAAGACCGGCCTTACAGCTGGTACGACTAGTACTTATACCACTACTGTGGCAACAGATTTTATCATTAACGGTAAATTCGGCACACAGTTTGCGACTAAGACTAATCAGGCCACTCCTACTACGGACCATCGTACAGGCGCGGCGTTCCCTGCAGTACAGATTAACCAGGGTACAGTAATAGTATTTGGCGTTGTCGCGGCGGGTACTGTGGTGGCGTGCCAAGGCAGCATTGAAGACCTCGACCCGTCAAGTGACGAGTTTATTATCGCGCCTTCGTTTCCATCTATCCCGGTAACTATGGCACCGATTGGCTACGTAATAGTTACTAACGATTCAAGTGGCGACCCTTGGACCTTTGGCAGCGACAACTGGACTGCAACAGGTATTACGGATACGTTCGTTAATATCGGCATGATGCCTGACAGGCCACAAGAAAGCTAAGACTGGTTAGTTTATAAGAACCTAGAAATCACTGTAGAATCTAAACGGTTCACAGTGATTTTTTTTTGCCTATAAAATAGTAAACTTGCGCAAGAAAATTATTTGCGTCATAATACTATAGGCTAATCCTCTTAGCGCAATCCTGCTGCTAGGGGTAGAACTTCCTCAGGAGGGAATGACCATGGCTAAGAACAATCAACGGGCAAGACGTCTGAGTATAACCGACCAACTTGTATTCGGAAATAACGCCAGCATACGCGTAAAAAACGGTAACGATTATAAAGACATTAACGTTACTGAGTTAGGCGCTTTAGATGTGACTACTCTGCATGAAGCGGTTACCACAACTAACATAATTACAGCGGCTGAAACCGGAAAGCACTTTGTACTTAATACTGCTACAGCATTTGTAAGTACGTTACCTGCGTTAGCTGTAGGTTTGGAATACTTCTTCCATATAGGTGCTACGGCGCCAACCACCAGCCACACCATCGTAACAGCGGGTAGTGATAACGTTATTGAAGGTAACGTGGTATCTCCTGAAGATGCGTTAGGTTCTGTATCGGTTACTGCTGCAGCTGATACTATCACTTTTGTAGCCAGCAAGGCTTTAACAGGTGATTACGTGCATGTGTATTGCGACGGCACCAATTGGTTCCTGGATGGTATGTGCGCGGTGCAAGATGGTATTACTGTAACTCAAGCGACATAATAGCCCACTTTTTATTTTAATAGTTAGAGGGTAAAAATGGGGCAGAGGGATTGCCCTGTTTAATATGTTAGCAAATTTAATAGAGGGTAAAATATTATGGCTAGTAAAAAGAACGAAACTAAAAAGTATGTAGAAGAAGTAAAAATCGAGGAGCCTACACTGGTACCTGTTCGCGATGATACTGAGAAATACTCCGGTTCGAAATACGCCGGTCCTGACTACGACGATACTGCGAAAGGTCCACTTCCAAAGAATGTAGAAGACGCGTTACGTGCAGTGCGTCCGCTTATCGCGGATGCGCTTATCGCGGATGTGCCTACACCGCCTGCTATGTGCAAGTTGCCCGTAGCTAATTTGCAATCGGTATGCGACTGGCTTAACAGCGATAGCATGACACTCCCCCAAAACGAGATACGTAACGCGCTGCGGCTGTTACTTGTCGCCACAGCATGTGAATAGGAACCTATACCATGAGAGATAAACAAAAAACTATCAAGATGCTTGATACCGAGCTGAAAGAAAAAGCGGCTCAAACCGATGCCCGATTAGATAGCGTCGAACAGACCATATTTAAATTAGATGCCAATATATCTTCGGGTTTTGAAGAAATGCGTGACCTGGCAAAAAGTTTTAAAACTTTGGCAAAAAACTCGCCGCATGTCATTACTAAAGATGGTACGTTTGGCGCAGATGTTTACGAGCACTGCGACGAGAACGGGATCGAGTTTGAAAAAAATGCTGACCCTATGGCCGATGTAGAAGTGGTGCGCCATGGGATATCTTCGGTGGCGGGTTTAGAATTTAAAAATAAAGCGGAGCAGATGCGTTTTGATAACGAGCTTATTGAAATTATGGTTATGCCATCGCAATCGCAGTTCCCGGACCACACCTTTACCATAGGCGTAAATGGCCGATTAATACTTATTGTACGCGGAACTAAACAGTGGGTACCGCGCAATTACGTAGAAGTTTTATTACGTGCCAAGGTATCTACCTACGGTAACTTTGAACGCCGTAATGAGTACAACGGTGAGCTAGAAGTTCAACACCCTGAAACTAAATCACACCGTTATCCGTTGCAAGTGATAACAGACAAAAACCCCAAAGGCAGCGCTTGGCTTGTACGTGTAACTAACGATGTAGGAGCATAAACCTAATGGCTACGTTTTTAAAAATATGTCAAAATGTAGCGCGAGAATGTAGCGTGGCGGGCGGCGCGGATGCGTCGCCTCGTCCCACTACCGTTGTAGGGCAGAGCGGAGAATTAAACCGTATAGTTAATTGGGTACGCGATGCTTATATCGAAATACAAGGTGCTAGAGATTGGCGCTGGTTGCGTAAAGATTTTACATTCGATACGGTTAGTGGCACAGATACTTACGCGTACAGTGTGATTACAGATGTTGATGACTCTGCGGTTATAAGTAGATTTAGAGCATGGCGTTTAAACGACCGCATGAACCCTCCTAAAATTTACCTTACTAGCGCCGGTGTAGGCGGTCAGTCATATCTCGTGTTTTCACGTTGGGATAGGTTCTCTTCGGTTTATAAAATAGGAGCTATTCAAGACCAAACATCACAGCCAATCACAATCACTTACAATCCTAAAGACGAGATAGTCCTTGGCATGACGCCTAATGACATCTATACGGTAACCGGCTCTTACTATTTATCTGCGCAAATACTTGCAGCGGATGCCGATGTTCCTGAGCTGCCAGCGATGTTCCACGACCTTATCAAGTATCAAGCAATGATGTACTATGGCTTGTTCGAATCGGCGCCTGAAATCATCTCCAGGGCGCAGATAGGGGCAGCGCGTCTAATGAACCAATTGAAAAGGGACCAGGAGCCTAAAATGAGATTCGGGGGACCGTTAGCATGAAACAGCCCCAATTAGCAAAACCTAAATTTGATTTCATTTCATTCGAGGGTGGGTACGACACCGAGACACAAGCGTGGGCCGTGCCATCTGGAAAGCTTAGAGAGGCTCAGAATTATGAAATAGCCAATACCGGTGGATACGTTGATATTACCGGCTATGAAATTTTTGACGGGCAGACGGCACCTTCAAGTGCAACGTATGCGATTCTTGACGTCAGCATTACCGGGTCTATCGCGGTAGGTGATACCATAACTCAATTAGTTTCAGGAGCTACCGCAGTAGTTTTAGCAGTAGTTACCACAGAGACACCTAACTATTTAGTAATAACTAAGATAACTGGGACATTTAATGCTACCGATGATTTACAAGTTTCTGCTGTAACCGAGGGCGCGGCATTAAGTGTATCGCGTCAAAGCGGCGCATCGACCGGATTATTACATGCTACTTACACTAATTTAGCGGCGGATAATTATCGGGCAGATATAGGAGCAGTACCCGGGTCTGGTATCATCCGTGGTATTTATATGATTGATAACGTATGGTACGCATGGCGTGATAATGCCGGTGGAACAGAAGCGGAACTATATAAATCTTCGGCTAGCGGCTGGACAGCGGTACCCCTTGGATTTGAACTGTCATTCACCTCAGGCGGCACGTATACTATAGCAGAAGGTGATACCATAACCGGGGCTACGTCTACGTTTACCGCAGTTGTTACTCGCGTCGTACTTGAAAGCGGATCTTTTGCGGCTGGCGATGCAGCTGGTCGTTTAATCATGGCGTCGAAAACTGGCGTCTTTGTAGCAGAGAATTTAGACGTTGGCGCTAATGCTAACGTCGCGACTATCGCAGGTGACGCCACAGCTATTACAATGCTCCCTGGTGGTCGGTTTGAAATGATTATTGACAACTTTGGCGGTGTAGCGGGCGCCAGGCGTATATACGGCTGCGATGGAGTTAATAGGGGCTTTGAATTTGATGGGGCTGTTTTCGTGCCTATATCTACGGGTATGGCCGCAGATACCCCAAACCATGTTATAGCGCATAGAAATCATTTATTTTTCGCCTTTAACGGGTCTGCTCAGCACTCCGGTACCGGCAGGCCATATATATTTAGCCCTCTTTTTGGCGCGGGCGAGTTAGCCACCGGCGATACCATAACGGGGTTTATGTCTGAGCCTGGCTCAGAAGGCAACGCTACGTTGAGTATATATAACCGCAATAACACGCATATGTTATACGGTACGTCAGCGCTGGATTGGAATCTGGTAAGATTCAGAAGCGAACTTGGAGCTTATGCTCATACGATACAACAATTTGGCCAAACGATGTATTTAGATGACCGGGGGATTACAACGTTAAGAACGGTACAAGCGTTCGGTAACTTCCAACAGTCTACAATTTCAAGCCATATACAAAGCTTTATTAACAGCAAAAAAACAATAGCAACCGCGTCTAGTATAGCGCGTGATAAGAACCAATATAGGCTATTTTTTTCAGATAAAACGGGGCTTTATGTAACTACTAGAGGTACTAAAATACTAGGACTTATGCCTATTTTATTTTCACATAGCGTAGAATGTATAGCGTCATTAGAAAATAACAGCGGTGTAGAAGTCGTAATGTTTGGTTCGACAGATGGCAAAGTGTATCAGCTGGACAAGGGAACCTCCTTTGATGGCGAACCTATTGAAGCGTATATGAAATTCCACTACAACTTTAGCAAGTCCATTCGCTGGCTAAAGGCGTATAAGGGGGTTACCATAAATGCCGAGGGTGAAGGATATAGCGAATTTAACTTTACTACAGAATTAGGGTATAATTCCACTAATATATCGCAGCCGAGTCCACAACAAGAAGTACTACCTTTCACGTTGCTTAGATGGGACGCCTTTATTTGGGACCAGTTTATTTGGGATGGTACCAGTTTAGGCCCGTCTAATTTAAAATTAGAAGGCAGTGCAGAAAATATATCTATAGTTATACGTAAATCGAGCGACTCCTTTACGCCGATTAATTTAAGTGGTGCAATGATACGCTATGTCTTTAGACGGCAGTTAAGATAATCATATAAAATTGGAGACATGATCAATGAGTAGCCCATATTATACGCCTTCAGGAACACCTGCCACTAACGCACAGGGTTCCTCTAGTGACATACGTTCAGAATTCGCTGCTATTGAAACAGCGATGGATAAACTACCGGCTTTAACTGCTGATAATGTCGTGGTTGTTAACAGCTTAGGCACTGCGTTAATACCTCTTTCTTCTCTCACAGTTTCTCGTGGTGGAACAGGGGCGTCGACGCTAACAGACGGTGGCGTATTATTAGGCTCTGGTACCGGCGCTATCACTGCGTTAGGTCAGCCAACTAACGGCCAACTGGTCATAGGTAGTACGGGCGTTGACCCGGTTTTAGCTACCTTAACTGCCGGTACCGGTATTTCAATCGTTGAAGGCGCTGGAAGTATCACAATAACTAATGACGGCGTTACGGTTAATAATGACGACTGGTCTGGTACAGATTTAAGCGTAGCGAATGGTGGTACCGGCGCGTCGTCCCTCACAGATGGTGGCGTATTATTAGGATCCGGAACCGGGGCTATTACCGCGTTAGGCCAACCAACTAACGGTCAACTGGTCATAGGTAGCACAGGTGGTGACCCGGTTTTAGCTACCTTAACAGCCGGGACGGGCATCTCAATTGTTGAAGGCGCAGGAACTATCACAATAACTAACGATGGCGGTGTTACTGTTAATAATGACGATTGGGATGGTACAGATTTAAGCGTAGCGAATGGTGGTACCGGGGTATCGACACTCACTGACGGTGGTGTGTTACTAGGCTCTGGTACCGGCGCTATTACCGCGTTAGGGCAGCCAACTAACGGGCAACTAGTCATAGGTAGTACGGGCGTTGACCCGGTTTTGGCCACTTTAACCGCAGGAACAGGTATCTCAATTGTTGAAGGCGCGGGAACTATCACAATAACTAACGATGGCGTTACAGTTAATAATGACGACTGGTCGGGTACAGATTTAAGCGTAGCGAATGGTGGTACCGGCGTATCGACACTCACTGACGGTGGCGTGCTATTAGGCTCGGGTACCGGTGCTATCACTGCATTAGGGCAGCCAACTAACGGGCAACTGGTCATAGGTAGTACGGGCGTTGACCCGGTTTTAGCTACCTTAACTGCCGGTACCGGTATTTCAATCGTTGAAGGCGCTGGAAGTATCACAATAACTAATGACGGTGGTACAGTTACCAGTGTAAGTTCTGCAGGTACCGTAAACGGGCTGACATTAACTGGCGGACCAATAACTAGTTCTGGCACTTTGACCCTAGGCGGCACGCTTGCTATTAGTAATGCGGACTGGTCTGGTACCGATTTAAGCGTGGCGAATGGTGGAACAGGGGCGTCGACGCTAACAGACGGTGGCGTATTATTAGGCTCTGGTACCGGCGCTATTACCGCTATGGCGGTGCTAGCTGATGGTGAGATGATCGTTGGCGACGGCACAACAGCCCCTGTAGCCGAATCAGGCGCTACTCTTAGAACTTCAATCGGGCTTGGAACCGCTGACGATGTTACCTTTGCGGGCCTTACTTTTGAGGGAGATGCCTTACGCACTGAACCTACACACAGTACTAATACTAGGCTAGGGTGGACTGCGGGGGTGTCTATGGTTACAGGCGCAATAGGAAACACGGCTGTAGGCAGTCTAGCTTTAACATCTCTTACGATAGCTGACAACAACACCGCTGTAGGGAGTCTAGCCCTTAGGTTTTGTGACGCTGACCGTAATACCGCTGTAGGTGGGTCGTCTTTAACTACCAATGTAAATGGCATAGGTAATACCGCTGTAGGGTACGAAGCTCTAAGGGACGCCACACTTAACGGTAACACCGCTGTAGGCGAGGCGACTTTAAAAATAGTTAGTACCGGCGAGTCTAATACTGCTGTCGGTCGGGAGGCGGGGGGCGCTTTAACCACAGGCAGCTTTAATACGTTTATAGGCAGGTTTGCCGATACCACTAGTATATCCGGGTCAAATAGGATAGCTATAGGTTACACATGTGATTGTGATGCTGATAATCGTGTTTCAATAGGTAAGTCCGCGAATGTAGTATCGTGCGATTTCGGTACAGATGCAGTTTGGACGCGTGCCTCAGATATCAACCGTAAACAAGATATTAACGATTCAGTTTTAGGACTGGATTTTATTAATGACTTGAGACCTGTTACGTACAGATGGAAAGAAGCAAAAGACTTGCCTCCTGAGTGGGGTGTCCCATCTGATGCAGATATGGATACCGAGACGGTTATGACCGGTCTTATAGCGCAAGAAGTTGAAGCGGCGTTAATTAAGGCCAATATAGGCGTCAGGTTTCCAGGATGGTCAGATAGCGCGCAAGGCCAAAGGGTGTCACCAGACGCGTACATATTCCCATTAATTAATGCGGTTAAAGAGCTTACACTTAGGCTTAAAAACCTCGAAGAACAACTATCATAGGGTGTAAATATTATGGCAACAGCATTAAATGGGCTACCGCAGCAAGACCCGACGCTTGAGCAAGACCCAACACAAATACAGACCCAAACCCAAACAGCGACAGCGCCCGCACCCGCGCCAGTGCCTGCGCTAACGGCAGCGACATCGCCTACAGCACCTGCACCTATAGCGCCAGCTCCAGCGCCTACTTCATACGCACCTGTTAACCCGGCCACGGATACCGTGGAAGGGCGTGTTTCCAACCTGATTAGCAAGGGCGGGCCGTTACAACAGCTAGGTGAAACTAAAGCCGCGCAAGAAATGAATCAGCGCGGACTTTTAAATACATCAATGGCCGTAGGCGCTGCACAGAAAGCTAACCTGGAGTCCGCGCTTCCTATTGCGCAGCCCGACGCAGTATTTTATCAACAACGTAACCTACAAGCTCAGAAAGCGGATATTGACCAGAGGCTACTAACCGCAGGGGCGGATGAACAGATACGACTGATACTTGAGAAAGGTAAGGTGGATACTGCTTTGCAAGAACTGCAAGGCCGGATAGAGGGCGAACATATACTAACCCGTGGAGAAGTCGAAGGTGGTTTAATACAGCAACGTGGCGAGATAGAAAAACAACTTCAAGCTGCAGCGGGTGAAGACAGACTAGCCCTGTTAGCTAGACAGGGGGAGATTGATATCCAGATGGTGGCTATACAGCACGAGAACACCAGAGTTATTTTAGCAGAGCAGGAAGCAATAGAGTCGAGGATTACGGACCAACGAGCCGCTATTTCTCTGCAGCTATTATCTGCCGAGGGTGACCAAAAAGAAGCATTGCTATACCAGCAGGGGCAGTTAGACCTGGCTATGGCTATTCAGCAAGGCGAGATATCAAGTCAGTTACAAAATGAATTGTTTGCCATTAATTCTCAATTAGAAACCCTAAAAGCAGGTTTTGAAACCTCAAACATTGAGCAACGAGGGCAACTCGAAGCGCAGCTGCTTGAGCTTAGAGGTGCCATTGAAACGGAACTTCAAACTCTTGTGGGCAGCCAGGCGTTAGAACAGCAGGGTCTAAAAGGCGACCAAAGTTTTGAACTGCAACGTATCGAGGAAGAATATAAGGTTCTGATAGCTACTCAACATAGCGCCTCATTGATATACGCGGAGACATCTAGCGCTATCGGGATGATACTTGCTAACCCTGATATTCCTTTGTCCGCCAAACCAGGACTAATAAAACAGCAATTTACGTTATTAAAGTCGTCACTAGGAATAATAGGCGGTATAGTTGACGACCCATATATCGACAGCTACCTAAACCCGTAAGACGGCGCGTTAAAATATTATAAAAGGGTAAAAATTTATGACTGGAACAATAATTAGAGTAGCGGTACCTGATGACCTAGAAGGTATTGTTGCTTTAGGCCTTGAGGCCTTAAATTCAGACCCTTATCCTAACTTAGTTATAAGCAAGGATAAGGTGTATGCTATGGCTGTAGAATGCATTTCTTCAGCAAACCATTTTGTATGGGTTGCTGAAAAAGATGGTAGAATAGTAGGCGCTGTAAGCGCTATTGTTCATCCTATTATGTTCTATGAAAAAAAGCAGGCTACAGTTGTACAGTTTTACACTACTGAGCCAGGCGAAGGCATTAAGTTAATACGAGAATTTATGAAATGGGTGGAACGCAGGCCAGTAATTAAAATGGTGTGTTTCACATTAGAGTTAAACTCTGACCCGAGAATACAAAAGTTGTTATCTAGATTGGGGTTAACATGTGCGTTACCAGTGTATTTAAAAATTATGTGAGTAGGTGATCGTTATGTCTAAAATCGTTAAAGGCGTCGTTAAGTTAGGAAAAAAGATACATAAAAAGGTTAAACAGGTATCTAAGAAGATTACTAAGGGCGTCACTAAGGCTTTTAAAAAGGTCTTACAATCTCCTATCGGTAAAATTATCTTAATAGCTATTGCCATTTATACAGGAGGCGCAGCTCTCGGGGCCTGGGGCGCCGCCGCAGGCAGTGGGGCGGCAGGAGCGGCAGGAGCGGCAGGAGGTGCAGGTGCGGCAGCAGGAGCGGCAGGAGCGGCAGGAGGTATGGCGCCTGTAGCAACTGCGGCCATGACATCTACAGCAGGTGCGGGTGCGGCAGCAGGTGCGGGTGCGGCAGCAGGTGCGGGTGCGGCAGCAGGTGCGGGTGCGGCAGCAAGTGGCGGTTTTTTAAGTTCAGTTGGCGCAGGATTGTCCAGTGCTGCTAGCACCGTCGGTAGCGCCATTGGCACTGTCGGTAGCGCGATCGGCTCTGGCCTGTCTAGCGTTGGTGGGTACTTGGCTGCGAATCCAACTGTTACGTCCGCTCTACTGCAAGGGGTTAGCGCCGCCCTGACTCCCGACCAAGCTGAAGAAGAAGCGAAACGTAAACGTTCGCTATACGGCACGCTTGAGGGGGTGGGTGAGATAGACATGGCTAAGTTGTATGGAGATACAGGCGGTACCGGGGGTACCGGAGGTATAGGCGGTACAGGCGGTGTGCAACAGGAGAACCTGCAGACACAAGCTAGAGCACCAAGGTTTACTGGCCGTTTGCAGAGATTTTAATACTTATTAGACGAGGAGGCCTACTATGGCTATGAACGAGCAAAACCAAATGGGCGGCGGCATGTTAGCTAGGACCGGTGCGGGTGCACCTGGTGCCATACCTCCCGGCCAAGAGCAAGCTATGCCTCCCGGCCAAGAGCAAGCTATGCCTCCCGGACAGGAACAGATTGGTGGCCAAGGTGGCCAAGGGCTACAAGATGTAAGTGGTGAGGAGCAAGACTACTATGACCGTGTGGTTACGGCAGGTATGCACTTGCTGTACGGGAATGAGAAGACGAGTGCTAACTTTGAGGAGCGTTTAAAAGCGGGTAAAGCAACACCGGCACAAACCTTAGCAGATACTGCGTCATTAATTATTATACAGTTAGATAAAAAGCAGAATGACGAGATCCCTGAAACCGTTATACTGCCTGCAGCTACTGAGATACTCGAACACGTAATAGAATTTGCGGATAGCATTAAAGCTTTTCCTATTGATGCCGCCGTGCAAAATCGCGCGGGACAATTAATGGTAATGGAATTGGGCGATTATTATGGCGTTAGCGATGAAGATATTCAAGAATTACTCGATACCATGAATCCAGATATGGTGAGTGCTGCTGTAGAAGAACAAGATAACTTTGCTCGGAAACAACCGCCAATACCAACTGAACCGGTTGAGGGGGAATAGTATGGCTAGTTTCCTAACAAAATTTATAGCTGGTGCTGCTCAACAGGGTGGTGTGCTGTTAGCGGACAAAGCAAGAGCCGAGCAAAGAGCTGAATTAGAAGCTAAGCGCGATGCAGTGCTTGACGCTAACCGCAGACGGGACGTAGCCGATGAACGACAATATCAAACTACGAGAGACACTACTAAGCGTGAGCAGAGCCTTGAAGATGTCGCAGCAGAGCGCGAGTTTCAAAGAGAGCAGGGCAAATCTGCTGCAGCATCAAGAATAGAAGCTGCACGTATTATGGCTGCGAAAGACGCCGCTAGGCGTGAGCAGAAAATCGAAGATGACAAAGCAGCGCGCGAGTTTAGACAAGGTGAGTCAAAACTCGACCGAGAAAACAGGTTACAAACAGCGGGTAAACGTACCGTCTCCGGTTCAAAAGATGTTATGAGTACCTCACAAGCTATATCCTCAGTAAATAGCGTGCATAAGGCGCTAATAGAAGAGCAAGAAAACGCTATGGTCATGACCGAGGATCGTAAATCGGCTAAAGAGCTGTACGCGGAGGCGTATGATACTGTGGCCGAAAGGCTTGGGGCTGGAAAAGCGCCTAAACCAGGTACAGTTAGAAGAGCCGATTTAAAACCGGGTGAGCGTGTTGCCGTAAGTAACGATGGCACTAAAAGAATGGTTAACAGGGGCGGGAAATGGCTAACAGTAACCGACTAGACCCACCAGCAGGCTTCCACTTTGAAGATGAACCTACTGAGGAATATGAGTCCCCAGTAGGTTTTACGTTTGAAGACGAGCCGACTGTGGCGCCAGAAAGCATAGCTGCAAAAACGCAAGAGCCTGAGTTGCCGGATGGTTTTCATTTTGAAGAAGAGCCTGGAGACGCTAGTAAAGACGAAGAGATTGGATACTTTAGTAACTTAGCTAGAGGGGCTGGCGAGTCAGCCACCGACCTAGCAGGTTCGTTTATTAAATCCGTACAATTACTAGATAAAGTAGTTGGGGCGTATAACCCGGTAGCCGATTCGGTTATTGGCAACGTACAAAAGCTAAGTGACGCCACGCGTAACCTTGGTGAAAAAATTGAAAAACACATTCCATTAGGTGGCCTGTCATGGGAAGACGGCGATATTCTGCCATCTTATAAATCCCCAAAAGAGTGGGCCGCTATGAAGCGGAACGCTCCAGATGTGTATGCGAGTGTAAGCCGGTTATCTAAAGCCCTGAAAGATGTAGACATGGGATACAAAGAACGCGCGACTTGGGATAATATTGTAAATTCCTTTAGTGAAGGCGGCGTGTTCAGTGGTGGCGCGTATGCTGATGTTCTGCTGTATGGGGTAGAACTCGGCGCTAAATCCGCACCGCATATGATAGCTATGTCCACCGCACTTCCAGCGTATATAGTAGGTTTTGCTGGCCAAATCGGTGAGGAGAATGCAAAACTTGAAGGTAAGCCTGAAGTTGAAGCCATAGACGTATTACAAGCCCTACCCTTTTCGGCGGGGTCCGCGTTTGCAGACCGTTTCGGCTTAAAAGGCATGACCACTGACGTTATTGAAAACTTAGGCAAGGATTTGATGAAATCCGGCCTAAAAAATGCCGTGAAAAGAGTAGCTAAAGAAGGCGGTAAAGCCACGGTTAGGGAAGGCGTAACCGAAGCTATACAAGAGGGTATGATAGAATATGTCGGTGAACGGTATGGCACTGATGTAGCACTGGATTTTAACGAGGCCTTAAACAGAGGTGGACGCGCGCTTGTGGGTGGCGCTGTAATGGGCGGCGTGATGGGTACTAGTACCGCTACGGCGGTAGAAACTATGCGGCCTTTTAGACCTCAAACAACCGCTGCACCACAAGATGCCGAACTTAGTCTTGAACAAGACGCTGGAGGTATTACCTCAGAAGAAGTTATTGAGGACGTAGTTGACATAGGCCAGACTGCTAGTACCGATGAAGCGGTTAACGCAGCTAACGATGTTATAAATCGTGAACTGGAATTGCACCGTAAAAAAATGGCCCAACAAGCTGAACTAGATAAGCAGGTGCAACCTAAAATTCAAGAAGAAATGGAGTCCTTAATTACTGAACCGGTTCTAACACCTGAACAGATTAAGACTCAGGAGCTACTTAATTTTGAGGAGGCACAGCAATATGCGGAGTTTAAAAAGCCAGAGACTACGGAGCCTGCAGGCGCGACGTCTGTCCCGGAACAGGGCCAATCTGAAACGTCGGGGGCGTATGCTACAGAGGCTGAAATGGTGGGGCAGCGTACTACAGAAGCTGGAATGGCTGAGCCGCTTACTAAAGAGGCTAGAATTAAGCAGCAAGCGGAAGCGAGACGAACTGAAAAAGCGCGTCCTACCGAATCATTAGTTAGCGATTTAACACTATCTGAAGAGGTACCACAAATCAAATCCGGGGCCAATAAACAGGGAGTTGTTGAGCCGTTAGGCGGAACCTATGATCCGGTAGGTACCGGCCCGATTCAAGTATGGGTGCGTAAAGATGGCTCTCAGGAAGTTATTAGTGGCCGGCATAGATTAGATTTGGCTAAACGTAGTGGCACAAAAGCTGTCGCGGTGCAGAAACACTATGAAGACGAAGGCTTTACCGCGAAAGATGCCAAGTCACTTGACGCGCTATTAAACATTCGCGAAGGCCAAGGCAAAGTTAAAGACTACGTAGACTTTATAAAATCAAACGATATCAGTGTACCTCAGGCTGAAACCCAGGGCATATTAGCGCGGAATATCGGAAAACAGGCTTTCACTATAGCTACGTATGGTAGTGATTTACTAGTTGATGCCCATGCGCAAGAACGTATTAGTGATAACGCGGCAACTAAAATAGCTTCTGCAGCGCCAAATAGTGAAGCCCTACAAGCCGTTGGTATTAAAGCTTTAGCAGATGGCAAGCCTATTAATATAGCTGAAAACATGGTTAAAGCCGTGTCTACGGTGGCTGGTTCACAACAACAGACTCAATCCGGTGACCTATTCGGCTTTGACGATACCGCATTGATAGAAGCTGAGGACCTGGCTAACGCGGCCAGTAATAAACAGGCAGCTATCCAAAGAACGCTATCGGCCATACAGGGCGCAGCTAAGGACCCTAAACGCGCAGCTAAAGAAGGGGTTGATGTTAGAGACCCTGCAGCGGTGCAACGTCGTATAGACGAGTTAAAGCAGCAGAAATTTGAATGGTCGAGATGGCACTCTAACCCTGAGATGGTGGCAGAACTTAGAAACGAAATCGGCGCCTCAGTAGTAGCAGAACAGACAGCTATCAAAGAGGAGTCCGAAGGGTTAAAAGGTTTAGTCGAAGCTGCACCGGTTGTAGCAGAACGCGTAACCGAAACGGTAGAGGTACCTAGGGTATCTGAACCAGCAGCAGTTGAAGTGGCCGAGCCGGATATTAGCGCAGTTAAGTCTGCTCCTGACGAACGCACTGAAGCTAATCGAGCTATTAACGCTCGATTTGAATCTTACCGGTCTACTCTTAAAGATGGTACCAAAGCTAATAGAGCTGATTACGGAACCTTCCTAACTGATATGAAGACCAAATTTGACGAGGCCGTTAAGAAGTTACCGGAGGGGACTATAACTAACCAAAAAGATTTTACTCAGTTTATCCAGGCACAAACTGGAGCCGTAACTCCATTGGCTGAAATAAAATTAACTAGAAAAGTCACCGGGAAACATGGTAAAGTACAGGTTGTACAAGCTGACGCGGAGACCGTTTTACGACAAACACGTAA